>FWPU01009673.1_pt1 | contig 12642 bp, 18 predicted proteins | sample 2228361 | NCBI WGS metagenome assembly FWPU01 (sample SAMEA103939777, study PRJEB20133) | metagenome | reverse complement strand
CGTTGCGAGCCTGTGGGAAGTTGCGGTCGTGACGCGCGCGGGATTTGCTTTCGTGATGTTCGTGATGTCGATACCCGTCTGGACGCGGCCAGGCAGAGTCTCCTCGAGCCCTTCTTTCGAAACGGCGGTCACCTTCCAGCGGAAAGTCTTCGACCCGGCAGGTCCTCCGTACGCCGAAACGTCGGTCGGATGAACGATGCTCGTGCCGAAGACCGCTTTCCGAAGGAGCGTGACCGTCGCCGATTGCCGGATGAGTTCCCAGACGCCGTACTTCTGATGGGTGATCGTGAGGACGTTCCCGTGCTGGGCGAACTGAAGCTCAGGAAGATCGGCTTCCTCGAAGACCGTGGCGGCCTCGAGCGGGCGTCCGATCGTCCCTCCTGACGCGTAGGTCCCGAAGCCCGTGGAATCGACGTTGGTGCCAGTTGCCTGATCCTGGAGGCTGTAGGTCGTTGCGGTGAGCTTCGTGACCTTGTAGTGCCTCCCGTTTATCTCGGGCATCCCGACGACGCCGTCGATCCGGACTTCGTCGCCCGTCGAGAATAGATCCGCCACGGAGATCGTCACGACGGCAGGGTTGGCGTTCGTGATCCCAAGGACGTTCGCGGTGAAGCTAGAGGAGAGGGCCACGCGCCCGTCCTTGTGGAAGCGAAGGTATAGGTGTCCGAACTCGAGGATGTACCGCCAGTCTTTGTCGTAGACGAAAGGCCAGAGCCGGACTTTCTGCGTATGGTTCTTGAGGGGAGCTGCCCATGACGTGCCAGGCCGCGCGGAGACGCCGCCCGACGGGAGGACGATGAAATTCCGGCAGGTCGCAAGGCCGCTCTGGAACTTGATGAGGTCGGGCCGCGCTGCGATTTCCGGAGACACTTCCCCCGCGGCGAAGGAGAGTTGCCTGCCGATCGAGGCCATCGCTCAACCCCGCGCCGAAAGAAGGTCCCCTGCGGGCGGCTCCTCCTGGAAATGCTCCTGGGCATCGACGGCCTGGGCCTCCTCGCGCGAACGCTCGTACAAACCTTCAGCAAGCCGCGCGATGCCTGGATCGACCCGCACAAACCGCATCGCCATATGGCCAGCGAGGCGATAGGAAAGCGCCCGCACGAAGTGGGCCGTGAAGAAGAGCGGGTTATCGACCCGCATGGTGTACTCGGCGATCGCTCCATTCATGTTCGTCCAGATGACGCGGCCCGCCGTGTCGGTCGATAGGTGAAATGGAATCCTCGCACGGTCGAGGGCCTGCGAATGAGATGCGACGAGTCGGAGGAGGAATACGCAGTCGGAGGGATAGCGGTACTCGTAGGACCAAAGCGAGTTTGGGTTCTCCCTGATCAGGGCGAGCTCCGCCACCTTCCGCCCGAAGCTCCAGGGGAATTCTCGAAGAAGCTCCTCGAGCGCCAAGTCGTAGAAGCGTCGGCAGGCTTTCGCCTCATCGCTTTCTTCCGTCTCGGAGGTCACCTCCTGCTTCACCCCGAGGTGGGAAAGCGCGAGGTTCCAGATGTCGATCTTGGAGAACCCCACCCGCTACTTCCCCTTGTGCTTGAAGTACTCCACCTGCCGCAGGCGGCGCAAGGCGGCGGCCTTGGTTCTGTACGGCCCACCGAGGTTCCGGCCGCTTTTGGCGACCACTTTGTAGCCCGATGACGTCTTCTTGATCACCGCTTCTTCTCCTCCACGGCGGCCTTCTCGGTCTGCGCGGGCGCCGGCGGTTCGGTGAGCTTGACGCCCCTCTTCGCCGCGAGGTAGCGGTCGATGACCTTCTTCGCCTCGTCGTCGGCGGGCTCCATCCAGTTCGTGGAGAAGTGCTCTGGCTTGGCGATCTCGAAGACCTCGCCGTTGGTCATGAGCTTCTCGTAGAAGCCCACGTACTTCCGGTAGCCCACCTTGCGGACGGCCCGCACGCGGATGCCCATGTGATCCTCCTTTCGGTTTTATGGACAGGCTGGGGAGGGGGTATAAAAGCCCTCCCCAGCCGTCCAGGCCCCCGTTGCGCTCTACGAGAAGCTCAGGCGATCCTCGTACGCCTTCCAGCTGTCCACCGAGTCGACATCCGTGAGGTAGGCGTCCACGGTCAGGCTCGGGGTCGTCCCGCCGAGCGTGAACCGCAGGCGCGTGTACTTCTCGACCTTCGCGTCCTTGGGAATGTAGACCGCGAAGCGATCGCCCTTCTTCGCCGTCCGCGGGATCGTGACGTCGGAAGTGATGTCCGTCGGAGACGAGAACGTGTCGTTGTCGTCCGTCTGGACCTTCACCGCGTAGGTTTCGTCGCCGGTCGCTCCGTCCGCGTCCGCCGTGAGGACGACGAGGGCCACCATCTGCTTCCCGGCGGACACCATGCCGTTCACGCGGTGGTTGATGAAGTTGCCGGAGTTGCCCGTCGCCGTGAAGTTCTGGTTGGCGCAGTACTGGAGCTGTGCGTCCAGCCTCATGTCATGTTCTCCTTTCTTTGTTCAGGACTACGACACCGCCGCCTCGGTCGTCAGAAGCGCGTCGTCGATCTCGATGGGGATGCCGTGGAGGGTCGGGATCCGCTTTCCGCCGACCACGTCGTAGTCGAGACCGCCGCCGTTCATGACGTCCTTGCGGGCCTGCCGGATGAGGGCCGAGTAGGCAACCCTGGGCATGAAGAAGTAGGTGTTCCCCTCCGGCGTGATCGGGAGGCGCGACACCGCCTCGATTCCGAGATCGAAGAGGTTGGGTGCCGACGCGTTGAGAGCCTTGAGGTCGGAGACGTCGAGGTTGCAGATCCGCACCGCGTAGCGCCAGTCGGCGACCACGAGGCCGCAGTACCAGCTGAACCAATCGCGGTAGACCCGCATCTTGGAGCCCGCGACCCCGCCGACCGTCTCGTTGACCTCGACGCCGCGGTCCTCGTGATGGATGCCGACGTTGGGGTCACCCTTCGGGTAGCAGAGCGTGATCCGCTCCGGGTCGAACGAGATGAGCCAGATGGACATGTTGTCCGATCCGGTGCCGCCGCCCGAGATCACGTTCTGCGCGATGGGGTCACCGGAGAGGACCGAGTACCGAGCCGAGAGGCCGATGAACTTGTTCACGTCCTCCTTCGCGCCGTAGAAGACGACGCTCGAGAGATCCTGGACCATGCCCTCGATGTGCGTGCGGGCCTTCTGCAGGCGGTAGAGGGCGGGATTGCCGGTCGCATCCGCGGCGGCCTTGTCCACCTCGGAGATGTCCTCCATCATCCCGATCGCCTCGTCCACCTGCGCGTAGGACCCGGTCGATGGCTGGATCCCCTGGTTGAACTTCCTCCAGGTCGGTGTCGGAAGCCCCGTGAGCATCGAGACGCGATGGGCGTTCGGCATGTTGGCTTCGATGATGGGAGCGCGCCGGACGAAGCCGTTCTGGCGCGACATCAGGTTGATGATCCGAGCCGGCGTACCGTTCGGATCGAGGGTCTTGACGATGTCCGCCCAAGTCGGGACACCAAGGCCGAGTTCGGCCATGACGTTCTCCTTTCGGTTCTAGAGCTTTACCGGGCGGCCTTCATGGACTTGCCGTAGAAGACCTCGGCGTCGGAGAGGACTTTCTTCCCGACGTCGCTTCCGGTGCCGGGAACGATCTTGTCCCTGGCGGCGGCCCGGCCCGCGCGCGCCAGCACCTTCCACAAGGGAGGGAAGTGGGAAAAGCCGCTCTCCTCGAGGGCCTTGCGGAGTTCCCCTTCGGTGTCGAACCGCGCCAGGAACTCCTTGACCGCCTGCTCGCTCTCCGCGAAGCGTTCGCCGCCCAAGTCCTTGTCGGACTTGATGGCTGGCATCCACTTCGTTTCGCGCTCATGCTTCAGCGCTTCCTTCTGAGCGCCCACGTAGGCGGCCACGGCCAGGCTTTCCCGTTCGACGAGAAGCTGCGCCTGCTCGGGAGAGAGGCCCTTTTCCTTCGCGAAGTCCTTGATGTCCTCCAAGTCCTCCGCAGTGAGGAAGGACTTCTCCGGCAGCTTCAGCTCCGCGAACGCGTCCTTGGCCTCCTCGGCCTTCTGGGAGGTCCCCTTCGCCTCTTTGCCCTTCGCGCCTTCGGTTTTCTCCTGCAGCGCAGCCTGGGCGGTGCCTGAATTTTTCTCGCTGGCCTGGGGGGCCTTGGCCTCTCCGGCGCCGACGGCGGGAGCCTGGCCGCCTGCGGGCGCTCCGGAAGAGGCGGCCTTCGTCTCCTCGGCGGCATTCGAGGGCTGGGAAGTTTGCTCTTTGTTAGGTGCCGGAACCTGAGCGGTCGCCTGGGCGGCTTCATTCGTCATCGCGCTCTTCCTCCTTGGGCCTCTTGGACTTACGAATGTACGCCTCGTGCATCATTTTTGCAAGAGCCGATTCGTCCGCTTCGGCGAGTTCGAGCATGAGCCAATGGCCGACGTCCTGGCGTCCGGCGTTGTAGTGGATCTTCGCGGACGGATCCCAGATCGACTCGAAGACGCCGGTATGTTCCAGGATCTTGTAGATGACACGACGCCCGGCCTGCGAGGACAGCACCTCTTTGAGCGCGTTCCGTTCCTCGTCGCGTTCCCGCTTGGCCCATTCCTTCGGATCACCGCCTTTCACCTGCCTGTGACCTCCTCGATGACCGGGCCGATCGCGCCCATGAGGTCGGTGAGGGCGTTCTTCCCTGAGGTGTCGGCTTTCGCGAGACTCTGCGCCGCTTTCGCGCCTTGCTCGATGGCGGCAAGCTGAGCCTGGGCGGCCTGAGCCTGGGCGCGGGAAGCGCGGATCGCGGCGACCGTTTCGTCGTCCCGGATCATGCGCGGAGGAGCGCCCGCGCGGTCCGCGTACTCGTCGATGGCTTGGTCCCAGTCGATCTTGTCGGCGACTTCAGGGATCGCTCCCACGATGGAGGCCACGAAGGAGCTTGTCCGCTCGATCGCTCCAAGGCCGACGGCCCGCTGGGCCTGGGCCATGAGGGAGACGTACTCGACCTTGAGCGTTTCGCCCTCGAGGTCTTCCGGAGGCGGCGGGAGCTTGCCCTGCCGGATCGCGAAGGCGAAGGCGATGTCAATAAGCGGGTTCAGGACCTCGTAGTTGAGGGCTTCGACCACGGGTCCCAGCTGGACGAGCTTTTCTTCCTTCCGCTCGAGGATTTCTGTGGCGGTACGCTCGCCCGGCTCGTGTTCCATGACGGCGAACATCCGGAAGAGATCCACGTAGAAGGCTTCCCGGATCCTGCGCCGGACGGCCTCCTGCTTGATTTCCATGTCACCGACGTCGAACTGAAGCTGGTAGAGCGGGCGAATCCCCTGCATGGCGTCGCGCTCGGCGACGTAATTCACCTTCCCGGGAAGGGTCGCGATTTCGCCTTCACGCTTGGCCCATGGCGGGGCGATGACCGGAGGATCGATCATCTTGTCCACGGCCTGGAGGATCTTCCGCTCGCCGCGCTGGAGCTGCTTGACGTCGCCGATCGCAACCATGCCCGGGCATTCGATGCCGTAGACGTCCTCGCCGGTCCGCTCCCAGGTGAAAACGAGGATGGGGAAGTATTCGAAGCCGCTCTCGTGGAGGACATTTACCTCGCGCTCGCCGGAGCGGAAGTACGGATTGTTCGGCGCCCCGCCAGCCTCGCTTGTGCCGAGTTCGAAGTAGCACGATTTGTAGGGGAACCGCTCCCTCGAGGAAAGGGCTCCTGGTTCGTGCTCCGGATTCGGCGCGATGTAGTGCCCGACGTCCACGAGAACCTCGTAGTGGCCCTGCTCGTAGAGCCTCCGGAGGAAGTCGGTCGCGCCATCCAAGCCGAAGCGATCGGCGATCTGAGAGACAGTCATCCTGAACTGGCGGTAAAAGACGTTCGCGCGGCCTTTCCAGTCCCGCGCGATCCACCACGAGCCGACCGGATAGGTGCGCGCGAGAAGAAGTGACTCAGCATCCTCTTCAAGCGACATGACCGCGGTCCCGAAGCCGCCGGCGTCCCCGTAGAGAATGGGAAGCGCGTTATAGAGATTCGACCGCGCGAACCACGTTTCGAGGATCCGCCGCACGTCGTCGAGCCATTCCCGGACGCCAGGCGCCTCGATGAGCCCAGGGTCTTCCGGCATGAGGCGAAACCAGCTCCGTGCCGGCGAGGTGTTCCCGGCCATCATGCCGGCGCGGAAGGTCCGGTAGGCCATGGTGGCCGTGGTATCGAGGATTTCCTGGTTCCTGCGGTCGCCTCGGTTTTCGTCCGAGAGCGTCGTCCGATGCCGGTACGGCAGGAGGTAGGTCGCCACGTCCTTCCATTGAGGCTCCCAGGAGTAGCGGAGAGACTTTAGCTCCGAGACGTGTCGTAGAATGCGCCCTTTGTAGGTCGATTGCGGCACGCCCTAGACCCCCGTCACGGATTTTCCGGGTCCACCGTACCCCGTGTAGAGCCCCGCAAGCTGTTCGCCTCGCCTGCCGCCCTCCATAGCAGAGATCGCCCGCTGGCGCCGACGCATGGCTTGCATGGCGAACATGCTCTCTTCGCGCTCGCGTCGTTCGCGCTCCTGTGCGGCAAGGGCGCGCTCCCTGCGGCGCGCTTTCTTTGCCTCCTCCTTCTGGCGCTCCGCGGCGCGGTAGCTCGTGTAGGTCGTCGCGGCGGCGGTGCCCAGGGCCCCGACCGCGAGCGCCACCAATGCCGTCTCAACTCCCATGGGCGAAGACCCTCAAGTACGAAGTCTCGTGTTTCTGGTACCCGAGCCCGGCAAGGAGCAAGGAGTAGTCCCGGTGCGGCTTCACGTGCCGGATGACGGCCTGTGCGCCCATGGACAGAAGCTCCTCGTCCTGGTAGCGAAGGAACTCCGCGACCTGCGGCCCGCGATCCTCCGCACGCACGAAAAGCGCGTCCTGGTAGGCCATGAGGACGGAAGGATAGTGGAGATGGTTGATCAGGAAGAGAACCGCGTACCCGGCAAGTTCGCCTGAAGTTCGCCTCATGACGAAGGCGGTGGCGATGCCTTGCTCCTCGAGCTTTAGGTACCCGTCTTTCGCTGGCTTGAACGCATCCTTCGGAAGGGCACCTGTTTCCGCGTGGTTGGCTTCGATGAGGGCGGCAGCCTCATCCCAGGTATCGGCGATCCTTGCGCGGCTCCAGGTGTAGGACGCGACCGATTCCGCTTCCCCAACTCCCACGAAGGGAGCTTAGCACACGGCGGCTAGCGATGCAACCATTCGTCGCTTAGAGGGTTGTAATCGTGCGCTTCCTGGGAGCGCCTTGTGAGGGCCGCCCGGATGGTCGATGTTCGCTCTATGTCAGGTGTGCGCTGGGCGTCCGGGAGGGCCGCCCGGATGGTCGATGTTCGCTCTATGTCAGGTGTGCACTGGGCGTCCGGGAGGGCGAAGGTCAGAGCCAGGGCGTCCGCACGGTCGGGACTCGCCTTGAGGCGGCGCTTGAGCTGTTCCTTCTCCTCAAGGCGGAAGCGCCCCGCTTGGAGGGTGTAGGTCGGCAGCGTCAGCTCCCGGACGAGCGCCGGGTCGTCGGGAAGCGCCCCGCCGCGGCGGACCCACTCGGCGAGCGAGAACCACATCTCAGAGCGGCGGTTGTAGTATCGAGGGTCGATGGCCTTTCCTGAGAATTGGATCGGCATGACGTGCGTGCCAGTCTGGAGAAGCGCATCAACGACGCCAGCCCCGTAACCGCCCGAGTCGTCGATGAAGACCGTATCCACGCCCTGCGCATGGACGATCCTGAGCGCCGCCGCCGCGATTTCGTCCGTCCTGGCGTTCCGCATCACCGTCGGCGGATACGAGATCAGGCCCTGGCGGAGGAAAAGCACCGTCTCGTCGTCCCCGAACCGCGCGACGTCGATGCCGAGGCGGACCTCAGACCAGGAGAATTCGTCGGGACGCGGAGCCCTCTTGATCGCGCGTTCGACCTCCTCCGGCGTCAAGAGCGTGTTGATGCCGGAGCTTGGGAACTCGCCGAGGATGAAAGCCTTGACCCACGGGTTGTCACGGCCATAGAGCCGGATTTGGTCCCGGGCCCAGTCGATTGGGATCCTCGAGGACCGCGTGGGGTCGTCCGGGTCGCCGGTGATGCGGATGACCTCCCACTTGTCGCGGAGCCGGGTGGCGACCTCGTAGAGGCTGCCGTCGCGGGACGTGGGGTTGCCCGCTACGACGATCCTCCCCCACTTGCACCGCGCGAGGGCCTGTTCGGCGGTGCGGAGGACGGCGGTGGGGACGTCGCCCACCTCGTCGCCGAGGACGAGAACATAGTCCGCATGGAGCCCCGAGAGCGCCCGCCCCTGCTCCTCCGGCGTCGCGCGCTTGGCCCACGTACGGGCGGCGAGAAACCACGTCTCCGGGTGGTCGCGGGCGAAGACGCGCTCGGAGGTCCATTCGAATAGCTCCTGAAGGAGGCGGGATTGCGAGCGCCAGCGGGCAAGCTCGGACCAGAGGTTGTCCCTGAGGTTGTCCGCCGTCACCGCGAAAGCTAGGCCCTTCGGATGCGAGCCTCGGTCGCCGGCGCAGAGCATGAAGTGCCAGCCGATCCAGGCGAGTACCGCCGTCTTCCCTGGCCCGGCGCACGCTTGGAGCGCGAGCCTTGAGGCCATGCCGGACCGCGCGTACGCGGCGAGCGCCTGAGCCTGCCACGGGTCGGGCTCAACTCCCAGGACCTCGCGGACGAAAAGGACTGGGTCCGCCCACCAGGCGGCGATCCGCTGGGCGAGGCCGCGAGGGTCGAAGGGGATCACTTCACGAGCTTGTTGAGTTTCGCGTCGATGGAGTCGAGCTTCTGTTGCACGTCCGTCAGCTTCATGGAGAGCTTGTCGCTCTCGTGGAAGAGCAGACTTAGGACGGTTCGGCCCACTTTCTTCACTTCCTGTTCAAGCGATTCGAGCTTTGCCTTGGACTCTGAAATGTGAACATCGTTGGCGTTGCTGAGTTGCGCGAGCGCCTTGGCGATCCCCTCTAGATCCGCCGCCTGCTGGGCCTGCGCAGGTACGCTCGGCACCGTCGCCGACACCGAAAGCGCCACCAAGAGCCCCGCGAGAAAGAGCCCAACGTCACGCTTGGTCAGCATACGCATATCCTCCGTCTATCTTTGCCACCGCCCGCCCCGCCGCCGTCCTCCGCATATCCTCGCGTATCAGCTCGACGACGTAGGCAGACAGACTCTGACCAGTCCGGCTCAGGATGAGGCGGTCGATGCTAGCCACAAGGGGACCGGGAAGGCTGACCTGTACGGCCTCACCGCTCGACTTCATGGTCCTGGCCCTCTCTCGCGGCGATGACCTGCTCGAGCACCCCATCGACCGCCTGGCCGATCCCTTGGCGCGCCGCCTCAAGCCCGGCCACGGCCTGCGGCACGACCCGCGCCTCGAGGATCCGCCGGCTGTCGTGCAGTACGGACTCGAGGCTGACCGTCGCCTGGACATCCACGCGGTAGCGCGGCGGGACGTAGACGCCCGCGAGTTCGAGGCACAGCTTGGCCGCCTGGACGTCACCCCGCTTCGCACGCTCAATGAGCGCCGCCACGACGCCCACCAGCTCGCGCTCGAGGAGGAGCCGCCACGCGTCGCGGAAGCGCTCGCGAAACTCGGCGCTGTCGAGCCAGCTGGCGACCTCATAGACTGGGTATCCCAGCGCCTGGCACACGTGCCGCGCGGTGATGGAGCGGCCGCTGGCGGCCTTGACCACGGCCAAAAAGCGCGCCTGCTGCGGGGTCGGCCGCCACGTCTCGCTCGCGTACTGCCGGACTAGCTCCTCGTCGGATGGGAGCGCGAGGGCAAGCTCGCGGATCGCTTTGACGGTCGCCCCCTCGACGCCGCGCCGTGAGGGCGTCACGCGCCGCCGCTGGCCCTGGCCAGTCCCTACGCGTGCCACGGAGGTAGACTACCACGCAGCGAGCCGTCGGTGCAACCGACTTTCCGCACTTTCGGTTTCTGTTTTGCGTGAATTAGCGCCCGGCGCCAAGAAGCCGATCAATTTCAGCGGCCGGGAATGAAGGGATCTTTCCCGCTCAGCACCACGGCGGCCACGTCACGCGACACCTCGAGCATCTCTCGAACCGTCCCGTCGAGCGTCTTGCGGTTGGCGACCCATTCGCGATAGAGCCGGGCTTCCTCGTCAGCGGAGGCGCAGCTCGCTGATCGTCCCCCGGGCCAAGTACCCCGTCCGGGCGAGCTTCTGCCGGAGCCTCGAGATCCTCGAGGAGTATCTGCCCCGGCGGGACCGCCGCCAGAAGCTGCCCACGGCCTGCGCGATCGGGGGAGCGCCACCGCGCGGCGGCGGAGGCGACCTGGTCGCCCTTGGGAGCGCTGGTCCTCGGGGCGGGGGCCGAGCGCCTCTGGTACGCCGCCGACGGCGGGGCCTTCGAGGGGATGGGGGAGAAGCGGGCGGACGAGTGGCGGGGCCGCGCCGTCGCGGAAGTGCGGCTCCTGCGGGGCGAAGGCACCGCCGGCGGGGCCTTCTTCGACGCGGCGCTGCGCGACGAGGGCGCGACGGGCTCCTTCCTCGGCGTGGCCGCGCGCTTCGAGGCGGCCGAGCTGGAGGGGGACGCCGCACTCCTCGACGCCGTGCAGCGGGTCCCCCGGCTGCGCTCCTGGACCGTGGGCCCCACCGCCGCGTGGGCGGCCGGCTCGTGGGGGGCCTCCGGAACGGCCTACGTGGGCGCCGACGCGGAGCGGGACCTCGGCTTCGGCGACAGGAGCCTGCCGCTCTACCACGAGGATCGCGTCTGACAATTTTTGTCACGCTCTAAGTCCTTGTGATTCAAGCACTTCCTAACCCATAAACTTCCACGTGACAATTTTTGTCACGTAGATTAAGTGCCTGATTCCCAACACGTTGCACTCACAAGATGTTCAAAAGACTTTTTACCCATACAAAAATTGTCAATTCATCACTGTGCAAGCATTTGAATATCAACGCCATGCGAGCTAATATAATCCACTCCACGCCAGCACCTTACAAGCTAAAACCCGCGGCACGCCGCTTGCTACACCTACCACCGAAGGAGGAGACATGATCAGGACGGCGATTTGCGTGGATCTTCTCGGCCCCTGGGCAGACCGCCTCCCTCCCGCCGGCGTGCGTCGCCGGCGAGGGAGACCGACGACCGCAGTACCCGCAGTACCCGCCCAGGCGAGGCCCGGGCGGTGCAGGTAGCACGCGGCCCCCGCGGGGGGCCCGAGACACGCCACACGCCAGGCGCGGCCCCGGCGCACGTCACCCAGCACACCGAGCGCGGCTCGGCTAGGCTCACCGAGACCTGACCGGAGGCTCCATGACCGCGCGCTGGTATCTCCGCTGCAGCGTGACCGCCGTAGACGCCGACTCAGAGCCCGCTGGACTGCGCTGCGGCGCCTGCGAGGGCAAAATCCGCGTCCTGGGCGAGGTGCACCATACCCGCCGCAGGCTCGTCGTCGGCCAGGTCACGCTGCCGCCCTGCGACGGACGCTGCACCTACGCCATCGGCCCATCATGCGACTGTCTCTGTGAGGGCCGAAACCACGGCGCCGGCCTAGTGGCGTGCGTCACGCACACCCTCACCGACGCCATCCCGCGTGTGATGCCGCGCCGTCCGGAAGATGCCCGCCGGCGAGCCGAAGAGTGGCGCGCAGCCCTCAGGGCGCCTCAAGGCGCTCAGGGAAGCACTCATCCGCCATGCCCAGAGCAAAGTGAGCGTTACCGGAGGGTAGAGGGCGAATGAGCGCGCCGCCGAACTGGAACTGGCTCATCCGCGAGATCGTCCGCGTCGGCTTTGAAGGACGCGCCGAAGGGCTCGCCTACCGCCTAAAGGCCCACTGGTATACCGTGCACCGCTGGATAAGCGGCTTAGGACCGCCAGCGCCCCGCTTCGCGCGGGAGCTTGAGAAGGTCGCGCGCGAGCTGGGAATCGACCCCCAAGGCAAAGTGAGCGCCCACGATGGAGAACATGGAACACGTGCCAAGCCAGACGCCTCCCCGCCGACGCCGCCGCAGGCGCAGATTCCGCGCCCGAAGGGTTGATGAAAAGCCTCTGTGCGCGCCCAAGCGGAAACCGACCTTCCGGATTCGGGTGCCGCGCACGGTGAAGACCGCCTTCGAGCTTGAGCTGCTTCGGAAGCTCCTGCGCGAGTACTACGAGGGATCCTGGCTTGCGCTCGCCGCAGACCTCGGAGCTGCGAAGGAAACGGTCCGGCAATGGCTCGTCGGCGAAGTCGCGCCCACCGCGTACTACCGCTGGCGGATCCTACGTCTCGCGGAGCTTCTGGGAGCAAAGTGAGCGGGCGTCACGGTTCTCGCCGTGGCACGAGCAGGCGCACTCTTTTTCGTGGTGATGGGGTCCTTCGTGGCCTACCAGCTCGGTGCAACGTCTCAATGTTCCGAACACATCAAGCCACGTCTTGAACACCGGCATGAGAAGGGTTCCCCCGCACGCGCGGGGATAGACCAGGGCGAGACCTTCTGGACGGATGCCTCAAACGTCAAGGTCGTCGCGGTCTGCCCCCTTTGCGCCGAGTGACGACGTCTTGTCGTAGGGCGGGAAGGGCGTCATCCGCGACCGCCGGAGTTGCTCCATGTAGGTCACGATGGCCGGGTGGGGCCGGAGTTCGACCGAAGGAGGCGGCGGCGCTTCCGGCGAGTCCTTCAGTTCCTTCCGGCGCTCCGTGACGGCGCGGAACGCCTTTCGCCTCACCACGTCCAGACACCGCATGAGCCTCCAGAGGAAATCATCCGTCCAAGCCTCCCGGTGGACCGCCGCGAGTCC
>FWPU01011263.1_pt1 | contig 12646 bp, 13 predicted proteins | sample 2228361 | NCBI WGS metagenome assembly FWPU01 (sample SAMEA103939777, study PRJEB20133) | metagenome | reverse complement strand
CCGGGTATTTTGAGGCCATTCCCTACGAGGACTTTGAAGAGACCTTCCGGGTCAATGTCTTTGGCGTCTGGAACACGACCTCGGTGCTTGTGCCGCACATGAAGAACCGGGGCGGGCACATCGTCAACGTCTCGTCCGTGGCCGGGTTCATCGGCCTTTTCGGATTCACGGCCTACAGCGCCTCCAAGTTCGCGGTCATCGGTTTTTCCGAGGCCCTGAGAAGCGAGCTCAAGCCGCACGGGATCCGGGTTTCGGTTCTTTGCCCGCCGGATACGGATACGCCTCTTCTCCACGAGGCCGAAAAGACCAAGCCGCCGGAAACCAAGGCGATCTCCGGCAAGGCGAAGCGGATGCAGCCTGAGGATGTGGCGCGATGCCTGATCGGTGGGATGCGGAAGGGCCGGTTCATGATCATCCCGGGTTTCGACAGCAGGTGGATCTATCTCGCGAAGCGCCTGTTCCCTTCGCTCGTCGATCTCGTCCTGGACCGCGCCGTCAGGAGGGCGCAGAATCGCTGCCCCGGCCCCTGAAACCCGATTCCCCTCGGACCCGTGCTTCAGGCCGCGGCCCGGAATCCCCGCGCCTCCTCGGTGTTCTTCAGGTCAAAGGCCGGCGCGCTCACCAGACAGGCGAATTTCCCGTGGTGCTTGTTCTGGGCCATGAGTTCATGGGCCTCCGGGATTTGCTCCCAGGTGAAGCGCCGGGTCATGACCGGCTTGATGTCCCCGGAGATCACGAGTTCGTTGGCCCGGGCCGCCTGCTCGCCGTTGGCGAAGTGGCTCCCGATGATGGACTTCTGGTGCATCCAGAGGTAGCGCACGTCGAACGTGAGATCGTAGCCGCTCGTGGCCCCGCAGATCACCACGCGGCCGAACTTGCGCAGGATCCAAACCGACAAGGGAAACGTGGCCTTGCCCACGTGCTCGAAGACCACATCCGGGCCCCGGTTGGTGCCTGCCTTTTGCTGGAATTCGCGGCCGAAAGCCTTCCAGTCGTCCATGCGGGCCTTTTCCTCGGCCGGCGAGGCGTTGTCCTTCCAGAGCAGGTTCGGGTACTTCCTGCGGTTGATGTAGCCCTTGGCGCCCAGGCTCAGAATGAATTCCCCCTTTTCATCCGAGCTTACCACGCCCACGGATTCTGCGCCCATCTTCTTGATGAGCTGCACCGCGAACACGCCCAGGCCGCCGGAAGCGCCCCAGACGAGGACCTTTTCCCCGGGCTTGAGCTCGGCCCGATCCACAAGCATGCGGAAGGTCGTGAAATAGGTGAGCCCGTAGCTCGAGGCCTCCTCCCAGCTCAGGTGCCTGGGCTTGTGCAGAAGCTGCTGGGCCTGCACCTTGGTGAACTGGGCGAAGCTGCCGTAGGGGGTTTCGTACCCCCAGATCTTCTGGCTCTGGCACATCATGGGGTCGTACCCCACGCACTGCCCGCAATAGGTGTCGCAGGACTGGTTGCAGTGGAGAACCACTTCGTCGCCGGGCCGCCAGTGCTTGACGTTCTCGCCGACCTTCCACACGATGCCCGAGGCGTCCGAGCCGGCGATGTGGAAATCCTTGCCCGTGATCTTCAAGACCGAGACCGGCTTGCCCCGGCCGGCCCAGATCCCGTTGAAGTTGACTCCGGCTGCCATGACCAGGACCAGGGCCTCGTTCGGACCGATCTCCGGCACGTCCACGATCTCCTGCCGGAAAGACTGCATGGGCTCGCCGAACCGGTCCTCCCTGATCACCCAGGCGTGCATCTTTTCCGGCAGCACGCCCAGAGGGGGCACCGTGCCCACGGGCACGACCGGCACTTTCTCGTAAGGCATGTACTTTCGCTCTTCCCGCGTCATCTCCTCGGGTTTCTTGGCCATGACTTCCTCCTGCCGTCGCTCGATCGAACGGCGCTCTGCCTATTTGCTCTTGAGCAGGATGCGCCTTTCGATTTCGAAGATCTTTGCGTCGATTTTTTCCTTGCCGAGATCCTTCTTGTCGTTTTCGCGGATGAAAAGATCCGCTCCGTACGTTTCGAGCGCCTTGGCGGCGCTCATGTTTTTCACGCCCACGAGCTGCACGGTCAAGATGCCCGAGCGCGGGATGCCGGCAGGGCCGGGCTCCCTGGCCAGCACGCGGGAGAGGGCCGCGACCGTGTCGCCGCTCTGGACCGGCTGCGTGTGGTAGCCTTCCGTGAACCCCAGGTCCCACAGGGCATTCTCGCTGAGATCCCGGCTGGCCAGCCCTTCCAGCCAGGCGAACACGAGGCCGCCGTACACGATCGGCTCTCCGCTCATCGCTCCGGTGAGCCCCGTGCTGTACACCCGGTCCGTGTGCAGGGGGTGGGTGTTCCCGACCAGGCACGTCCATCCCATGTGCTCGTCCGTCACGGTTCTGCCGTTGGGATGCACGAGGATGTCCCCCGGTTCGAAGGACTCCAGGTACGTGCCGGAGCCGGTGAGGTCCGCGGGGTAGTCTTTTCCGCTGGTCGGGAGCTCGTAGGCGGGCTCCTCCTGCCAGGGGAATTCCGGAGCGGCCTCTGTCCGGGCCGGGTCTTCTTGTTTCGCTCCCGAACCCGGCATCACCATGATCTTGCGTTCGTACTGCAGGACGACCTCGCCGTGCTGGTTCAGGCCGAGCGTCTGAAGGCGCACGATCCCGGGCTTGCCCGGCCCCCGGTCTTTTCGCTCCTTGACGCGCGTGAGAGACCGCAGCGTGTCGCCCGGGTACACGGGCCGCAGAAACGCGGCCTGGTAGTAGCCCAGGTTGGCCATCGCCTTTTCGGAGTCGTTCTGAACGCCGAGAGAGAGCACGAGGTTGAAGACGAGCTGGGGACAGACCGGGCACGTCCTGAATCCGTGGGCCCGGGCGTATTCGGCATTGAGAAACAGAGGGTTGGCCTGCTGGAAACTCCCGGCAAAAGCCTTGGCAACGCCTGGATCGATCGTAAACCCCCTGGGATGCCGGAAGACCTGGCCGGGGACGAAATCCTCGAGCCATCGGCCGTACTGGGGAAACCGGGCTCTGGATATCTGGAGTTCCGCGGCCGCACAGAGGGGTTCTTGCTTTTTCAGAGTGAATGTTACGGCCATGTCGGGTTCTCCGCTCCGAGAGGATGGCGAACGATTCATGGAGAGGAAGCGGGCGCGTCTCCTTTGGCTGCCGAGCCCGGCAAGCCGATGACCGAGTCTACCAGGCTTCTTGCGATCACCTTGAGCGCAAGGGTTTCCTCGGCGCCTTCGAAAATCGACAGAACCCGGGCGTCCACAAAGTGCCGGCTCGCCGGGGTTCCCTCGGCATAGCCCTTGCCCCCATGGATCTGCATGGCCTCTCGCGTGAGCCCCTCGGCTGCCCTGCAGGTGAACAGTTTGGCCATGCTCGCCTCTACCTGTCCTTGGCCTCGGTCCATGCGGCGGGCAACCTCATGGGTGAACTGGCGGCTTGCCACAAGCCGGGTGGCCATTTCGGCGATCTTGACCTTGGTGAGCTGGTAGTCCGCCACCGGCAGGCCGAAAACCCTGCGCCTGGCTGCGTAGGAGAGAGCCTCCTCGAACGCGGCCTGCATGACGCCGGTGGCGCGCGCCGCGGTCTGAATCCTTCCGCCCGCAAAGCCGGCCATGAGGAAGTAGAATCCTTTTCCCAGGCCCGCTTCCCCGCCCAGGAGACCCGCATCCGGCACGAAGAAATTCTCGAAAACCACCCAGAACGAGTGCATGCCCCGGTAGCCGATGGTCGGGATTGCACCGCCCCGGATCCTGCCGCCCGCAGGCTGCGCATAATCGAAGGATTTTCCGTCCGTCGAGGGTTTTTCAACGAGAAAAAGGGAAAGCCCCCGATGCCCCAGGGCCGGGTCCGGATCCGTCCTTGCCAGGACGAGAAGCAGGCCCGCCTTGCCGCAGAAGGTGCACCACGTCTTGGTGCCGTTGAGGATCCAGCCTCCGGGAGCCGGACTGGCCGACACTTTCATGGATGCCACGTCCGAGCCGTAGTCCGGTTCGGTGACCGCCACGGCGCACAAGGGATCGCCGGCGGCCAGCCTCGGGAGCCAGTGGGCCTGCTGCTCGGCCGTGCCGCCCTTGCGGAGCGCCCTGGCCAGAATCTCGGTGCGGGTGATCAGGCTTCCGGCTGCTCCGAGGGATCCCCGGGTGAGCTCCTCCGTGGCCACGATCATGGCCAGGGTGTCTTCTTTCTCGTCGTCCTGAAGTCCGCCGAACCGGCGCGGGATGGAGAGCCCGAACGCTCCCATCTCGACGAGGGGCTTGAGAATCTGCTCGGGCACAAGGAGGTCTTCGCGGTGGATCCGCTCGGCCAGGGGGCGAATGATCCGCTCGGCAACCTCGCGGAACCGTGCTCGCTGCTCCAGGTGCTTTTCGCCGAGGGCAAGAACTTCTCCCGCCGGCCCGGTCTTCTGCACGCCCTCGGCCAGCGAGGTGAGGTTGGAAACCGAAAGGTGCTCCTCGCAGAACCTGCGGACTGCCGCGCTTTCGATCGTCTGGGTGAGATCCGGCCGGGATAGGCCGAAATCGGCAAGCCGGCCCGAAACACGACAGGCAAGGCGGCGCACGGTTTCGGCGGCGAAAAAGGGAATCATGCGCTCCAGGGGCCAGCGGGATTCCGGATCCTGCGCCTGAGCCTGCGGGACCGCCGACTCGCCGAAGGCGAGCATCGCCCGGCAGGCCGCGATCTCGGATGCGCAATGGGCCAGTTCGTAGCAGACCCACTGGAAGGCGTCCAGAGGCTCTGGGGTCCCGGGCGGAAGGGCCGAGATCCTGGCGCGCAGGCCCTCCAGGATCTTCGTGCAGAGCCGCTCGGCCGCCTCCACGGCCTGGCCGGCCGCCTGAAAGGCTCTACCGTATCGATGCCTGCCAAGGGTCATCCTCGCAAACCGTCCGTCAGGGCTCAAGCTGACTCATTTCTTCCGGACTCACCACTCCGAGTTCAAGGCCTTTTTTCGGATCGAGGAGCCCCAGGGCCACCGCCTTTCGGAGCTTGCGGCGGGCGTGCCGGTCCGTTGCACGGTCGCTCATAACCCCCTGGATGATCGTGGCCCCCTGCTCGGCCGCAACAGCGGCATCGTAGGCGAGAATCTTGTCGACCTCGGCCAGGATCTCCTCCTCGGGCATGGCCACTCGGTAAGCCAGGCGAACCGCGAAAAGCTGCAGGGGGTGGCCCACCCATTTGCCGTCCATGCCGAGCTTCTGGCCGTGCAGAGCGTCCTCATAGACCTCGCGGATTCTGCGCAGCAGAAACAGGTGGTTCTCTCCGTCCGTGAGACGCTTGTCCGGTACCGGATAGTTGACGGTCATGTTGTCGATGGCCGGAACCCCGACCGCGCCTGCGGTGTTCACGATGGCCGCCCGGGCCCAGTCGCATACCGGATGGTTGTTCATGATCTGGGGCAGGCCGATGTCGGCCGAGTAGTCGGCGATCCCGAAGATGATTCCGGCCAGCCGGGGCACGACCGCCTTGACCAGCTCCGGCAGTTGGGCCACGGCCCAGCCGGACTCCACCAGAAACTCCAGTTTGATCCTGTTCTTCGGGAGCCCGAGCCTGTCCTCGATCTCGCCCAGAAGGTCCGAGACCCATGCGAGTTCTTCCGGATGCTCGGCCTTGGGCCAGATGATGCCGTCGACAGGGTAGCGTTCAGGCGCAATTCCGGACCCGGCCTCGACAAGGACACGGGTCATATCCTCGAGGCAATACTCGAGCTGAAGGCCGCTGGGCCGGTAAAAGCGCAGGGTCTTTCCCCACGAGGCCTCCCGAAAGATCCGTATCGCGTTCTCCCGGCCCCGCTGGATCACATCCTCCCTCAAGGCCTGGGCGTCCTCGCTGTCCACCATGACAAGGGGCGCCTGCGGCTCGGCTTCGAGCTCGGCCTCGATCGCGGCCAGGGGAACATGGAGCGTCTCCGAAAGCTCGGCCAGGGAGATGCTGTACTTCTCCAGAATCCTGGCCGCTGCGGAGCTGCCTTTTTCCACGGCCTTGAGAGCCATGTCGTAATTGCTCGCCGGCGTGGTGAAGTGAGCCTGCTGCCTTAAGTACTTGAGTGGCAGGTCCTGGGCGGCGAGCGCCCGGCCCCGCTCTAGCAGGGCCCGGCGGCGGGCATCGAAAGAGTGGAGGATTTCCTTGAAGCCTTTTGGATCCGGAACAGCCATGGCGCTCTCCCTGCAAAGCCGCCCTAGGACGGGCCCGCGGGTCTCTGTTCAGGCCCGGCCGAGAAAACGCGGCAGACGAAGAATCGAAGAACCACGATTGCCGTGTTCCCTCATAGGATTCAGCCACCTTTTCAAACGTTTCAATGGCCAAGGAATTCAGGATGCAGCCGGACCTCCCGAGGCGGGATCCGGCGCGAACCTGTGCCGCCGCAGGAACTGATACCAGGCCCTGCCCCGGGCGTGTCTGGGGAAAAAGAAAACATGACCTCCCCGGAGAAAGGTATGTTCGGGCTTTCCCCAGTGCAGGTAGAGTTTCTGCACGTCCTCGAAGGGACAGAGCCGGTCGCCCCGGGCCGCGATGATCAGGCATCGCTCGGGCGGGAGAGTGTTCCTGTGGGAAAGGGGCGAGTGGATTTTATAGATTTCCGAGACTTCTTGCTGAAAGCGCCTGTCCGCGGACCGAACCGGGTGGAAGGGCACGGGAAGTCTCAGGCCGTGGAAGCTCACCAGAGGAACGATCAGACAGACCATGTCCGCCACCGGCGCCACCGACACGAAAAGAGCGGCCAGGTAGCCGCCGAGGCTTGCGCCAGCCAGTCCGATTCTCGATGCCCCGGCGCCGGAAAGATGCAGGAAGCAGCTGGCCAGATCGTGGACGGCCTGGCCGAAGCCTTCGAGACCGAATACCGGATCGAGAAACGGGAAGGGCGGGGCGAACCGCAGCGCCGGAGTCGAAGCCCTTTTCCAGTGGAAGGGGGCAACGAAAAGAGCGACGTCCATGCCCAGGTTGTACAGCCGGGCAACCCGGAACATCCTCTGGGCCTGCCGCGGATCTCCGAGGGAGTACCCGTGGCAGCAGACGAGCGTGCTTCTGCCCGGGTCCCCGTGTGACCAGTGGGCGAGGTAGACCGTGCGGTTTTCCCGGAATCGTTCGAACCGGGCCTCGACCTGCGGGTTTCTGACCTTGTAACGGCTCGGAAAGGAAAGGATCCGAAAACGGCCGTCGCAGAAGGGCCTTTCTTCCTCTATCCGGACGTCCGGCGGCGGCGACTTGGGCAGGGAAAAAAAGCGGGCCGGCTCTTCCGGGTACGACCGATCGAGATAAAAGGACATCCAATGTCGCAGCCGGTCCCGTTTGGCCGGATTGTCGACGCGCCTTCGCAAAACGCTTAGAATTCGGGCCGAGGAGAGGAAGAGCTCGTCGACTTCGGTCCCGAAAAGCTCCAGGGCGGCCTCTTTCCACGAGCGCATCATGACGTTCGACCTCGAAAGGCGCTGGGCGGCAGGGAAGTTTGCTTGCTCTGGCTCTTGCGCTGCAAAGCATAATGCGCCAGCGCGAGAAAAGAAAGAGCCGCAGAACGCGCGTGCGGGCTGGAGCCGGGCCTCAGGACGACCGATCAGACCGAGCGAGCGCTGACGCCCTGCGCGGACGAAAGGAGCACGGCATGGGATGGGTTGCCCGAGACCTGGCGAAGAGGATCACCCATCGGCTGGCGACGCTGATGTTCGCCTTTCTGGAAATCGCGGGCCTTCCGCCCGTGAGGGCAGGCCGGGTCCGGCGCAAGGGGGAGCGGCCATGAGCGATTTTTCGCGAAAAGTCTCATTGGGTCGAACCGGCCTTCAAGTCTCCAGGCTCGGCATCGGCTCTTCGTACGGTGTGCCGGCCAAAGCCTGCCTCAAGGCTTTCGATGCGGGGGTGAATTATTTTTTCTGGGGCTCGGTCCGGACCCCGCAGATGGCCATGGCCATTCGCGACATTGCCCGCAGGCACCGGCAGGACCTGGTCGTGGTGCTTCAGGTCTACGTGAGGAGCCCGTTCTGGCTCGCCAGGAGCGTGGAAAAAGGGCTGAGCATTCTGGGGATGGACCAGGCGGACATCCTCCTGCTCGGCTGGCACCAGGAACCGCCTTCCGCGAGGCTTCTGGAGGGAGTGGAGCGCCTGAGAGAAAGGGGCCTGTTCCGTTTCCTCGGCGTTTCCTCCCACAAAAGGCCCCTGTTCCGCGAGTTCCTGAGAGACGGCCGATACGACGTCTTTCACCTGCGCTACAATGCGGCCCACCGGGGTGCCGAGACCGAGATCTTTCCGCTTTTGCCTCCCCAGGATGCGCCGGGCATCGTCTCCTTCACCAACACGCGCTGGGGCGACCTGCTCAAAGAGCGGAACATGCCGCCCGGGGTGCGGCCTCCCACGGCTGTCGATTGCTACCGATTCGTCCTGACCAACCCCCATGTGCAGGTGGCCATCTGCGGGCCCAGGAACGAGCGGGAGATGGACCATGCCCTGGAGACGCTCTCCCGGGGGCCCATGGATGAAGAGGAACTGGCGCGGATGCGGGCCATAGGGGACCACGTGCACGGGATTTCCTCGTTCATGAGCCTCCTGACCTGAACGGAAGGCGGCAAGGAGCCGCCGGGCGAGCCCGCGAGAACGGGTTCCGGGGGTCAGTGCGCGGTCTCTGGGCCCTTTGAGGCCCGCGCCCGAAACAACTTCCACTTTCCCTCTGACGATCGACCGGCCCCGGGCTCGCTCTGCGGGCAGCTTCTTTTTTGAGCCCATTTCCGGGGACGCCGGAACGGTCGAAGAACAAGGCCGAGCAGGCGCATCTAAGGAGAATCAGGAAAAGGCCGGGGAAATCCGACCAGGAGCAAGGTCACTTCGGGAAAGGGAGGAAGTTTGCATGAAACTTCGCGAGTATTTTGAAAACGCGCAGGGATTGGGCGTGCTGGCCACGGCGGACTCGGACGACAACCTGGACGCCGCGATCTACGCCCGGCCTCACGTGCTCGACGACGGTACGATCGCCTTCATCATGGCTGAAAAGCGGACTCACGAGAATCTTCAGACCAACCCGCACGCGGCTTATCTGTTCAAGGAAAACGGCCAGGGCTATTTCGGCGCCCGCCTGTTTCTGACCAAGATCCGGGAGGAAAAGGACAGTGCCCAGATCGCGGCTCTTCTGCGCCGAAAGAGCCAGGCCATTCAGCAGGAGATCGGGGACTCGGCCAAGTACCTGGTCTTTTTCCGGGTGGACAGAGTGGCTCCCCTTGTGGGATCGGGCAAGTGCCCCATTACCCAGTAGGGCGCTCCGGTCTTCGCTTGCCGGGCTGCGCTCGGTCCGCGGCGCCTGACGCGTGCACCCTTTTCCGGCATTCAGGCCCCGGCTGCTTTTTTCAGGCCCGTGTGGACCGCGGCGATTCCGTTCGTGAGCCTTTGGAAGCGCACAGATTCGAATCCGATTCGTTCCAGCAAGGAACAAAGGGCCAAAGCGTCTGGAAACATCCGGATCGACTCCGGAAGGTATGTGTACGCCTGCCGGCGGCCCGTAAGGATCTCGCCGAGGAAAGGCATGATCCGAAAGGAATAGAAATCATACAGCCTGCGGAACCACGGGGACACGGGAGTGGAGAACTCCAGGCAGAGCAGCTTGCCGCCGGGCTTGAGGACCCTGTACATCTCCTCGAAGCCCTTTTCGATGTGCGTGAGGTTTCGGATGCCGAAGCCCACCATCGCGGCGTCAAAGGAGTTGTCCCGTGCAGCGATCCGCTCGGCGTCTCCGAGGACGTAGGCAAACCTTCCAAGCAGGCCCTTTCTGGCCGCCTTGGGCCTGCCGGCTTCCATCATGGCCCGGTTGCGGTCATAGAGGACCACTTTGCCTCCGGGCCCCATATGCCTGCACGCCAGGATCGCCAGATCTCCGGTGCCGGCGCAGACGTCTATGACCCGGTCGGCCGGGCCGAGCCCCAGCATTCGCACGGCCTTCCTTTTCCACAGGTGATGGATGCCTGCACTCAGAAGGGTGTTCATGAAATCGTACTTGCCGGCGATGGAGTCGAAATGGTCTGTGACGAGTTTTTCCTTCTGGGCAGCCGGAACCCTCCGGTAGCCGAAAAAGGCGGTTTCCCCCCGGTCCGGGTCCCCTGCCTGTTCTGCGCGGTTTACCGTGTTTTTCCCTTGCTCCGGCGAAGAAGGCATCGTGAGAATCCCTTTGACGGTTCGGGCCGAAACCTTTTGTCAGACTGGCTGAATCATATGGCAGGGCTGCCGATCTCACCATAGCCCACGATCCGGTGCTTGTCGAGGAATCGGCGGAAGGGGCGGCCTTCGGTCGTCCGTGGCGGCCGGGCGGGTTTTCGCCCTTGACAGATCCGAGCCGGCAGGCTAGGCTTTTTGATAATTGTTCTTATTCCCAACTGAACAGTCGGTGGCGGACCCGGCTGTTCGGTCAATCCTTCACACAGTCAGGCGCCCTGGCGGCCGAAAGGAGGGACAAGGATGGAACTCAAGGGATCCAGGACCGAGAAGAACCTCATCACCGCCTTTGCCGGCGAGTCGCAGGCGAGGAACCGGTACACGTATGCGGCCAGTCAGGCCCGCAAGGAAGGGTTCGTTCAGATCGCCCTGATTTTCGAGGAGACGGCGAACCAGGAAAAGGAGCACGCCAAGCGGTTCTTTTCCTACCTCAAGGGAGGCACGGCCAAGGTGGAGTGCGATTTCCCAGCGGGCGTGATCGGAACCACGGCCGAGAATCTGAAGCATGCCGCCGAAGGCGAACACTATGAGTGGACGGACATGTATCCCGGTTTCGCCAAGGTGGCCCGGGAGGAGGGCTTCGAGGCTGTGGCCAGGACCTTTGAGAATGTCTCGATCGCCGAAAAACAGCACGAGAAGCGCTACCGCGGTCTTCTGGCAAATGTGGAGGCGGGCAAGGTCTTCAAGAAGGATAAACCCGTGGTCTGGCGGTGCATCAACTGCGGATTCCTTTTCGAAGGCCAGGAAGCGCCGGCGAGCTGCCCGGCCTGCGCCCATCCCCAGGCCTATTTCGAACTGCTAGCCGAGAACTGGTGACGAGCGCCCGCAAGGAGGATCGTTGATGAAGTCGAGAACCGGCCTGGTGACGTTTGGAGGCGCCCCCCTGACGCTCGTCGGAGAAGGACTGCGCGTCGGGGAGCCTGCGCCGGACTTTGTGGCCCTGGGCAACGACCTGGCTCCGTTCGCGTTTTCCTCTCTCCGGGGAAAAATCTGCCTCATCGCGTCCGTGCCGTCCCTGGACACGCCGGTCTGCGACACGGAGACCCGCAGGTTCAACCGGGACGCTGCGGCCCTGAGCGACGATGTGGAGATTCTCGTCGTGAGCATGGATCTGCCTTTTGCGCAGAAACGCTGGTGCGGAGCCGCGGGGGTGAGCCGCGTGCGGACTCTTTCCGACCACCGCGACGCATCCTTCGGGACAGCGTACGGGGTCCTCATCCAGGAGCTGCGCCTCCTGGCCAGGGCGGTGTTCGTGGTGGACCGCAAGGGGATCCTGCGCTACCAGGAAATCGTGAAAGAGATCGCCTCGGAGCCCGACTACGATGCGGCGCTGCGAGCGATCCGGGAGATCGGTTGAGGCCGGAGCGCCGCAGGCTCTTCGGCGGAATCTTGTCGCCCCCGAGCCGGGAGGTTCGGCTCTCGGGGGGAAGCCAAACTTTTTGGAAGGGAGGAGGTTTCAGACATGGCCGAGAAACTGGAAGTTTACAAGTGCGATGTCTGCGGGAACATCGTGGAGGTTCTTCACGGCGGCAAGGGAGGTCTGGTCTGCTGCGGGAAGCCCATGAAGCTTTTCGTGGAGAACACGGTTGACGCGGCCAGGGAGAAGCATGTGCCGGTCCAGGAGAAGGCGGCAGGGGGAATCAAGGTCAAAGTCGGCAGCGTGGCCCACCCGATGGAAGAGAAGCATTACATCGAGTGGATCGAGCTGATCGTGGACGGAAAAGTCTACCGGCAGTTCCTGAACCCGGGCGAGGCTCCGGAGGCCCTTTTCCCGGTCCAGGGGGACAAGGTCGTCGCCCGGGAGTACTGCAACCTCCATGGTCTCTGGAAAGGGTAAAGGCCATGCTCAGCGAAAAAATGGAAAAGGCTCTCAATGACCAGATCATGTGGGAGCTGTATTCCTCTTACCTCTACCTGTCCATGTCGGCCCATTTCCTTTCGGTCAACCTCGGCGGGTTTGCCAACTGGATGAGGGTCCAAGCCCAGGAAGAGCTCGTCCATGCCATCAAGTTCTATGATTTCGTGAACGAGCGCGGGGGCAGGGTCGTGCTTCAGACCGTCAAGGCTCCGCCCTCGGAATGGACGACGCCTGTTTCGGTCTTCGAGGACACCCTCAAGCACGAGCGCCAGGTGACCAGGCGGATCAACGATCTCGTGGACGTGGCTCTCAAGGAAAAGGATCACGCCACGAACATCTTTCTTCAGTGGTTCGTGACCGAGCAGGTCGAGGAGGAGGCGTCGGCAAAGGAGATCCTCGAAAAGCTCAAGCTCCTCGGGGACGCCCGGGGCGGGCTTTTCATGCTGGACCGCGAACTGGCCCAGAGGGTCTTCACCCCGCCGGCGGCCTCCGGCGGCGCTGCAGCCTGACGAAGCGGGCTGGACAGGTTTTGTAGATCCCCTCCTCCTTTTCTCCATGACGCGAAACTCCCCCGGGGCACGCGGAGCCTGGCTCCGGCCCCGGGGAGGATTGCGCCGCAAGGGCAGCA
>FWPU01011259.1_pt1 | contig 12647 bp, 7 predicted proteins | sample 2228361 | NCBI WGS metagenome assembly FWPU01 (sample SAMEA103939777, study PRJEB20133) | metagenome | reverse complement strand
GATGGTTATTGGGGCTCGGTGCTCGGAACTGGTGCTAGGGATTGGGGATTTGGTGGGAGGAATTCGGCCCGCGGCCCCCGATGCCGGCTGGTTAGCTCCGGCCGGGGTCCCGGATGGGTCACCAGGGAAGGTTCTTATGAGCAGTACGCAGGACTTGCCGCCCCGACCAGCTACCCCGGTAACCTATCGGAACCACGTGGTCCCGGAGGATCCGCAGCGGGTGCGGCGGATTGTTGAATCGACGGGCTATTTTTGTCCAGCCGAAGTGGACGTGGCGGTGGAGTTGGTCGAGGAGCGCCTGGCCAGGGGACCGGCCAGCGGATACCACTTCCTGTTTGCGGACCACAACGGGCAGACCATCGGCTATACGTGCTACGGACCGATTGCCGCAACCGCGGGCAGTTTCGACCTGTATTGGATTGCCGTGGACCAGGCGTTCCGGGGGAAGGGGATCGGCCGGGCGCTGTTGGCCTGTACCGAACTGCGCATTCGGGCCATGGGTGGCCGGCGGGTTTATATCGAGACCTCCAACCGGCCTCAGTATGCTCCCACGCGGGTGTTCTACGAGAAGGCGGGCTATCAGAAGGAAGCCGTCCTGAAGGACTTCTACCGGCCGGGCGACGACAAGGTTATCTACGTCAAGCGGCTCGACTGAAAAAAGGGGGAGCAGCGGCCTGCGCGAACGAGGCGCGGTTTTTTGAAGCTGCCCAAATCTTTCCGGTCCTGTGTATTCTGCGCCGATGAGGCGAGGATGTCTTTCGCGCCTGGGCGATTTGGTCTTTTGGGAGAGCGGCGATGGCCGATGGTTCGCTCTCTTGGCGATGCCTTGCTCCCGCTGCGATCACCAAATTTCCGGCGTTCTGACGACCGGCATGCCGGCGCCATGACGTGCTAGGGTGCGCGCTTTGCCCGCACGCCGGATGGCAAGACCTGGAACGGCACGGGTTCTGAACGCCGAAACGCCAGGGGCGTCGCGACGGCAGCGGCGGTAGGATCACGTCCCGTCCGAAAGGGGGCTGGCGGGATTATGCCAACTCTTGCTATCATAGCAGTGTTGCCCGCCTTGGATTGCCCGCATTCCTTCACCCAGAAGGAGTTGGGTGGCATTTCCGGCCGCGTGCCGGGAAGGGGGTTGATTATGGCTTCGCCGCCCTTTGTGCTCGGCGAGCATCCATTCGCCCGGACTCCACAAGGGAAGTTGAAGTGCCGCATCGGCACGCTATTTCCCCGCGACGGCGTATTGGTGATGCTGCCGGGCATTCATGCCACGCAGCGGCAGGCGTATGTGGATTGGGTCGAGGCGCATCGGCGGGCGTCGGGCCAGGCAGCTCTTTCTCCCGAGGAGCGCACCGCTATCTGGAACGGTGCCGTGGACCTGGTGGTCGAGGACGATTGTCTTTTCATCCGCCCGGACCCGGCGAACATGCCTCTGGCCTTCGAGGCCGACAATCTTCTGCAAGAGATGCTCCCCAAGCAGAAGATCCGTTTCCTGCACGTGTTGAACGAGGAGGTTCGCCAGGCCATCAAGAGGCGCGGCGAGTTGTGGCGCATCGCCCCTTTGCCCCACACGATCGACGAGATGAAGGCGATGATCGCCGCGTCGCGGATCGGGATCGGCGGCCGCGACATCTATTACTACAACAAGACTACCGGCACACGCTACCTCACCTACCAGGAATTGGTGGGTTTGGGCACGCTGGGGGAGGAGGAGCTGCGCCGGCACCTGGTAGAACTGGCTACCTACACCCAGCGGGAAAACGCCCAGCGCAACCTGGAGATCCGCTTTTTCGGGGCGGAGAACTCGGCTGAACTTCTGGAGCTGCTCCGCGCCGATTTCGCCGCGTTGCCTTCGGTCGTGTTGTGGCAAAGGTATAACCAGCTTAAAGAGGCGTTTCGGCGGATCGTGCCGCCCATCCTGTTGCACGACGATCCCTCGGCGGCCGAATGGCGTAATCGGATGGTCTCGGCCCTGGTGGCTTCGAAGACCGGCCGGGATGACCAGGTTTCGGAGGAGGTGTTGCTGGGGCTCAGCCCAGAGTTCTACATGAGCATCCGCTGGCTGCCGGGCGCGCGGATCGAGCACGGCGAGCTGTTCTTCGACTCGATCTTCGAGCAGGCCGAGGAGAGCCAGAATCCGGAACTCCTGCACCTGTGCGACAACAACGTGCGGCAGTTCATCCTCAACTACATGCGGGAGTTCAGCGACCTGGAATACGTGAACATTGGGCGGGTGATTGGGTCGTTATCGCGCCGCCAGGGGGGCGGAGGGCGTCGGGACGTGTACGTGGCGGCGTTCAAACGTGCCGGGTGCGGGCGCGAAGCCGTGCGGGTCATTCGGATGATGAAGTGGGGCACGCTGGTGCTCCTGGACCGCGGCCGGCCTTTGGACGAGGCCATGATCCGCAACGAGGAGTACCAGGAGTACGTCCTCAACCGCCGCGTCGCCTGCCGGCACCTGGGCATGAACCTGCCGCTGCAGTGCACGGCCAACCGCATCAGTGAGTGGTACACCCGGGGGAGCAGCACGTTTCGCATCTGGAGCGTGTACTTCGAACGCGAATACGTCCCGGGCATCGCCACCGACAAGCTCCCCGAACACCGCTTCCAGAACGGCGAGTACGCCCTGCGGTTCGCCCGGCTGATGGGGCGGGCGGCGGCGTCGAACATCATTGTCGGGCGCTCTGGCCTGAACCATGAAGTTTTCTTCGACGACGGCGATGAGATGATCATCGAGGACGAGCAGGGGCTGCCGGTCGACCTGGTGGTGGCCGACCCGACCGGCACCTTCAACGATTTCACCTCGACGAACTTGTGCGAATGGGCCGATGCCTACGCCCAGCCGATCCGCAAGCGCTTGAAGCTGGTGCCCGACCCGCGCGCCTTCGCCCGGGCCTATCTGGAGAGCTTTGTGGAACGATTTCGGGAGATCCAGCAGGAATACCGGCAGCACCGCAACAAGTTCGACATGCTTTTCAGGTACGTTCCCCCGGATGCGGCGGGCAACTTTCCCTACCGCTGGGCGTGCGTGCTGGCCCGGCTCGACCAGGCGGATCCCGAAGAGATCGCCCGGCATATCGAGCAGCGCATTGTTGCTTCGACGCAGCCGGGGGGACAGCACGCAGGCCGGGCCCTGGCGAGTTCGCCCGCGTAGCCGGGTGGGCGGCGTTGCGCCGGAGAGTTGCCGCACCGCAGGGGGTGCTGCCGCGGGGAGTTACCGGCGGGCGGGCACACCCCATGGGCGCAGGCTACAGATACTCGGTCCAGCCTTGGCGGCGGATCTCTTCGGTGATGCGGGCCAGCGAGGCCTCGTCGCGCTTGTCGGCCACCAGGGTGGCGTCGGGGGTGACCACCACCACCAGGTCGCGTACTCCCGCAAGAACCACCAGGTGCCGCGGATCCATGCTCCGGACGATATTGCCCGTGGCGTTCAGCGCGAGGTGGCGCTCGGCAAAGACCACGTTTCCATTGGCGTCGGCCGAGCGGTGGCGCTCGACGGCCAGCCAGCCCCCCACATCGTCCCACGCAAAGGGGGCCTCGATCATCACCACCGCCGATGCCTTCTCCATCACCGCGTAATCGATGGAGATTCTGGGCATGGCGGCGAACTCCCGTTGGAGGACCTCAGAAAAGTCCGGCTCTCCCGCCGCGGCCGCAATCCGCTCCAGGCGGCGCGCGATTTCGGGCTGGTGTTCGGCCAGGGCGTCGAGGATGGTCCGCGCCTTCCACACGAAAATGCCCGAGTTCCAGGCGAAGGTGCCTGCGGCCAGGAACTCGCGGGCGGTGGCCAGGTCGGGCTTCTCGCGAAACCGGCGAACCCAATAGGCGCCGGTCCCACCCCGCCCCATTGCACCCCCCTTGTCCAAGGGCTCGCCCCGCTCGATGTATCCGTACGTGGTGGCCGGGTACGTCGGCCGGATCCCAAACGTCACCAGGCGCCGCGGGTCGGCCTCCACCAAATCCACGGCCATGGAAATGGCGTTTTGGAAGACCTCGGCGGGTTGGATGACCTGGTCGGCCGGCAGCACCGCCATGACCGCTTGGGGATCCTCGCGGAGGAGCCGGACTGCGGCCAGCCCGATGCACGGCGCCGTGTTCCGCGGACAAGGTTCACACAGGATCGCCGTGCGGGGCAGGTACGAGAGGTTCTCGGCGATCTGCGGTGCCAGGTCCCTCGTGGTGGCCACCAGAATCCGTTCTGGCGGCACCAGGCCCCCCAAACGCTCGACCGTGGCCTGGATCATCGACCGCTGGCCATGAAGCTTGAGGAGTTGCTTGGGCCGGTGGATGCGGCTTTCAGGCCAAAGACGTGTCCCCGCCCCACCGGCCATAATCACAGCATACAACATCTCCGTATTCCTCCTTCGGCTTGTCGCCTCACGCGGGTCCTTTTCCCGACGCCGCGGGAATATAGCTTGCGCGCCAGGAATCCGAGTCATCGAAATACGCCGGCTGCGTGATTCGTCCAGGACCCGGGATTCGCCGGGCCAGTTCTTCCGCATCCAGGGCGGAAAGGGGGCTGACCTCCACAGCGACCCCCGCCTCGACCAGCACGCCTGCCTGGGCCAACCACTCGGTGTACACGGCCACCATCTGGGCGCGAACCGATTCGGGGGTATCCTGGCCCTCCTGCGGCGCGTTCTTCAGCGGGGCGAAGTAGCGGGCGGCATCCACCTCGACCACCAGGGCGTTCCGGGCGGACGGCATGAGGTCGAAGATGAACCGCTCGAACTTGATGGCGTTCGGCTCGGTGGGATGCACCAAAGCCCCCGTGGCCAGGTCCACATACGGCACCTTCTTGAGCGCGCGGTGGAACGGGAGGCTCTCGGCATGGGCCGCCATCCGCTCCAGGAACTCCACGGCAAACGCATGAACGGCGATGCTGCCGGCCCAGATGGCCAGCGAGCCGTCGGGGCGGCGGCGCTCGGCCACGTCGTCCGGCAGGTCGCTGTACTCGATGACATGCAGCCGGCCATCGACCTGCACCACATTGCCCACCCGCTCGGTCGGGAAGCGTTTGGCGATCACCTGGGTGGTCATTTCCGATGCGGCCAGGAGGTGATAGCCCAGGAACTCCGGCCCGCACACGTCTACCAGCGGGTTATCGACCTGGAAATAGAAGAGATGTTCGATACCGCGGCGGCGGCAGTCGTCGAAGATGCCGGCCCGCCCGGCAGCCGCCAGCATCCCCCCATGGCCGTCGGGACTCAGGGCCACGTGGTCCGGCCGCTCCAGGAGAATGCGTCCACTGGTCACATCCACGGCGGGCATGGTCCCCTGACAAAAAATGCACACGGCATCCCGCGCCAGGCCGAAGTACTGGTGCCGATCGAAAAACGCCACCGTCTCCTCATGCGTAGCGGGGCTGGTCATGACATACAAGGGAATGGTGCGCCCATAGCGCCGTCCGGCTGCGAGAACTTTCTCGGCGTGCAACTGAAAGAGGCTCTTGCGCGACACGGGGCCGATCGGAAACATGCCCTTGGGATGGGGAAAGCCGAGCCGGGTTCCCTGGCCGCCGGCCACCACCACGGCACCGACTTTGCCCTGGGCCAGGGCCGCCATGCCCGCCTGCCGGGCCTCCGACGGCGCGAAACGGTTATCGGCATCTCCCAGGCGGATGGCGGGGGGGCTCTGGGCCCGGGCGGCCAAAGCCCGCGCCTTGGGGCCTGGGTCCGGTTCTGCCACCAGCCGCGCAATCTGGGCCAGGTCGATCGCCACGATCTCCCCAGCAAGCCGGGCTCGTTGCTGGGCATCCAGCCGGTCCCAAAAGGTTACAAGGTGCTCCTGGCCAAACGGCCGGAGCCTTGCCACCAGTTGTTCGCGATCGAGCGCTTCAGCAGTCGCCATGTCCAGAGGTCTCTATGGGAAAAGATCAGACCGGAGAGCGTCCAATGGGCCACTGCCGGCCCATACCCGCAGTGTGGCGCCCGCCCACCGGACCTTTCCGGTAACTCCCGGCGAGCGAACCGGTCCACTTGCGGTATCGGCAGTCACCCTGGCGCCTGGTCATGCCCCGCACCGCCCCCCCGAGGGTTGGACGATCGGGCAACGGAACGCAGCACCAGCCAGACCGGGGGCTGGCGATGTCTAGCCAGCGGCCCCGGCTTCATACCAAACTAATTGTCAAGCCGTCGTATGCCAATTCAACCCCCGGTGGGAGACTTCGATTGGTGGCCTGATGCTCCAACTGGTGGGCGATGTGGGTCAGATAGGTCTGCCGGGGACGAAGCTGTTGTACCACTTCCAAAGCTTCGGCGATACACATGTGGGTGGGGTGTGGATGATGGCGGAGCCCATCCAAGATCAGTACGTCCAAGTCCCTGAGCAACTCGGCGCTGGCAGGCGGAATGGCTTTGGCATCGGTGCAATAGGCCACGTTTCCGATGCGGAAGCCCAGCGACCCGGCCTGGCCGTGGATTAACGGCACCGGGGTCAACCTCGCGCCGAGGACCTCGAAAGGCTCGTGGGTCAAGCGGCGGAACACCAGGCGTGGCACTCCACCGGCGGGCAGGTCCCGCACGTGCGGGTCAAAAGCGTATGCAAAAGCCCGGCGGATGATCTGCTCGACGTGGGCTTCGCAGAAAATGGGCACCTCGGTCCCCAGATAGCGGGGAAAGATCCGCAGATCGTCCAGGCCGAACAAGTGGTCGGCGTGGCCATGCGTGTACGCCACCGCATGCACAACGCCGATTTGCTCGCGGAGGAGCTGGAGGCGGAGTTCCGGGGGCGTATCGATCAGCAGGTTCCCTTGGGGAAGGCCCAAGGCTACCGCGCAGCGGGTGCGGTGGTTCTTGGGATCGGGGCTCGTGCAGGTCGGGCACGAACAGCCGATCATCGGCACACCGTGGGAGGTGCCAGTCCCCAGGAATACCAGTTTTCCCGTAAAGCTCCGGTGATTGGGAGTCGGCAGACCCGTCCTCTTGGGGGCACAGGAAAAGGGCGGAGGAAGCTCCATCATGGGACACGTGAGCGCTTGGGACAACGAGCCGGCAAGTATGCCGCCATTATCGGCTGCCTGTCCAGGGGCGTGGGGGTCCGACGTGCAGGCGTGCGGCTATTGGAGGGGGACGGAGTGGCTGGGTGGCGTGCCTCTTACGGGGGGCCCGTACTCCCGCAGCCCGTCCTTGACGGTGGGCGGGGGGCTAGATAAAGTTTACGCTGGAAGTCGGTTACGTCGATAGAGTTTCATCCATCCCCCGCACGCTTGCCATGGAAGTACTGGAACAGGTTTGGGAAACCTTGGGGGACGTGTTCGGGGGCCTGGGCCGGGCCGTCGAACGGGGGCTGACCAGCTTGTTCGGCTCGGCCAACGCGCGGTATCTGCGCCGGCTGCAACCCAAGGTGGAGGCTATCAACGCCCGGGAGCCGTATTGCCAGCAGTTGACCGACGCGGAGCTGCGTGCCGAGACGGACAAGTTCCGCAAGCGGCTGGCGGCGGGCGAAACGCTGGACGACCTGTTGATCGAGGCCTTTGCCGTCTGCCGCGAGGCGGGTCGGCGGCGGCTGGGCATGCGGCATTTCGACGTGCAGCTTTTGGGCGGCATGGTGTTGCACAGCGGGGCGATTGCCGAGATGGTCACCGGCGAGGGGAAGACCCTGGTCGCCACCCTGCCCGCCTATCTCAACGCCCTGGAGGGCAAGGGCGTCCACGTGGTGACGGTCAACGACTACCTGGCCCGGCGGGACATGGAGTGGATGGGGCCGTTGTACCTGGCCCTGGGGCTTACGGTGGGTGCGATCCAGCACGATATGGACACCCGCCAGCGCCAGCACGCCTATGGGTGCGACATCACCTACGGCACGAACAACGAGTTCGGATTCGATTACCTGCGCGACAACATGCGACCGGTGGCCCGGGGCGATAACCGCTATCCGCCGGAGTACCAGCAAGTGCAGCGGCCGTTGAACTATGCGATTATCGACGAGGTGGACAACATCCTCATCGACGAGGCCCGCACGCCGCTGATCATCTCGGGGCCTGCACACGATGATGTCAGCCGGTATCGCCGCGCCGACCAGATCGCGCGCCAGCTCCGCCGGGACGTGCACTTCGTGGTCAACGAGAAGGAGCACACCTGCAACTTGACGGAAGAGGGGGTGCGCCGGGCCGAGGAACTCGCCGGCGTCGAAAGCTTCTATACCCCCGGGAACATGGAGTGGCCCCACCTGATCGATAACGCCTTGAAAGCCCACCACCTCTACAAACGCGACGTGCACTACATCGTCAACGACCAGGGCGAGGTGGTGATCGTCGATGAGTTCACCGGCCGGTTGATGCCGGGGCGCAACTGGAGCGATGGGCTCCACCAGGCGGTCGAGGCCAAAGAGGGGGTGCGGATCAAGGAAGAGTACCAGACCCTGGCGACGATCACGCTCCAGAACTTCTTCAAGCTCTACAAGAAGATCTGCGGCATGACCGGGACGGCCATGACCGAGGCCACCGAGTTCTGGAAAATCTACAAGCTCGACGTGATCGCCATTCCCACCAACAAGCCCTTGATCCGCATCAATTATCCCGACGTGGTGTATCGCACCGAGCGGGAGAAGTTCAAAGCTATCGCCGACGAGATCGAACGGATGCACAAATGGGACACGGTCACGTTGGCCGACTGGCAACAACGGGTGGGGCTGATCCTCAAAGAGACGGAAGAGGCGATCGAGTTCCAGGAGGCGGGGAGCAAGGACCGGCAGTGGATCGAGAAGCGGCACATCCGGAGGATCGAGCGGCGGGGTCGGCCGATGTTGGTGGGCACTGTCTCCATCGAAAAGAGCGAACGGCTGTCGCGGATGCTCACCCAGCGGGGCATCAAGCATCAGGTGCTCAATGCCAAGCACCATCAGCGCGAGGCGGAGATCATCGCCCAGGCCGGCCGCAAGGGCGCCGTGACCATCGCCACGAACATGGCGGGGCGCGGCACGGATATCATCCTGGGGGGCAATCCCGAGGCGATGGCCTGGGCCCTCTTGCAGCACAAGTATCCGACCCGGCTGGACGTGCCCCCGGAGGAATGGGACGCCTTGGTCCGCGAGATCGAAGCTCGCGAGCAAACCAAAGCCGAAGGGCGCGAGGTGGCCGCCATGGGCGGCCTGCATGTCATCGGTACCGAGCGGCACGAGGCCCGGCGGATCGATTTGCAGCTTCGCGGCCGCTGCGGCCGGCAGGGCGACCCCGGCTCCAGCCGCTTCTTCCTCTCCCTGGAAGACGACCTGATGCGGATCTTCGCCGGCGAGTGGGTCAAGAACGTGCTGACCCGACTGGGCATGTCCGAGGGGGACGCCATCGAAAGCAAGCTGGTCACGCGAAGGATCGAAGGCGCCCAGAAAAAGGTCGAAGAGCGCAACTTCGAGATCCGCAAGAACCTCCTGGAATACGACGAGGTGATGGACCAGCAGCGGAAGATGGTCTACAGCTACCGCCAGCGGATCCTGGATGGTGCCGACTGCCGGGCCCTGTTGTTCGAGATGATCGACCGGGAAATCGACCGCCATCTCGACCGCTTCCTGGATAAGGACTACGGGGCCGCCTCGTTCGCCGAATGGGTGGGCAAACGCCTCTGTGTGGAGCTGGACGCCAAAGATTTCCGCGGCATGGACTTCGCCACCGCCGAGAACTTCGCCAAGGACGAAGCCCAACGCATGGCCGAATCCCAAATCTTCGACCTTGTCGAAGAGAACCTCCCCGAGGACGAAGACCCCAACGAGTGGAACTGGGAAGCCCTGGCCAAAGCCCTCAACTTCCGCTGGAACCTGGGGGTGCGGGACCGGGACTTGAAGAAGATCGGACGCGACCGACTGAGCGAACTCCTCATCGAACGGGCTCACGAGGCGATCGCCAAGGCCGACTTGAAAGAGGCGGCCAAGTTCCTGGAACCCGACTTCGGGCTGAAGAGCGTCGCCCAGTGGGTCCGCCACAAGTTCGGCCTGGATTTGGAACTGCGCATGGACGAGCGCGGCGAAGTGGACCCGGCCGCCGTCAAAGCCCTGGTGCGCCAAAAAGTCGAGGAAGCCTACCAGCACCGCGAGGCGGAGTACCCCGTGCTGGCCGGCTGGCGGTACTTTACCAGCCAGGACGCCCAAGGCCGGCGGCACTACGATCGCGAAGGTCTGGCTGCCTGGGCGCAGCAGCGCTTCGGGGTGGAGGTCAGCCCGGCGGAGTTGCGCACGCGCTCGCGCCAGGAGATCCACGCACTACTGGTGAACGCCAGCCGCGCCGCCTTGGAACGCGGCCGGCGCGTCCTCCGCGAAGCCCTGGAGCGGGTCGAACGCGCTATCGCCTCCCGGGAGTTCGATCCGGCGGCCCGGCCCGTCTCGGTCAACGGCGAGCTTCGCTCGCTGGCCGAATGGCTCGGCCAGACCACCGGAGTGGCGCTCCCGCCCGAAGAGTTGGCCCGCATGGACCCCGACACGCTCCGCAACCGCGTCCGTGCGGAGATCGATGAACAGTATCGCCGGGAAATCCGCTACGCCGAGCGGATCATCGTCCTCCAGGTGCTCGACGAGGCCTGGAAGAACCACCTCCTGGTCATGGACCACCTGCGGAGCAGCGTGGGGCTGCGCGGGTATGCCCAGGTCGATCCCAAAGTGGAGTACAAGCGCGAAGGGATGCGGACTTTCGAAGAGATGTGGAACTCCGTGGCCCAGCGCGCCACCGACCTGATGTTCCGCGTCGAACAGATGGACCCGGGCTTTGTCGGTTCCACCTGGGCCGGCGCCCAAGCCGTCCACCGCGAAGCGCAGCCGGCGGTCAGCGAGATCGCCGAGCAGCAAGAGGCGGCCATCGAAGGCACGCAGACCGGCGACAAACGCGAGCCCTATCGCAACCGCCAGCGGCGCGTGGGGCGCAACGACCCCTGCCCCTGCGGCAGCGGAAAGAAGTTCAAGCATTGCCACGGCCGGCAAGGCAACACCTAGCCGTCGGGCCGGGTAACGCTGCGCTGCAAAGTGCCCCGACCAGCCCGGCAAAAGGAACGGATGCCGATGCTCTGTTACTTCCTCGATCTCCTTTACCTCGGTCTGTTGGGGTTGGCATCCCCATGGATTGCCTGGCGGGCGGCATTCCAGGGCAAATACCGCCAAGGCCTCGGGGCGAAGCTGTTGGGAAGCGTGCCGCTCCGGCAGTCGGACCGCAAATGCCTGTGGTTCCATGCGGTCAGCGTCGGCGAGGTCAACGTGATCGGGCCGCTGGTGCGCCGCCTGGCCCAGGACTACCCAGACTGGGACTGCGTCGTGTCCAGCACGACCCGCACAGGCCTGGCCCTGGCGGCGCGTCGGTATCCCCACCTGGCCGTCTTCTACTGCCCGCTGGATTTCACCTGGGCGGTCCGCAGGGCGGTGCGCCGCATCCGCCCCGACGTGCTGGTGCTGGTGGAGCTGGAGCTGTGGCCCAACTTCATCCAGGCCGCCAAGGCCTCCGGGGCGAAAGTGGCGGTGATCAATGGCCGGCTGGGCGATTCGAGTTTTCGCGGCTACCGGCGCATCCGGCCGCTTATCCGCCCGGTGCTGCGCCAATTGGACCTGGTGGCCGCGCAAAACGCCTCCTATGCCCAGCGGTTCTGCGATTTGGGCACTCGGCCGGAAACCGTCCACGTCACGGGGTCGATGAAGTTCGACGGGGCACAGACCGATCGGGCCAATCCGGCCACGGCTCGCCTGCAGGCGCTGGCGGGCTTCCAGCCCCAGGACATCGTGTTTCTGGCCGGCAGCACCCAAGAGCCGGAGGAAGAGGCGGCCCTTGCTGCCTTTGGGGCCGTGCAGAGTCGCTGGCCCAATCTCCGCCTGGTCCTGGTGCCGCGACATCCGGAACGTTTCGAGGCGGTCGCCAGGCTTCTGGACCGTTCGGGCTTGCCGTGGCAGCGGCGCACGCGACTGGAGTCCGAAGGCCCGCGCCCACATGCCCGCATCCTCCTGGTCGATACCGTGGGTGAGTTGGGCGCGTGGTGGGGCACGGCGACCATCGCGTTCGTCGGCGGAAGCCTGGGCAACCGCGGGGGACAGAACATGATCGAGCCGGCCGCCTACGGCGCCGCGGTTTGCTTCGGCCCGAACACCTGGAACTTCCGCGACATCGCCGCCGCCATGCTTCAGGCCCAGGCCGCCGTCGTGGTCCCCGATCGTCATGCACTGGCCGATTTCGTCCGCCGCTGCCTGGAAGACCCCCAATACGCTAGCCGACTGGGAGACCGCGCCCGGCGTCTGGTGGCGTCACAACTGGGAGCCACCGAGCGGACGCTCGAGCTATTGGCCCCCCTGCTGGCACGGGCAGCACCACAGGGAGCGGATGCCAGGTGAGAGGCAAGAGGTGTCAGGTGTCGGGGAACGGGTGCCAGGTACCAGGTATCAGATGCCAGGGACCACGTGCCAGATATTACCTGCCAGGTGTCAGGTGCCAGGTGTCAGCTCACGGGCATCAGGTGACGAGTATCAGGTGACGGGTGTCAGGTGCGAGGTGTCAGCTCACGGGCATCAGGTGACGAGTATCAGGTGACGGGTGTCAGGTGCCAGGTGTCAGCTCACGGGTATCAAGTGACGGACATCAGGTGACGGATGTCAGGTGCCACGTGTCAGCTCACGGGTATCAGCTCACGGGTATCAGCTCACGGGTATCAGCTCACGGGTATCAGCTCACGGGTATCAGCTCACGGGTGTCA
>FWPU01009991.1_pt1 | contig 12647 bp, 10 predicted proteins | sample 2228361 | NCBI WGS metagenome assembly FWPU01 (sample SAMEA103939777, study PRJEB20133) | metagenome | reverse complement strand
CGGCGCTTCGGTCCGCGGCCGCGGCGGCGCCGCCGGATTCCCTTGGCTTGGCGGGCGCCCCCGCGGGCGGAGCGGCGGCCGCTTCCGCGCCTCGCCTCGGCGCGGAAGCCGCGGTCGCCGTGGTGCTGCGCGACGCCCCGCCCCGTGGCGCCGAGGTCCTGCTGATCCGCCGCGCCGAGCGCGATGGCGACCCCTGGTCCGGGCACATGGCGCTCCCGGGCGGGCGGCGCGATCCGTCCGACCGCGACCTCGACGAGACCGCGCGGCGCGAGGCGCTCGAGGAGGTCGGGCTCGACCTCGGGACCTCGGCGCGCGCGATCGGGCGGCTGCCCGCGCACCTCACCCGGGCGCACGGGAGGCTCGCGCCGCTTCGGGTCGTCCCGGTGGTCTTCGCGCTCGATGGCGGCGTCGCCCCGCCGCTCCGCCTCTCCGAGGAGGTCGCCGCCGCGCTCTGGGTCCCCCTCGGCGCGCTCGCCGCGGGCGCGCACGACGGCATCCACGTGTGGCGGTTCGCCGGGCTCCCGCTGCGCATGCCGTGCTGGCGCTACGACGGCTGCACGATCTGGGGGATCACGCACCGCATCCTGCGCGCGCTCCTCGCTGTGGTCGGCGCACCGCAGGCGTGACGCAGCGTGCCTTGACGGCGGCGCCCCGTCTGCGTTTTCATAGGGCGCTACCCGTGCGAGGACCCCAGTCCCATGCTGAAGAAGATCGAGTGCTACATCTCGCCCCGGCGCCTCGACGAGATCAAGGCCGCGCTCATCGAGCAGGGCGTCGAGGGCTTCTCCCTCACGCAGATCCAGGGGTTTGGGCGTCAGCAGGAAGGCATGCTCCGCGAGCGCGGAGCCCACGCCGTTCCGCTCGAACCGCGCGTGAAGATCGAGATCATCCTGGAGGAAGAGCGGCTCGAAACCGTCTGCGCGGAGTTCCGGCGCCTCGCGCGCACCGGCGCGAGCGGCGCCGGCATGATCTTTATCCTCCCCGTCGAGGAGGCGATCCGCGTCTCGACGGAGGAGAAGGGCCGCCTCGCGATCCGCTGATCGGGGAAGGAACGGAACGACCCGCGCCCCCCGCGCCCGCGCGCAAGGAGGAGAAACCCATGGCACCTGAATACAACCCGTGGCGCCACGCGCTCGCGCAGCTCGACGCGGTCGCCGAGCGCATCAAGCTGGAGCCGTGGATCCATCGCATCTTCCGCCACTGCGAGCGCGCGCTCACCGTCTCGATCCCCGTCCGCATGGACAACGGAGAGGTCCAGGTGTTCGAGGGCTATCGCGTCCAACACAACCAGGCGCGCGGCCCTGGCAAGGGCGGGATCCGCTACCACCCTGACGTCACGCTCGACGAGGTGAAGGCCCTCGCCATGTGGATGACGTGGAAGTCGGCCGTGGTCGGGATCCCCTTCGGCGGCGCGAAGGGCGGCGTCGTGTGCGACCCGAAGAAGATGAGCCGCGGCGAGCTGGAACGCCTCACGCGGCGCTACACGAGCGAGATCATTCGCTTCATCGGCCCGGAGGAGGACATTCCCGCGCCCGACGTGAACACGGGCCCGGAGGTGATGGCGTGGATCATGGACACGTACTCCATGAACAAGGGGTACGCGGTCCCGGGCGTCGTCACGGGGAAGCCCGTCGCGATTGGCGGGTCGCTCGGGCGGCTCGAGGCGACGGCGCGCGGCGCCCTCTTCGTGGCGCTCGCGGCGTGCAAGGTGGTCGGCCTTTCGGCACAGGGCGCGCGCGTGGCCATCCAGGGGTTCGGGAACGCGGGCTCGATCGCGGCGCGGCTCTTCCACGAGGCCGGATTCCGGGTCGTGGCGGCGAGCGATACCCGGGGCGGCTCCTACCGCGAGTCGGGGTTTGACCCCGAGGAGCTCTTCGCGCACAAGCGCGAAACCGGAACGGTCGCGGGAGTGCGGGGATCGCAGCGCGTCACCAACGAGGAGCTGCTCGCGCTGCCGTGCGAGATCCTCATCCCGGCCGCGCTTGAAAACCAGATCACGGAGGCGATTGCGCCGCGGATCCAGGCGCGCGTCGTGGTGGAGGCCGCGAACGGCCCCACGACCCCCGAGGCGGACGCGATCCTCGAGGAGCGCGGCGTCCTCGTGGTCCCCGACATCCTCGCGAACGCGGGCGGCGTGACCGTGTCCTACTTCGAGTGGGTGCAGTCGCTCCAAGCGTTCTTCTGGACCGAGCGCGAGGTGAACCTGCGGCTGCGCGAGGTGATGCTCAAGGCCTTCGACGCCGTGCACCGCGAGCGAGAGCGCCTCCGATCGTCCATGCGCCTGGCCGCGTACGCCGTGGGGGTCGGGCGCGTGGCGGAGGCGTATCGGATCCGGGGGCTCTATCCCTAACGCGAAACTGAGCTACGGGCTTGTCGCACCAAGACGAACGCCGAACTCTGTGTCGAGACTGCTGCGGGAGGGATACCCGTTTCATCCGACGGGGACGGACATTTCCGATACGAACCGACCTGAGCCCCAGGTCCCGCGTCGCGATTTTCCGTTCCCGTCGCCATGGCGCGCTGCGCGTGTCGCCTCCTACGAGATGTTTGATTTGATCGCCGTCGCGGCGGCGACACGTGTCGCTTTTCGGAGGGAGGGCGGGTTCACGCGTCTCGTCGGCGCGGGGAGATTGTTCCGCGGGCCGGGGCGGAGCGGAGGGCGGGAGAGCAGGTTCGCGCGTCTCGCCTGCGCGGGGAGGGCATGCTCCGCGGGGACGAGTCGGTGTATCGAGCCGGCCGCCCCGTCTTCGAACGGACCCGGGCGCGCTCTCTCGCTCGGTGGTTCGATTTCGAGCCCTCCCACGCGCGATTCTGCCGCGGGGCGATCGCGCGCATGGCGGAGCGCGCCGGCCGTGGTCGAGATCGACGATCGCTTTGCCGCCGCGGTGGCGCCGCTACGGGCTCTGAAGCAGCGCCCGCGCGACCAGGGCCGCGTTGTAGACCGCATGCGCGACCATGGGGGCGAGGAGGAGGCCGGTCCGCTCGTAGGCGAGCGCCGAGCAGACGCCGAGCCCGAAGACGGGCACGACGGCAAACGGCGGGTGCACGATCGCGAAGATCGCCACGCTCGCGAGCGCGGAGAAAAGAAGGCCGTGCGAGCGGCGCAGCCCGCCGAAGATGAGACCGCGGAAGATGAACTCCTCGAAGATCGGGGCCGCGACCACGGTGAGGAGGAGGAGCCACGGCAGCGCCTCGGCCGCGAACGCCGCCGCCTGGTAGCGCTCGATGGCCCCCGGCGCGAGCCCGAATCGCTCGGCGCCGAAGAGGTAGGCGGACGCCCCTGCCGCGGCGAGCGCGCCAGAGGCGAGTCCCCAACCCGCCGCCCGCGCCGCGCCCGGCCCGAACGCGCGCGGCACGCCGGTCACCTTCCCCCGCCAGTAGGCGAGCCGCACCGCCCCGTACGTGAGCGCCCCCGCCGCGGCGAAGGCGATCGCGAGCGCTTCGAAATCCGTAAGCGGCGCCGGCCCCTCGCCCCTTTCCGCGATGCGCATGCGCACGAAGAAGAAGAGCCCCTGCGCGACGAAGAAGATCTGCGCCGCGATGACCCCGTCCGCGAGCGAGACGCGCGGCGGCGGCGCCGCCACCGGGTCGAGCAGGAACGGGAGCCGGTCGCGCGCCTTCTGCCAGAGCGCGAGCGCGAGCGTGCCCGAGAGGATCGCGAGGGCGAGCCGCTCCCACGCGCTCGTGGCGTAGATTCCGTACGCGTAGAGCGACGCGACGAGGAAGTAGAGGGAGACGAACCCCGGCCGGATGCGCCGCTGCGGCTCGACCTCGAGCGGGTTGCTGGCGAAGACCCCGAGCGCCGCCGCGATCGCCGCGTGGATCGGAACGCCCGCGAGGACGACCGCCACGATCGCCGCATCGTTCATGCCGCTCGGGCCGCCGCGCAGCGCGAGCCCGGTCGCGAGCAGCCCCGCGGGGAGCAGGGTCGCGACTGGCCGCCCAGAGCGCCGCCTTCTCCTTGACGGCGCGCTCGATCGGACGCGGCAGCGCGTAGAGGAGCCAGAGCGCCTGTCCCTCCGCGTTGAGCACCTGGAGATAGGAGAACATGAGGCCGTAGGCCGCCAGGGCGAACACGAGCGCCCCGAGGTGGGCGAAGTTCGACGATCGTCGTGGTCTTGCCCGCCCCGTTCGGCCCGAGAAATCCGAAGACTTCTCCGCGCTCGACGCGCAGCGTAAGCCCGCGGACGGCGGCGAAGTCCCCGAAACGCTTGGCGAGCCCCTCGCACTCGATCATGCGGCCCTCCGGACGCGCCCCGTCCCCCTGGGCTCGGGTCGCTGCGGCGCCCGCGCATTATAGCAGAGCGCGGCGCGCCCGGCCTGGTGTTCGGAGGCGAGGCGGCCGAGGCCCCTCGCGGGCGTCGCGCCTTCAGAGGGGGCCCTGGACGCGGCCTCCTTGCCGCGGTAAAAGAGACGGCGATGGGGGAGATCCCGAAGCGCAAGCTCGGGCGCACCGGAGTCGAGGTGACGATCCTCGGGCTCGGGGGCGAGGGTGTCCTCCGCACGTACGGGCGGGCGGCGGAGGCGGTGCCGCTCATTCGCCGCGCGATCGAGCTCGGAATCAACTACTGCGACTGCGCGAAGGCGTACGCGGCGAGCCAGGACTACTACGGAGAGGCGTTCCGGCAGGCGCCCGGGCTTCGCGAGCGGGTGTTTCTCTGCTCGAAGTCGGCCGACCGCACGCGGCGCGGGGCGCTCGCGGACCTCGAGGACACGCTCCGGCGCATGCGGACCGACCGCCTCGACCTCTGGCAGGTCCACGACGTCCGTACGCAGCGCGATCTCGACGAGATCTTCCGCCCGGGCGGCGCGATCGAGGCGTTCGACGAGGCGAAGAAGGCCGGCAAGACGCGCTTTGTCGGGGTGACGGGGCACCACGACCCGGCGATCCTTACGAAGGCGATCGAGCTCTACCGCTTCGACACGGCGCTCATGCCGGTGAACGCCGCGGAGCCACACCACCGCTCCTTCCTCGACGAGACGCTCCCGCTCGCTCTCTCCGAGGGGCTCGGGGTGATCGGCATGAAGGTGTTGCGCGGGTTCGTCGGCGCCGCGAGGCGGTTCGGCCCGGACCTCGGGGCCGAGCTGACGGCGCGCGGAATCACCGTCGCGAAGCTCCTCCGGTTCGCGTGGAGCTATCCGATCTCGACGGCGATCGTCGGCTGCGAGACGATCGGCGAGCTCGAAGAGAACGTCGCGATCGCCCGCGTCGCGCGCCCCATGGACGAGGACGAGCGCGGCGCGCTCGTGCGCGCGGTCGGCGGCGAGCTCGCGCGCTTCGCCGCATCCTACAAGCAAGGCGTGGACTGGTAGCGTCGCGCCGGGCGCCTGGCTTGCGCTTTAACGCGCTGCGGCCGCCGGCACCGCCTGGCCGCAATCGCCGCCGGCGCAGCGGCGATCTCCGGGTGCGCGCAGCCGGAGGTCGAGCGATATCCGAGCCGCTTCGTGGTGAAGAGCAACCTCCAGCAGCAGGCGGACCGGAAGTTGCTCTTGCGTGCGAACGAGGACGATCGCGTATCCTTTCCAGGCGCCGTGCCGCGCGCGCGCTTCGATTACCTCCTCTTCGATCTCGACGGGACGCTCGTGGACTCGGCGCCGGACATTGCCGCCGCCGCGAACGCCGCGCGCGCCGCGCTCGACCTCCCGCCGCTTCCCGAGGAGGCGATCCGCGCCTTCATCGGCGACGGGGTGGACGCGCTCGTCGAGCGAGCGATCGGCACCTCCGGCGGCGCGGGCGCGCTCGCGCGCGCGAAGGAAGCCTACCGCGCGCACTACGAGCGGGGCCTGCTCGATCGCACGCGCCCCTATCCGGGCGTCGAGCGGGCGCTCGCGGCGCTGCGCGACGCGGGGCGGCGCATGGCCGTCGTCACGAACAAGCCGGGGCGCTGGAGCCTCGCGATTCTGCGCGGCCTCGGGCTCGACCGGTACTTCGGCGCGGTGGTGGGGGGCGATGGCGGCGCCGGCCGCAAGCCCTCCGCCGGACCCTTCGAAGCCGCCCTGCGCGCGCTGGCGGAGGCAGCGGGCGAGGAGGCGGGGCGCGGGGCGGCGCCGCTCCCGCGCGAGCGGGCGCTCGTGATCGGCGACGGGCGCAACGACGTCCTCGGGGCGCGCGCCGCGGGCATAGCCGTGTGCGCCGTCACCTACGGGATCGGAGACGTCGCGGAGCTGCGCGCGCTCGGGCCCGACTATTTGATCGAATCGATCGAGGAGCTGCCGCCGATCGCGACGTAGACCGCGCCGCCCTCGACGCGCACGGGGAACGCGCGCACGCGCGGGAACTCGCCCGCGGGGGGGCGGCCCGTGCGGACGTGGAAGCGCCACCCGTGGAGCGCGCACTCGACGATCGCGCCGCAGAGGCGCCCCCGCGAGAGCGGCGCGAACTGGTGCGCGCAGCGGTCTTCGATCGCGTAGATGCGGCCGCCGACCTTGAAGAGCGCCACCGCGATTCCGCCCGCCTCGACCGCGAGCGCGCCCCCTTCGGGGACTTCGGCCGCGGAAGCCACGCGCGCGTAGCCGCCTTCTCCTTTCACGCACTCAGTCTACCACACGCGCGAGGCGCGCGCGGGCGCTCCCGAGAATCCCGAGACGAGAGCCGCCGCGTTGACCTGCGCGGCCCCGTCGTGTATACCGCCCGCGCATGCCGCCGCGCGTCGCGATCCTGGGGGGCGGGTTCGGCGGGCTCTATTTGGCCCGCGCGATCATCGGGCGAGCGCCGCCCGGCGCCGCGCCGCGAATTGTGCTCGTCGACCGCGGCGAGCGGTTCGTGTTCAAGCCGCTTCTCTACGAGCTCATCACCGGCGAGGTCGACGAGGAGGAGATCGCCCCGCGATTTGCTGACATCCTTGATCCGCGCACGGTGGAGCTCGTGCGCGCGGAGGTGCGCGCGATCGACCTCGACGCGCGGCGCGTGCACCTCGCGGGGGCGGGCGGGCCGGCGGCGCTCGACTTCGACGCGCTCGCGATCGCGCTCGGGACGGAACCCTGGTTCTACGAGCTTCCCGGGCTCGCGCAACACGCGCTTCCGGCGGCCACGCTCGACGACTTCCGGCGGCTGCGCGCGAGGCTCGACGAGGCGGCGGCGGCGGCGGCGGCGAACCCACGACCGGGCGCGGGCGGCGACGCTCGGCGCCTGCGCGTCGGGATCTGCGGCGCGGGCCCGAGCGGGATCGAGATCGCGTGCAAGCTCGCCGACCTCGGGTGGGGGCTCGACGTCGTCGTCGTGGAGGCCTCGCAGGAGATCCTGCGCGGGTTCGGCGAGGAGATCAAGGCGGAGGCGCGCGCGGCGCTGCGCGAGAAGGGAATCGAGCTCCGGCTCGGGACCCCAGTCGTGGCCGCGGACGAGCGCGGCCTCGTGCTCCCGGACGACTCGCTTCCCGCGGACATCGTGGTCTGGACCGCCGGGCAGCGGCCCGTCGCGCCGGTGCGCGCGCTCCCCGCGCCGCGCGATCCGCTCGGGCGACTCCTCGTCGGGGCGACCCTCGAGCTTCCGGGCCACTCCGGCGTCTTTGCGCTCGGGGACGTCGCCAAGTGCGTGATCGAGGGCGCGGAGCCGCCCCCCGCCACCGCGCAGGTCGCGGTGCAGCAGGCCTCGGTGGTGGCCAAGAACATCCTCGCGCGCCTTTCGGGCCGCACGCTCACCTCCTACCGCTATTTCCCGCTCGCGGAGACGCTCTCGCTCGGGCGCGGCAGCGACGTGCTTCAGGTGCTGGGGCTCAAGCTCTCGGGGCGCGCCGGCCGGATCGCGCGGCGGCTCGTCTACCTCGCGCGCCTGCCCACGCTGCGCCACCGCGCCAAGGTGGCGGCCCGCTGGGGGGCGCGCGCGGCGCTGGAGGCGGCGGCGTCGCTGTTCGCGCGAAAGTGAGCGCGAGGAGAGTCGCGCCCGGCGCGCGCGAATCGGTCCGCTCGATCGCCGAGCCGCCGAGCCCATCGCCGATCGCCGAGGAGCGCGCGCCGTGCGAGCGCCGGCGCCCCTTCGTGCTCCGCCAAAACCCGCCCCTCCCCCGAGACGGAGGGAGACGCGCCCGCCTTCCCCGCAGCGGCGATCCGGGCCGTGAGAGCCGCCGGACCCCGGCTGGCCCGCCCAGAATGAAGCGCCTGGCGGGCGTTTCTCGTCAGAGGAAGCGCAGCGGCGCGAACGCCGCCGGGACCTCGCGGCGCCCCTCCGCAACGAGCGCGGCGAGCGCCTTCCCCACCGCCATGCCGAAGGAGAGCCCGCGCATGGCGAATCCGCACGCCGCGATGAGCGCCGGGACGCCGGGGAGGGGGCCGACGATCGGGAGCCCGTCCTGCGTGAAGGCGGCGATCGCCGAAAAGCGCGCCTCGATCGCGACGTCCGGATCGATCGCGGGGACGCGGTGCGCGGCGAACTTCCGCAAGAATCCCTGGAAGGTCTCGGTCACGCCCTCCTCCACGGTGATCTCGTCGGCCGCGGGGTCGGGCCGCACCCCGGCCGCGACGAATCGCCCGCCGGGAAGCTGGCGGTAGTGCTCGTGCCCCCAGGACGCGGTCACGGGGCGCGCGAGCGCGCGCGCGGTGGGCTGCGTGACGAAGCCCTGCCCGCGCACCGGCCAGATGCGGCCCTCGAAGAAGCGGTGCGCGCGCGGCGCCTCCGCGTGGGTCGCGATGACGCAGATCGAGGCGCGGATCTCGCCGCGCGGGGTGTCGAGGCGCGCCTCCCCCGCCGCCGCCTCGACGGCGCGGACCTCCGTCGCGCGCAGGACCTCCACGCGGTCCCCGAGGCGCGCGGCGAGCCCGCGCACGAGCGCGGCCCCATCGAGCGCGCCGCCCGCGTCGAAGCGGATGGCCGCGAGCCCGCGCGGGGCGAGCGGCTCGCGCGCGAGCGCCTCCTTCGAAAGAAAGGTCGCGCCCGCCTCCGCGGCGATCCCGTCCTCCCGCATGAGCGCGAACGATTCCTCGAGGTCCTCCGCTTCCGCCTTGAAGGTGGCGAGGGCGTACGTCCCGCTCGGCTCGTGGCCGCACTCGATCCCGAGGCGCGCCGCGGCCTCGTGCACAAGCCGCGCGTTCTCGATCGAGGCGCGCCAGATCTCCGCGGCGCGCGCGCGCCCGACCCCGCGCGCGACGCGGTTGTAGTGGTCCTCGAGCCCCACGAAGAGAACGCCCGGCGGCCGCCCCGTGGCGCCGCCCCCGAGGTCGCTCCCGCGCTCGATCAGAGCGATCGACGGGGCGCCGCCCGAGCCTGCGCCGCCGCCGCTCCCGCGCGCCGCGAGGAACCACGCCGTCGCGACCCCGACGATTCCCCCGCCCACGATCGCGACGTCGACCGCCGTCGCTCTTGCGTTCGCTTTCGCGTTCGCGCTGGCGCCTGCCGTCACCGCCATGCCTCCTTGCACCCCGCGGGCGGTCCCGCGCGAACGTCAGAGCGCCCGCGCGTACTCCTCGACGCGCTTTCCCCAGACGGGGACTCCGCAGAAGCGCTTTCCCTCCGGGCAGAAGGGGGTCTTTCCGGAGCGCCGCCGCAGCCCGCAGGGCGCAAGCAGCCAGCGCGCGAGGCGCGGCGCCACCCGCGCGACCTGCTCGACCTCCTCCTTGCAGGCGCGCCAGATCTCCTCTTGCGCGAGGTAGCAGAGGCGGGTCGTCCACTTGTGGTGCAGGAAGAGAAGGTCCCCCGATTCCTCGAAGCGAATGGGAAACGCGTTGGGGAGGAGGTAGAGCGCGAACTCCGGGTCGACCCCGCGCTCGAGGAGCTCCCCGATCCCGCGCCACGCCCGCGCGACCGCCTCCGCAAGGATCTCCCGGGCGGCGGGCACGGCGCGGACGAGCTCCGGCTCCACCCAATCAGGGCGGTCCGGGACGAAGTGCGCCGCGAGGATCGGGCGCGATCCGGGGACGGTGCGGTGGCGCTGGTCCTGGGAGTCGGCCGTGTGCGAGAGCTTCTTCCGGAAGGTGAAGTGCGCGTGGTGAAGCGCGCGCGAGAGCTTCGAGAGCGTCGTCACGTTGAGCGCGGATCCGAGGTGCGTGTTCTTCGCCGGGTCGAGCGCGATCTCGATCGCCTCGCCGTCGGAGAGCGCCTCGCGCGGGACCCCGAGCACGCTCCGCGCCGCCTGCGCGACCGTCGCCTCGCCATTCGCCTTCCAGTCGACCAGGCGCGAAGAAAGCCCCCCGAGCTCGGCGTCGAACTCCGCGACAAAGCGCGCCGCGGCGCCGGGGTCGGGCGCGCGGGCGCCGCCGCCGCGGAGCGCCTCGAAGAAGCGGCGCTCGGGAGTGTCCTCGAGCGGCACCGGGTCCTCCAGGCGCGCGAGAAAATCCGGGTCGATCGCGCGCACGCGCTCGACCATCTTCTCCACCACGATCCGCTGCTCGAGCGGCGCGTCGTACGCCGCGCAGAGCCGGTGGTAGCGGTAGAGCGTCACCCCCGAGATCGTGTGGTAGAGGTGCGCGTGCGTGGCCACCGGGAGCACGTAGCGCGCGATCTCCAGCGCGCGCTTCTTCACCGCGCCCTCCCACTGATCGCGCGACTGCCGCCGCCCCGGATAGATCTCCTCGAAATAGCGGCGCTCGACCTCGGGCGCGACGGCCTCGATCAGGCGGCGATAGGCGCGGAAGAGGTCCTCGCAGCAGGCCTCGAACGCGGCGCGGGCCGGCTCCGAAAGCGGCGGGACCGCGTAATTGCCGCGCTTCACCTCCACGTAGCGCTGCGAGACCTGCTCGCTGTTGTAAAAGGGGTGCGCGTGGAGGAAGCTCCAGATGAACTGGCGCGAGACCTTTTTCAGCACGAACTGAAAGGTGGGGTGCTGGATGGTCGTGTGGTGTCCGGCCTCGTACGTCGTGCGCGCGATCTCGTCGCGCAGGCGCCGCGCGCGCTCGTCGCGCGACACGTCCGCGGGGTAGACCACGCGGGGGCTGTAGCAGGTGCGCGCCGCCGCAACGGCGTCGTCGAGTGGCGACGTAAAATAGTGGATTAGCTCTACTTCTGGCTCTGGATCCAGCGCCGCGCGCATGGGCCGCGCCTCCTCCGCCGTGTCCGCCTCCGGCTCCGCCACCGCCTCGGCCGCCTCTTCCCCCTCGGCCGCCGCCTCCGCCGCCTCCGCGGTAGTGTAGCCGAAGGGGCCGACGCGCGCGAGCGGGCCGCGCCCGCGACGTTGTCGGACCCGGCGGATACACTGGTACGCAGGCAGGAAAGGGGAGGTCTTCCGTGGCCACGATTCCCGTGACGGCGCTCGAGATCCACCAGGCGGGCTCGACGTTCTATCTCGCGCGGTTCTCCGCGCGCGACGTCGTGAAGCTCGTGAGCTTCGTGCAGCGCGGCCCCGCCGATCGCAAGCGCCACCGCCCGCGCGAGCTCCAGGACCACGTCTGGAACGCGCTCCAGAAGGTTCCGTTCGAGGAGAAGAGCTACCAGCGCGAGATCCGCGCCGGCAAGATCCAGGAGATCAAGCGCTACTACGAGAAGATTCAGGAGGAGCTGCCGCTCATTCCGACGCCGATCCTGCTCGCCGCGAAGGAGCCGCTTCGGGTGGAACCCGGGCGGCCGCTCGTCACCCTCCACGTGCCGCAGGAGCCGGGCGCGTTCGGGATCATCGACGGGCAGCACCGCATGCTCGCGCTCCAGATCTTCATCGAGGAGCACCCCGAGACGACGTTCGACGTTCCGGTCGTGATCTTCAGCGGGGAGAGCCTGGCCCACATGGTGGAGCTCTTCGCCGTGATCAACTCCACGCAGACGCGCGTGCCGCGCTCCCACATCTACGACCTCACGCTGGAGCGGCCGAAGCACCTCCAGGAGCCGGGGCTCTCGGACGCCTACCGGACGGTGCGCTTCCTCAACACGGACGAGGCGTCCCCGCTGCGGGGGAAGATCCTCATGACCGGGACCGGGCGCGGCGGGTGGGTGGCGCAGGCGCCGCTCGTCGACGAGCTTGTCTCGCTCTTCGAGGATAGGCGCACCCGCTACCATACCTGGCTCGACACCCCGGAGAAGAAGGGGCGCTTCTTCCGCAACTACTTCCAGGCCGTCCAGAGCGTGCTTCCGGGGCCGTGGCGCTTCGAAAAGAAGTATGCGCTCAAGACGAGCGCCGCCCTGCGCGGGTTCTTGCGCGCCAGCCGCGACGTGCTGGAGCGCCTGCGCGAGGCCGGCGCCGACCGCGTGCCGACCGCGGAGCAGATCGCGGCGGTGGTGCGGCCGTGGGCGGAGCTCGAGCCCACGCTGCGGCGCGAGGAGTTCTACAAGACGTACTACGGCGCCGGCCCGCGCCGCGCGGTGGACATGATCCACAAGCGGCTCCTGGCGGCGCTCGAAGGATAGCGAGAGGAGAAGAGCGCGGCACGGACGGCGCGCCGCTCCGGATATACCTCGATGGCCGGGGCCGGAGGGGAGAGGCGCGAGCGGCGTGATCGCCGGAGGAATCGAGCGGGCGCAGGAGACTTCGCGCGGCGGCAAGCCCGAGGGCGCGGCGCTCGCGCTCGCCCGCACGATCGCGGCCATGCGGCTTGCGGAGCCGATCGTCTCGATCGACGACCTGCGGGCGCGGCTCGGGCCGGCGCTCGAGCTCGCGCGGGCCGATTCGGGGGCGGCGGGCGCGGTCCTGCGGCTCGCGGGCGCAGTGGCGCTCGGCCCCATCGAGATCGAGTGCGGCGACGTCGGCCCGGCGCTGCGAGAGGCGGCGCGCGCGGCGGCCGAGGGCGGCCCC
>FWPU01011258.1_pt1 | contig 12648 bp, 8 predicted proteins | sample 2228361 | NCBI WGS metagenome assembly FWPU01 (sample SAMEA103939777, study PRJEB20133) | metagenome | reverse complement strand
GAGGCAAAAAGGTTTATAAAAAACTAAAGAAATCAGGGGTGGTGGCCGACTGGCGCGAGCCGGATGTAATCCGGCTCGCGCCGGTACCCCTTTACAACACTTTCGAAGAAGTGTACCGTTTTGCCCAAATCTTTCGCAAAGCCCTGCAAATTAACTGATGCAAGTCAGTTTACATTTCGCTTCATCCTGTTAACTTTTAACGCATGAAATCAATCCAGCATATTGGCATTGTAGGTGGAGGCTTGGTTGGCTCGTTGCTGGCCATTTATCTGGCCCGGCGTGGCTACCGCGTTTCCGTATTCGAGCGTCGGCCCGACATGCGCAAACACCTTATAGAAGGAGGACGCTCCATTAACCTGGCGCTGAGCAACCGCGGCATACGCGCACTGAACGAAGTGGGGCTGGCCGACATGCTGAAAAAAAATGCCATACCCATGCACGGCCGCATGATACATGATGATAAACAGGTGTTTCAGCCCTACGGAAAAGACGGGCAATACATTAACTCCGTATCGCGTGGCGGCCTCAATGCCGTACTGCTTACCGAAGCCGAAAGGGCCGGAGCAGAATTTTTCTTTGAACACAGGTGCCTGCATGTTGATTTTCAAAAAACCGAACTCACCCTGCAGCACCATCAGGCTGTTCAGTATAAAACGTTCGATGTGATTATAGGTGCAGATGGCGCCTTTTCGGCTGTGCGGCTGGCCATGCAGCAAACCGACAGGTTCGAGCTTCACCAAAGCTATATTGAACACGGTTATAAAGAACTGCGTATCCCGCCATCCGACAGGGGTGACTTTCAGCTTGAGCCAAATGCCCTTCACATCTGGCCGCGCAAAAGCTTTATGCTTATAGCCCTGCCCAATCCCGACAAGTCCTTTACCTGTACCCTCTTTCTGCCTTTCGAAGGGGCCGAATCGTTTAAAAAACTTAAAAAACCTGACGATGTAAAAGCATTTTTCAGCCTGCACTTCCCCGATGCCGTGCCACTTATGCCGGCACTTGCAGAAGATTTTCGCGATAACCCAACCGGATCGCTGGTTACCATACAGTGTTTTCCGTGGCATCGCCACAACACCCTGCTTATAGGCGATGCAGCGCATGCCATAGTGCCCTTTTACGGACAGGGCATGAATGCCGGTTTTGAAGACTGCCGCATTCTGAACAGCCTGCTCGACCAGTATGACGATAACTGGAAGTACGTGATACCCGAATTTGAAAAACTGCGCAAGCCCAATGCCGATGCCATAGCACGCCTGGCGCTGGATAATTTTGTGGAGATGCGCGACCTGGTAGCCGATGATGAATTTTTGCTTCGCAAGAAAATTGAGGCCCGGCTGCACGACCTTTATCCAGACAGGTGGATACCACTCTATACCATGGTTACTTTTTGCGATGACCTGCCGTATGCCTATGCGCTTGAAACCGGCCGGAAGCAACAGGTTATTATGGATGAAGTAATGCAAACACCAGGCATAGCTGATAACTGGGAGCATCTGGACTTTGAATCCATCGTTCGCCGGTTATAGTTTCGGTATGGCAATTTGCTCCTTACGGCTTATATTTGGAAAACCCATGGCGTGTTGCGCGTTTTGTTTTTCATCTCAATTGCCTCACCGGTATTTGCTCAGCAAAGGCCTTTGCTGCCTGCAGAAGAGCTTTTAAAACATATGCCCACAGAAATTGAAGGCTTAAGACCAGGGGTACCCGTGGCCAGAACCGTTAAGATAGGCACCTTATCTTACTCGCTTGCCGAACGTAATTTTACGCGGGGAAAACAAAAAATTAAAATCCTGCTGTTCGATTATAACAACGCGCTCATTATGTATAGCCAGGCAATTAAAAATACGGGCACTGTGGCGCATACCCCCGCAATAGACTCATTGCAGCAGCCTGGCAACAACTTTTATCATTACCATGAAATAATTAACGAAAACACCTGCAGAATTTCAATGGGTATTAACGGGCGATTCTTTGTTAATATAAGTTCCGAGCATGTTAATGTACAGCTTTTGCGCCTCGTTGTTGCCGCCCTGAATTTCAGCGGTCTGGAGCGAACATCCGTGGAAGAACCCAAATTCCGGTAAGACTCCTTATGCGCTGATGTGCTGCGAGTACACTTCAAACATCCGCAGTACCTCTTTTATGTAATTAACAGGCTCGGTGCACAGGCAATATCCGGCCATTACAACAGGGTCTTTATAATATTTGGGATCGGATTTTTTAAGGAGATAAAATTCCACATCGGCCCAGGCGGCCGGGTTGCCTCCGTATTTTATGGCAAGTTTGCGCGCATCAATAATATGCGAAAGGCCGGCATTGTAACTGGCCAGCACAAACTTAATCAGATCTTCTTCGGCTACGTTTTCCTTTATCCAATATTGTTGCAGATGTTTTAAAAACTTAACTCCTGCACGAATATTCTGGGCAGGGTCCAGCGGGTCTGCGGCTCCGTACTGCCCGGCTGTTTCGGGCATAAGCTGCATAAGGCCAACTGCTCCGGCCCAGGATTCAGCGTTGGGGTCGAAACGCGATTCCTGGTAAATAACAGCTGCCAGCAGCCGCCAGTCCCAGTTTAATTGTTCTGCACCGGCTTTGATCCAGGTATCGTAGGGTGAAATTTTATTGCCGCCCAGTGATGAGTAATCGCTGCGGATTTTCTGTTTCAGATTTCGCGGACTTTTAAAATATCGGTTGTAAATAACCATAAACGTTGGCTCTTTTTTAATCTGATCCAGCCATTGGTTTATGGCATTCAGCAGTTGCGGGGCAGTGTGCCGCACTGCCCAGGCAATTTGCTGTGGCAGGCTAAGGGTGGTGGCAATGTCCAGGTTGGGGTATAACACGGCATTCACCTCTGCCAGGTAGCTGTCTGTAACGGTATAATCAATTCGTCCTTCGGCAACAGCCTGTACCAGCGACTCACTGGTGGCATTGGCACTGTCTTCCCGAACTATTATTTCGCCACCTGTTTCCTCCGAAAGATTGCGCAGCCGCTGCGCAAAGCTTGAGTTGTGCATTACATACACTTCTTTACCAATAAGGTCAGCGGGTTTGCGGATAAGCTGTCGGTCTACTTCATCGGCCGAAAGGCTTTGCCAGTTATCAGGCTTGCGCTGCACCAGTACCTGCTGTGACTCAAACAATGGGCTGATGAACTGTATCATGCGGGTACGGTCCAGGGTAATGGTTAACGGATAGGCCAGTACGTCTACTGCTCCGCTGTTGAGCTTTTCTATTCCCGATTCAACACCCGAGCCCAGACTGAGGTGCAGGTCTACCTGAAGGTGATGTGCCAAAGACTGAAGCAGTTCGTATTCAAAGCCCATAGGCCGGCCTTTGTAGATAAAATAGCTGTAGGAGTTGTTGTCTACCAGGGCTGTGATATATCCGCATTGTTTGATTTCTGCCAAGTCGGGCAGGGGTTCCGGACCCTGCAGGGCAGACGATACCTGGTTGCAGCTGCCGGGAAACAGCAGCAGCGCCAGAAAGAAAGGTGTTTTGCGGTATATCACAATAGAAAAATAACCAAAAGCAGGGAAACAAAAAAAGAGGCCCGCAGGCCTCTTTTTATCCGGATGGGTTTGTGCATTAGTTAAAACTGTAGCGAAGGCCGAATTGTATGCGGTAAACATCGGCAACACCCAGCGTTTGCTGGAACGATTTCGGATTCAACTCGCCCGGGGCGGTCTCGCCCAGCAGCAGGTTGCCAAAGTTGCGCAGCCGGTACAGGGCTTTGCCATCACCATCAATGCCGCGTGCAATAAGCGGTGTGGTGGTAACAAAGGCCTGGCCAACACCCCAGTTTTTATTTAACAGGTTGCCCACGTTAAGAATATCTACACGAAGCTGCAGGGTATTTTTGTTCTTACCAATATTTTTTACAATATCCTGCTGTAAGCTAAAGTCGGCCCGATAAATCATGGGCAGAAACACAGCGCCCCTTTCGGCATATTTGCCGCGGTTTTTGCTCAGGTATTTATCCTGTTGAATAAAAGCCTCCCAGGCTGCCTGTTGTTCGGCTACGGTAAAGGTTCTGCTGGACGCGGTGTATTCTTCGAAGTTCATTTCGCTGGCATCGCGGGGTATATAGATCAAGTCGTTTGCAGTGCCACCATCGCGGTTCAGGTCTCCGGAGAAGACATACGACCCGTTACCGGCATTGAAACCTTCCCAGAACAGCGATATGGTAGTGCCGAACTTAAACGAATAGGTGGCCGCTAAAAACACGCGATGCCCCGCACTGTTGGCAGAAAAGCTGCGACCCGGATTATTCGGATTGCCCGTATGCGGGTTGTTGTTCCAGGAGCCGAAAGCAATGCTGCCCGGGTCAACGGTGTTTTTGGAAATACCGTAGTTATAACCGGCTTTAAGGTATAAGCCATTGCTGAACGGCCGTTCAATGGATGCGGAAATGTTGTAGGCATATCCTACATTCTGGTTTTTCAGCACGATGGCGTTATCAATTTTGTTCACAATGCGGTTGGCAGGGCTGGCATCGTAACGCGGCCGCGTATCGGCACCGGTAAAGTTTGAAGTAGGATCGGCCAGGTTGGCGTTGATGTAGTAAATGCCGTTTACATCGCGGCTGTAAATCAGGTCAACCGTTCCGATAAAGCCAAAGGGCAGTTTCTGGTCAACGGCCAGATTGGTCCTCCAGATTTGCGGAAACTTAAAGTCAGGGTCTGTAAGGGCTAGCTCATAAGAGGCAGCCGGAGCTCCGGTTACAGTTGCTGGCTTGTAGAAGTTCGGGTCCGGATTAAATGGCCGGGCAGTGGTGTTGTCTAAACGTTCAAACCCTGTGAGGATACCGTTGTTTCCAATCTGGTTGCTTATCCATACGTAGGCCGGGCGACTGGTAAAGATACCGGTACCCCCGCGGATTTGGGTGGTGCGATCGCCCTTTACATCGTAATTAAAGCCCAGGCGGGGCGAGAACAAAGGCTTTGGATCAGGCAGCTTGTCGGTACGGTATTTAACATCATTTCCGTTTTCGTCTTTAAAGGTAAAAGTTTCTACCTCGGGATTCCGAAAACCCGTGTCACCGAAGAAGGGCACGTCTATACGAAGGCCCATAGTGAGGTTAAGTTTGGAGTTAACGCGCCACTCGTTCTGGCCGTAAACGCCCGCATAAAATACCTTTAAGGGCTGAACAGGCTTTTCCAGACCGGGGATGTTCGACCAGCGAACCTGAAAACGCCTAACGGTGGGATTGTTCAGCGGGTCGGCATCGGTATCGGCATAGAAGTCGGCCAGGCTGTTATATACGTAAACACTTTGCGAGCCCGGGAAGAACACGTTTTCCGACTCATAGCGCTCGGCACTCAGGCCAAAGGTAAGGGTGTGCTCTCCTTTGTAAAGGGTGAAATTATCTTGCAGCTGGAACGTTTTGTAGCGGAGTTCGTTGTTGGGTGTAAAAGGTTCAAAGCCAAAAGATGTATAAGTGGTTCCTGACTCAAGAATATCAACAAACGGAAAGAAAGTACCCCGCGAGTCGCGGCTTTCGTCCTGATAGGTGTAACCAATTATAAGGTTGTTGGACATGTTGTTACCTATGCGGCTGTTCCATTCTGCTACAATCGACCGGATATTCTCCAGAATGATATAATTTGAATTCTGGAAGTTCAGTGCATCGAGGTTGGATCTGCGGTTGCCAAATCCAAGCGATGAAGAGTTGGAGATCAGCACATCGGTTTTGGAATCCAGATGATTGTAACGCAGGCTAAGTTTATTATTCTCGTTCAGATTGTAATCCAGCTTAATCAGATATTTCGTGGCCGGTGTTTCGTGGTCGTATCCCTGATAGGGACCGGTAACATATCCGTATTGGGTGAAAAGATAGTTGCTTAATGCATCCAGGTCAGATTTAAGCACACGGGTTACGTTGCCCCCTATTGGGTCAGAGGCATTATCTCTTGCCACGAAAGTGGTTCCGGGCTGAATGAGGTTTTCACTTTCAAATGAAGCGAAGAAAAAGAGCTTGTCTTTAATTATGGGGCCGCCCAGGCGCGCGCCAATTTGTTTGTAATCAAATGTACCCGGATCGAAGGTGAGCTCTTTGGCTTTGGTGCCAACCAGATTATCATTTCTGAACAGATAATAAACCGAGCCCTCGAAAGTGTTGGTTCCACTGCGGGTTACGGTATTTACGCCTGCGCCTACAAAGTTACCCTGGCGCACATCGTAGGGGGCAATGTTTACCTGTATCTGTTCAATGGCATCCAGCGAAATGGGCGAAACCCCGGTACGGTCACCGGGCTGGCCAGCCAAACCAAATGAGTTGTTAAAATAAGAGCCGTCAACAGTAATGTTGTTCAGGCGGTTGTCCTGGTTGGCAAATGAGTTATTGCCGCCAGCCTGGGGTGTAAGTCGGGTAAAGTCGCCAATTCTGCGGGAAATGGTTGGCAAGGAGTTAATATTTCCCCGGTTGATGGAAGTGGCAGCACCCGTGCGGTCGGCACTGAAAATCGTTGACCGGTCGCCCGTGATAACAATCTCACTCAATTCTGTTCCTTCTTCCACCAGGGTTACGGGTATGTCGGTGGCTACACCCAGGGTGAGGTAAACATTTTCGATTTTCTGAGTTTGGTAGCCTACAAACGAAATGGTTACCGTGTAGGGTCCACCTACCCGCATACCGGGGATCGAAAAACGGCCGTCGGCCTGCGTGGCCGCACCGTAACGGGTTCCCGAAGGCTCATGCACGGCCTGAACCGATGCGCCAGGCAGCGGATCGCCATTTGCACCACTTACCCTGCCAATAATGGTAGAAGTAGTAACCCCCTGCGCCCTGACTGCCCAATGAGCCGAAAGCGCCAGAAGGGAGAGCAGTAAAAATTTCCTCATAAACAAATGGGTTTTGGGTTTAATTGAAAGCCCTCAAAATTATCATTTTGCCGCCTCGGCTGGTTTATGCTTTCATTAATTCTTTCCACAAATTGTTTACACACTACTAACACCAATTTAAAGACCACTTGCATAAAAAACGCTTATCTAATTGTTTTATACGGGGTTATTTTTTCAATTTCAGGCCCTGTTAAAATCTTCAAAGTATGCGTTGCATCATTTTTTTGGGGCTGATTTTCATCAGCCCGCTCATCTGGCTCCGGGCCCAGCCCTCATTGGACTACTATCTGCCCGAGGGTACCACCTACGATCCCACTATTCCCACTCCTGCCCAGGTGATTGGGCATGAGGTAGGCGAGTGGCACATTAGCCACGACCGGCTGGTAAACTATATGTACGCCCTTGATCGCGCTTCCGACCGTATTACACTGGAAGTTACCGGCTACACCCACGAAGGCCGCCCCCTGCTGCTGCTCACCATCACTTCGCCCGAAAACCACCGGCAACTGGAAACCATCCGCGCGCAGCATGTGCAGCTTACCGACCCCTCGCGCAGTGGCAGTCTCGATACCCGAAACATGCCCGCCATTTTTTATATGGGTTTTAGTATTCATGGCAACGAAGCCAGCGGCAGCAATGCTGCCCTGTTGGTAGCCTACCACCTGGCTGCTGCTCAGGGAAAAGAAATAAACGACTACCTTAACCATGTGGTGATATTATTCGACCCGAGCTTTAACCCCGACGGTCTGCACCGATTTAGCAGCTGGGTAAACTCGCGCAAAAGCAAAATGGTATCGGCCGATCCTGCCGATATGGAACACAACGAGCCGTGGCCCGGAGGCCGGACCAACCATTACTGGTTTGACCTGAACCGCGATTGGCTGGTGGCCCAGCAACCTGAATCGCAGGCCCGCATAGCCACCTTTCATAAATGGAAACCCAATGTACTTACCGACCACCACGAAATGGGCACCAATGCTACCTTCTTCTTCCAGCCCGGCGTGCCCTCGCGGGTGCATCCGCTAACACCCGCGCGTAACCAGGAGCTTACCCGCAAAATAGGTGAATACCATGCCAAAGCCCTCGACAACATCGGTTCCTTTTACTATACCCAGGAAGGCTATGACGATTTTTATTATGGCAAAGGCTCTACCTTTCCTGATGTACAGGGGGCTATAGGTATTTTGTTTGAGCAGGCCAGCTCGCGTGGCCATGCTCAGGAAAGCGTTAACGGGGTGTTGCATTTTGCTTTTACCATACGCAACCAGTTTACTACCGCGTTGAGCACCCTGCAGGCTGTTTATGCCATGCGTGAAGACTTGCTTAACTACCAGCGCGACTTTTTTAAAACTGCAGTAACCGAAGCCTCTAAAGATCCGGTAAAAGCCTTTGTTTTTGGTTCGGCCGATAAGGCACGTGCTGCCCACCTGGCCGAAGTGTTCGTGCGCCACCAAATAGAACTATATCGCCCTTCCAGTAACATCACCATCAGCGGAAAGACCTACGATGCCGAATCGGCTTATATTGTACCGCTTAACCAGCCCCAGTATCGCCTCATTAAAGGCATGATTGAAAAACGAACCACTTTCCAGGACAGCCTGTTTTACGACATCTCTACCTGGACTCTCCCACTGGCATTTGGTGTGGATTATGAAGAACTGAGGACCTTGCCGGCAACCGGCGCAAAAGTTGCACGGGTGTCTCTTCCTGCCGGCAAACTGGTAGGAGGTGTTTCACAATACGCTTATGTGTTCGAACCTTACGGATATTATCTGCCCCGTGCCATAAACCGGTTGTTGCAAAACGGTATACGCGTAAAAGTGGCTACTGAGCCTTTTTACCATTCATCGGGCAAAAAATTCGATCGCGGATCAGTGCTGGTTACCGTGGCCGACCAGGGCAAGGAAGCCGACCAGATTCAGTATCAGATAAGGGAAATTACCGAGAAAGATGGTATTGACGTATATGCCTTTAATACCGGATTGGACTACAAGGGCGTAAGCCTGGGCAGCAATTCGTTCCTTGCCTTGCGCAAACCCAATGTTGCCATGCTGGTAGGCGATGGCATTAATGCCAACGATGCCGGAGAACTGTGGCATCTGCTGGATGTGCGCATGCAAATTCCGGTAACGGCTATTCCGGTTGATGTGCTGAACCGCACCAACCTAAACCGCTACAACACCATTATCTTTCCCAACGGATCATATAACAGCATATCCGACGCCACCAAAGAACGGCTTAAAGCATGGGTACAAAACGGAGGAGTGATAATAGGCTTTGATAACGCACTTGCCTGGTTACACAACGCCGGCCTTGGAAAATTTGAAATGAAAAAACCCGACCAGCAGGGCGATAAACCCGAAAAACCACGCGCCTATGCCGATATGGAAGAGTATCGCGGAGCCCAGCAAAGCCCGGGCGCCATTTTCGAAGCCCAGGCCGACCTTACCCATCCGTTGCTGTACGGATACACCTCACCGCGGGTGCCGGTGTTTAAGGATAATAACCTGTTTATGGAGCTGAGCAAAAACCCGTATGGTAATCCGCTGCAGTATGCGGCCAACCCGTTGCTAAGTGGTTACATTTCCAAAGCCAACTATGCACGGCTCAAAAACAGTGCAGCGGCCGGCTTTTCGGCCTTGGGCCGGGGGCGCGTTATTGGCTTTACCGACAACCTGGCCTTCAGGGCTTTCTGGCTGGGTACCAACAGGCTTGTAGCCAACGCCATATTCTACGGGCATTTGCTGAGCGAAGGAGCCTCGCGGTAAGTTAAAATTCCGGCTTAGCGCCGCATATTGATTGCGTACGTTATTTTGCGCATCCGGTTTTTAACAGGTATGCGGATAACGTGCGCAGTTTTTTTATGCTTTTCACTTGCAGTGGCACAGGTCATTGCCCAGCAGGAACCGGCAGGTGCTGCCCGCAAAATCCGCGACAAAGTAATGAATCGGGTAACCACCAACGGCAGGCTGCGCGATACCGTAATTGACCAGCGCAGCGAAAAAGCTTTTTTACCCTGGCAGGGCAAAATTATCCGCAACATTGCCATTGAGCATATCGGGTTTGAACGGGATTTTTACGACACTACGCGGGTGGTGCGCATGCGCAGGGTGGCCCGGCTGGCCAACCGGTTGCATACCGCTACGCGCAGGCAAATGATTCGCGATAATCTGTTTATAAGAAGCGGCCGGCCGCTGGATCCCTACAAACTTGCCGATAATGAACGATACCTGCGCGACCTGGATTTTCTGCTGGACGCCACCATAACCGTAGTGCCGCTTGAGCACACTGCCGATTCGGTGGATCTGGTTATTTATACCCGCGATGTATTTGGCCTGGGCGGAAGTTTTTCGCCCAGGTCGGTTGACCGTTACCGGTTTGGCGTGTACGATGTGAACGTAGGCGGATACGCGCAGCGCATCGGATTTAATGGTTTGTACGATGCATCCCGAAGTCCGCGGGTGGGCTCTCAGGTGCTATATAGCAAATACAGTGTGGCCGGAAGCCTCATCAATGCCTCTCTGTCTTTTACCCAGCTCAACAACGGGTCCAGCCTGGGGCTGGAAGATGAATATGCCGTTTACCTCAGGCTTGACCGGCCCCTGGTTTCGCCCTATACGCGCATGGCCGGAGGCCTGGAAGTTAGCCGGAACTGGTCGGTTAACGTGTACAACAAAAGCCTTGCGGAATTCAGGCATTACAGTTATAACATTACCGATGTGTGGGCCGGATATAACCTGGGTATACACAACCGGCTCGAAAACCGCGGAAGGCATTTTATTGGTATACGGATTTTTGATCAGCACTTTAACCGGCGGCCTGCGCAACCGGAGGAAGAGACAAATCCCCTGTACAACAATCAGCGTTACTGGTTGGGCGAAATTTCTTTTTTTAAACAGAATTTCTACAAAACCCGCTATATATATGGCTTTGGCCGTACGGAAGACGTACCCTATGGCCGGCAATTAACGCTGGTGGCCGGAAGGGTTTCGCAGCTGCAGTTAACGCGCCCGTATGTGGGAGCAGAGTTTACCCGGTCGGTAGTACGTAAAAATGGCGACTTCACCACCCTTACGGTTAATGCCGGAGGATTTTTTCGCAATGGCCGGGCCGAAGATGTGGTGCTGGCCGGCCAGCTAACTTTTTTCAGCCGGATCATGGAGTGGAACCGAAATAAGGTCAGGCAGTCGCTTACGCTGGCTTATTCAACCCTGTTTAATCAACAGGCATTGGTGCCCCTTACCCTGCGCAGCGAGCTGGGTTTGCGCAGCTTTCCGGCCGACAGCCTTTTGGGCAATAAACGGCTGGGCGCGCAGGCCGAAACCCTGTTGTTTACTCCCGGGTCTTTACTGGGTTTTCGGTTTGCTCCGCTGGTGTTTGCAGGCGTGGGGCTTATAGCCGGTCCGGGCGAAGACCTGTTTCATCAGCCGGCCTGGATGAGCCTGGGCGCCGGTGTGCGCACGCGTAACGAAAACCTGGTGTTTGGAACCATTGACCTTCGGTTTTTTTATTACCCGCGTACCACCGAAAGCATAAGTCCTTTCAGGATAACGCTTTCATCCAACCTGCAGGTAAAGTACACGGCCGGCTTTATTAAAAAGCCGCAGTTGGTACAGTATAATTAACATGCCAGCATAGCACCGCTGAGTATTTTATTAAAGCCGCAGCCCTGAAGGCTCAAAGTGCTTTGCATAAGGCTGGCTGTACAGGCGCTTGCCTGTTGCGCGGTACAGGGTGTTGGAAACTGCTGCAAATGCAGGCGGAAAAAGTGGCTCACCCAGGCCGGTTGGTTCGTGCTGGTTTTTTACAAAATAAACTTCTACTTCCCGAGGCGTATCCTGTTGCCGTATCATTTTGTACTGATGGAAGTTCCGCTTGCCGGCCAGCTCAGCAAGTTCGTCCAGAAAGGCCTGTTCGGCACCTGCAATAAAGTTGGAACGCGGTGCGCGGAAGGCGCCAATAGTAATGTTTGAATCCAGCTGCCAGCCTTCGGCCAGGTAGTTTCTACTGCGCCTGCCGGAAAGCGATTGGCATGAACAGGATGTTCCGGAATGCCGCCGGCTTTTACATGAAAGGCTATCAGGTTATTGTTTTCATCCAGGGCTGCCCGATAGGTAGCCGTATAAGTGGGCCGGTAAATGCCATAGGTCATGTCATCCTCGCGGGTGTAGATAAGCTTAACCGGTGCGTTGATTTTTTGCGAAATAATGCCAGCTTCCACCAGGTGATGGCCGTAGGCGCGAATGCCGAAACCTCCGCCCATCCGGGCCAGCTGGATTTTTATTTTCTCCTGCTGGAGGTTTAGTCTTGCCGACAGGGTAGGCCTTATAAACTCCGGGACCTGGATAGGCGCATAAAACACCGCGCTTTCGGGGGTAACATGGGCAAAACAGGTTGCTGGCTCCATACAAATATGTGCCAGGTAGGGGGCCGTATAGGTGCGCTCCAGCACTTTGGCAGCCTTTTTAAAGGCAGCTTCAGGATTGCCGTCTCTGCGCAATACTATGGCGGGTTTGGCGGCCATGGCCTGCATGGCCGCAAGGTGAGCTGCAGTGCTTTCCAGACCTTTTGGAATGTTTACCTTTTGACTTCCTCCCCAGCCCTGCACAGTTACGGTTTGGGCTTCGGCCTCTGCCCACTCTACTTTAAGTTCTTTTTTGGCTTGCATTACTTCCCACGTGGTGTTATCTACAATGGCCACCTGGTGGCTCAAGTTTAAACAGATTAAAATGACCCAAATTTACACTAATGGATTCCGGTGCCCATATTGATTTGTGCCGGTAGAAGTCTTCCAGGGTTTCG
>FWPU01011257.1_pt1 | contig 12650 bp, 10 predicted proteins | sample 2228361 | NCBI WGS metagenome assembly FWPU01 (sample SAMEA103939777, study PRJEB20133) | metagenome | reverse complement strand
GCCCGTGATCTGCTCGACGTTGTCGAGCACGACGACGGCCGGCGCGCCGCGCACGCGCGCTGCACCGAGAAGACCCGCCCGAGAGGAGCCGCCCGGCCGAGGACGAGCTGAGCGCGGAGGCCGGGATCGCTCCCGCCCGGACTTTCTCGAGCTACTCGCCCGTCCGCCTGGTGATCGCCGCGACGCTGTTCGCGGTCGCGGGCTTCGGCATCCTCTTCTTCTACAGCGACGGCAAGCAGCTCGCCCAGGTCGCCTCGAACCTCGCCTGGCCGCGGCTCCTGCTTCCGATCGGCGCGACGCTCTTCAGCTACGTGCTGATGAGCCTCTCCTACGAGGGGATCGCCCGCGCGGCGGGGACGCCGATCGGCTTCCTGCCGATGCTGCGCATCACCTTCGTCTCGAACATCGTCAACTACATCGTTGCGACCGGCGGGCTCTCGGGCTTCGCGCTCCGCATGTACTTCTTCCGCCAGCACGGCATCCCGGTGGCCCGCGCGGTGACGATCTCCTTCGTCCAGGGGCTGATCACCAACCTCACCCTGCTCATCTTCCTGGTGCTGGGCTTCGTCTTCCTGCTCACCCACCCCTCGCTCGGCACGACGGCGCTCGTGTCCGCGGCCGTCCTGCTCGCGGTGTTCGTGCTCGCGACGCTGCTCTGCCTCCTGCTCCTCATCCGCCCCTCCGTGCGGCGCCGCGTGCTGTTCTGGGGGCTCGAGGCGAGCCACGTGATCGCGAAGCGACTCCTCCCGCACCACCGCACGCCGCGGCGCGTCCGCCTTTGGCGCCTGCAGGTCAACATCGAGCGCGGGTTCGCCTTCATGCTGGCGAACTGGCGCCAGATGATCCTGCCCGTGCTCTACATCATCCTCGACTGGATCGTGACGCTCGGGGTGCTGTGGGGCGCCTTCTGGTGCGTGCACGAGGTGGTCCCCTTCGCGCTCGTCACCGTGGGCTTCGCGGTGGGCATCCTGTTCTCGCTGGTGTCGCTCGCTCCGGGTGGGCTCGGGATCATGGAGGGCTCGATGACGACGGTCTTCGTGGCGCTCGGGGTCCCGCTCGAGCAGACCGTCGTCGCGGTGCTGATCTTCCGCCTCGCCTACTACGCCATCCCCTTCCTGGTAAGCCTCGCCTTCTTCCGCGGGATGCTGCGCCGCGCCCGCGCGGCCTGACCCCTGCTCCGCGGTAGACGGCGCCCGCACAGCGTGCAAGGAAGGGGGGAGAGACAGACAGAAGGAGGGCGCCGACCATGCAACGGGCGGCGGACTCGAACGGCAAGATCCTCGGCGCGGTCGTCGACTGCGACGCGCACATCTTCGAGCCCCACGACCTGTGGGATCGCTTTCTCGAGCCGCGCTACCGGGCGCGCGCGCCGAAAGTCCTCCTCGACGGCGAGGGACGCATGTCGTGGGATCTCGATGGCCGGATCACGCCGCCGCTGCCGCGCTTCACCGTGCGCGGCGAGAACGGCGAGCGCGTGCCGTACGTCCCGCGGCCCGGCATGGGCGACCCGCGCGAGCACGTCGCCGACATGGACCAGGAGGGGATCCGCCACGCGGTCATCTACCCGGGGATGGGGCTCCTCTTCCAGGCGATCGCCGACCCGGAGCTCGCGGCCGCGCTCTGCCGGGCGTACAACGACTGGCTGCGCGAGCACTGCGCCGCGGCACCGGGCCGCATCTACGGCGCCGCCGCGGTGCCGCTGCAGGACGTCGGCCTCGCGGTGCGCGAGATCGAGCGCATCGCGGGGGCGCCAGAGATTCGTGCGCTGTTCATCCGACCCAACCCGGTGAACGGCAGGCTTCTCCGTGACCCGCAGCTCGATCCGTTCTGGCGGGCCGCGTCCGAGGCCGGCCTGCCGGTCGCGATCCACGAAGGGACGACGCGCTCGAACCCGACGGTCGCGGAGGACCGGTACGACGACTTCTTCTGGCTGCACATGCTCTCGCACCCGTTCGAGCAGCAGCTCGCCTGCCTCGACCTGATCGCGGGCGGCGTGCTCGACCGCTTCCCCAAGCTGCGCGTCGTCTTCCTCGAGAGCGGCTCGGCGTGGGCGGTGCACTGGCTCGCCCGGATGGACGAGCACTACGAGACCTGGGGCTACACGCTGCCGTCGCTGCAGCGCAAGCCGAGCGACGTCTTCCGCGCGCAGTGCTTCATCTCGACCGACCCGGAGGAGGACGCCGTCGCGGCGACCGTCGAGTACGTCGGCGAGGACTGCGTCGTGTGGGCGTCGGACTACCCGCACCCGGACGCGATCTTCCCGGGCGCGCCGCGCGCGACGCTCGCCAACCCGCGCCTCTCGGAGCAGCAGAAGCGCAAGATCCTGGTCGACAACGGCCGGCGCCTGTACGGCTTCGGAAACGGGGCGTCATGAGCGCGGCGCTCGCGACGGGCGGGCTGCTCGGCGTGGCGGCGCTGTGCGCCGTCCTGCTCGCGCCGCTGCTCGCCGTCGCGCGCGGCGATGCCGAGCCCGCGCCGAGCGCAACGCCGGCCGCGGTGGCGCGCGGCGACTCCCCTGCGGCGCGCCGCGCCCGTGAGGCGCTGGTCGCCGAGGTCGCGCGGCTCGACCCGCAGATCGACAAGCGGGTGCTCGAGGTCCTCGCCTCCGTGCCCCGCCACCTCTTCATGCCCGGCGCGAGCCTCGAGGAGGCCTACGGCAACCACGCCTACCCGATCGGCCACGGGCAGACGATCTCGCAGCCGACCGTGGTCGCGATCATGACCGACGCGCTCGACCTCGACGGCACCGAGCGCGTCCTCGAGGTCGGGACCGGCTCGGGCTACCAGGCCGCGGTGCTCTCGAGGCTCGCGCGCGAGGTCTACTCGATCGAGATCATCCCCGCGCTCGGCGAGGAGGCGCGCGAGCGCCTGGCTGCCCTCGGCTACACGAACGTCCACGTGCGGATCGGCGACGGCTACGCCGGCTGGCCGGAGAAGGCGCCGTTCGACGCGATCATCCTCACCGCCGCGCCGCCCGAGCTGCCGCAGACGCTGGTCGACCAGCTCCGGGACGGCGGCGTGATCGTCGCGCCGCTCGGCCGGTTCGACCAGGAGCTCTACCGCTGGACGAAGCGCGGGACGGACCTCGTGCGCGAGTCGCTCGGCGCCGTGCGCTTCGTGCCGATGGTGTCGCGCACCCCGGGCCACTGACGGGCCGGCTCGGCGCTTGCCTCCGATCGGTCGATCGACCAAATTGCCAGCCCAATGAGCCTCCGAGCACCGTACTTCGTCGCCCTCGACTACGGTACGGGCGGCGCGAAGTGCGCGGTCTTCGACGTCGAGGGACGCTGCGCGAGCTGCGTGCGCGAGCCCTGGACGTACACGGAGGTCCCGCTCGAGGGGGGCCTGGGCCACGGCTACGCGTTCGACCCGGACGCCTTCTGGGACGCGCTGGCGCGCTGCGCGCGCAGCGCTCTCGCGCAGTTCGGGATCGAGCCCGGGCAGGTCGCCGGCGTCTCGACCGCCGCGCAGCGCCTCGGCACGGTGCTCCTCGACGCCCGCGGGCGCGAGATCTACGCCGGGCCGAACATGGACGGGCGCGGCTTCTCGGGCGCGCTCGAGGTGATGTCCTCGCTCGGCATGGAGGAGGCCGTCGCGATCACCGGGCACTGGCCGCCGTTCGTCTCGTCGCTCGCCCGCCTCCTCGCCCACCGCGCGCGCCCCGAGGCGCCGCCCGTCGCGACGATCCTCACGCTCAACGACTGGCTCTCCTACCGCCTGACGGGCGAGCTCTTCGCCGAGCCGTCGAACGCCGGCGCGACGCTGCTGGTCGACGTCCGCGAGCGCGCCTGGAGCGCGCGGATCCGCGAGCTGTTCGCGATCGATGGCGCGATGCTGCCGCAGATGGTCGAGCCGGCGACGCCGGTCGGGAGGGTCACCGCGGAGGCCGCGCGCGCAACCGGGCTCGTCGCCGGGACGCCGGTCTTCGCGGGCGGCGGCGACACGCAGTGCGCGCTGCTCGGCTCCGCGGTCGTCGAGCCGGGCGAGGCGGGCGCCGTGCTCGGCACGACGACGCCGGTCATGGCCGCGACCGCGAGCCCCCTCTTCGACCCTTCGGGCAAGCTGTGGACCGGCTGCCACGTGCTGCCCGACCGCTGGACCGTCGAGAGCAACGCGGGCGACACGGGGATCGCCTACGAGTGGATGCTCGAGACCTTCGGGCTCGCCGGCGAGGCCGGATTCGGCGAGGCGGAGGCCGCGGTCGCCGCGCGTCCCCCGGGACCGCCGCCGGTCTTCGGGGTCGCCGGACCGCAGATCTGGGACCTCCTGAACTTCCGCCCGAACCAGGCGCTCGGCTTCGTCTTCCCGCACCCGCCGTTCACGCGCAGGCCCGGGCGCGCCGAATTTTTGCATGCTTTTCTGCTGAACGTCGTGTGCGCGATCCGGGCGAACCTCGAGCAGATCGAGGCGCTGTGCGGCGCTCCCGTCGCCTCGCTCACCCTGTCGGGCGGCATGACGCGCAGCCCGTCCCTCCTCGCCGGCTTCGCGAGCCTCGTCGACCGCCCGCTCCAGGTCTCCGCCGAGCACAATGCGACGGCGCTCGGCGCGGCGGTGCTCGCGGCGGCGGGAAGCGGCGCCTATCCGTCGATCGCCGACGCGGCGCGCGCGATGGTCCGCAAGCGCGCGCTCGCGCGCGACGCGGCGCTCAGCGAGGAGTACGAGGCGTACTACGCTCGCTGGCGCGAGCTGTACGGCGCTGTGCGCGAGCTGCCGGCCTGAGCGCGACCCGCGGTCGCGCCGGCTCCGCCCGTTCCGCGGGCTCCGCCTCGCGCGGCGGCGCGCCGCGCCGGCGTCCCGAGACCGCGCGGCGCAGCGCGAGCACCTCGCGCGGCGTGAGCTCGCGCGTCGCGCCGACGGGCAGCGAGCCGAGGCGCAGCGGCCCGATCGCGATCCGCGACAGGCGGTCCACCGGGTGGCCCACGGCCTCGCACATCCGTCGCACCTGCCGCTGCCGGCCCTCGCGCAGGACCATGCGCAGCCGCGTCTTCGCGGGGAGCACCGCCTCGACCTCGACCTCGGCGGGCGCGGTCACGCCGTCCGCGAGGCGGACGCCGTGGCGCAGGCGCTCGAGCGCGGCCTCGTCGGGGTGTCCGCGCACCTTGACGCGGTAGACCTTCGGCACCCCGTAGCGCGGGTGGGTGAGGCGCTGCGCGAGCTCGCCGTCGTTGGTGAGCAGCACGAGCCCGCTCGACTCGTAGTCGAGACGCCCGACCGGGAAGAGATGCTCCCGCAGGCCGCGCACCACGTCGCCGATCGCAAGCCGGCCCTGGGGATCGGACATCGTGCTCACCACGCCCGCCGGCTTGTGGTAGGCGAGGTAGCGGAGCTTGGTCGGCAGCGCCGCGCGGCCGTCAACCGTGATCCGGTCCCGGACCGGATCCGCTTTCGCCCCCAGCTCCTGCACCACCCGGCCGTTCACCCGGACCCTCCCCTCCCGGATCAGGTCCTCCGCCGCCCTGCGCGACGCGATCCCGGCCTGGCTCAGGATCTTCTGCAGGCGCTCCGTCCGCCCCCGCTCCGCCGTCTCGCTCGTCGCCCTCGCCTGCATCGTCGCCGTCGCCGCCTTCGCCCTGCGGAGCAGCATCGGCTTCTTCGATCAGCCTCGCAAGCGCGGACGGCTCCGGCAGCTCGGGCAGCTCCGAGAGGTCGCGCAGGCTGAACAGCTCGAGGAAGCTCGTGGTCGTCCCGTACTCGACGGGCCGCCCCGGCGACTGGCGCCGGCCGACGACCTGGATCAGGCCGCGCGCCAGCAGCGCCCCGAGCACCGCGTCGCAGTTGACGCCGCGCACGGCCTCGACCTCGCCGCGCGTCACCGGCTGGCGGTAGGCGACGATCGCGAGCGTCTCGAGCACGGCGCGCGACAGGCGCGGCGGCTTCTCGGTGAAGAAGCGACGCAGCCACGGCGCGCACTCGACCGCCGAGCGGAGCTGGAAGCCGCCCGCCGTCTCGACGAGGCGGATGCCGCGCCGCTCCCTCTCGAGCGTCGCGCGAAGCTCCTCGAGCCCTTCCTGCACGGCGGCGCGCGACCAGGCGCCGAGGACGCGGACGAGCCGCGTGAGCGGCACCGGCTCGGCGGACGCGAACAGCACCGCCTCGAGCGTCGTCGGAAGGGGCGGTGCGTCGGCGGCCTCGGCGGCGGTGTCGTCCTCGGTGCCCTCGGCGTCCCCGGCGGCCTCGGCGGCGGCGTCGTCCTCGGTGCCCTGCTCGCCCTGCTCCGGGCCGTTCGCCTCGGGTGCCGCGTCGGCCGCGCTCTCGCCGGCCGGGTCGCGGACTTCGGCCTCCGTCGGCTGCTGCTCCTCGCCCATCAGACTGGCTGCGCTCCTTCCGCGTGCTCGAAGTCGATCGTCAGGACGTCCTCGGCGTCGACGTCGCGGAGCAGGACGATCTCGATCCGCCCGTACGCGCTCTCCTGCACGGCGGTCAGCGCGCCCACCTTGATCAGCTCGAGGATCGCGAGGAAGGTGACGACGATCCGCCCGCGCGACGCATCCGGCGGGAAGAGGTCCTCGAAGGTGGTCTGCGGCGTCGTGCGGAGGTGGTCGAGGACCAGCTCGAGGCCGTCGCGGATGCTCAGGTGCTCCTGCGCGACGCGGTGCACGGGCTCGCTGGCCCGCCGCGCGAGCACGCGCTGCAGCGCGAGCAGGAGGTCCGCGACGCTCACCGGCCGCGGCGGCTCGACGAACTCGCCCGGCGCCGCCTCGACCACGGTGCGGCGGAACACGTCGCGCCCGAGCACCGGACGCTGCGCGAGCGCCGCCGCGACCTTCTGGAAGCGCTCGTGCTCGATGAGCTGCTGGATGAGCTGCGCCTCGGGATCGAGCGGCTCCTCCTCGTCGAACTCGTCGCGCTCCTCGGGCGGCAGGAGCGCGCGCGACTTCAGGTAGATCAGCGTCGCCGCCATCACCAGGAACTCGCCGGCGACGTCGAGGTTCAGCTGGCGCGCCTGGCGCAGGTACTCGAGGTACTGATCGGTCACCTGCGAGACGCGGATCTCGTAGAGGTCGACCTCGTGCTTCTTGATCAGGTGGAGGAGCAGGTCGAGCGGGCCCTCGAAGCTGTCCAGCTTGACGGTGTAGCTCTCGCTCGCGCTCATCCTCCGCCTCCTAGCACGACACCCGCCGCCGGGTGAACCGTCACGCGCCGAGCCCCATCGCCGCGCGCACCTCGGCGATCGTCTGCTGCGCGATGCGCCGCGCGCGCGCCGTGCCCGCCTCGAGGACCTCGCGCACCAGCCCGGGCTTCGCCGCGAGCTCGGCCCGGCGCTCGCGGTGCGGTGCCAGGTCGGCGAGCACGTGCTTGATCATCACCCGCTTGCACTCGACGCAGCCGATCCCCGCGGTGGTGCAGCCCTCGCGCACCCAGGCGATCTCCTCGGGCGTGCAGTACACCCGGTGCAGGTCGAAGGCGGGGCAGTCGTCCGGGTTGCCGGGGTCGGTGCGCCGCACGCGGCGCGGGTCGGTCGCCATGCGCTCGAGGCGCTTCTGGATCGACGCCGGGTCCTCGTCGAGGTAGATCGCGTTGCCGTAGCTCTTGCTCATCTTGCGCCCGTCGGTGCCCGGCACCTTGGGCGTCGGCGAGAGCAGCGCCTCGGGCTCCGGAAAGACCTGCCCGTACAGGTGGTTGAAGCGCCGCGCGATCTCGCGCGTGAGCTCGACGTGCGGCACCTGGTCGACGCCCACCGGCACGAGGTCGGCCTTGTAGATCAGGATGTCCGCCGCCTGCAGCACCGGGTAGCCGAGGAAGCCGTAGGTCGACAGGTCGCGGTCGCGGAGCTGCTCGCGCTGCTCCTTGTGGGTCGGGTTGCGCTCGAGCCACGGCACCGGCGTGATCATGCCGAAGAGCAGCGCGAGCTCCGCGTGCTCGAGGACCCACGACTGGCGGAAGATCACGCAGCGCTCGGGGTCGAGCCCCGCCGCGAGCCAGTCGAGGACCATCTCGTCGACGAACTCGGGTGACGCGGAGCGCCGCTCGTAGTCGGTGGTCAGCACGTGCCAGTCGGCGACGAAGAAGTGGCAATCGTACCGATCCTGCAGCGCCACCCAGTTGCGCAGCGTGCCCAGCAGGTGTCCGAGGTGCAGCTTCCCCGTCGGACGCATGCCGCTCACCACGATCTTGCGCCGCGCCGTCACCGCCCCGTCGCTCTCCGTCACTCGCCCTCCCCTTGCACTGCCGTGCGACGCCGCGCCGCGCTCCGCTCGCGCGGATGGTGCGCGGCGTGCATCCGGTGCAGGTGCGCCCGGCTCAGGTGCGTGTAGATCTCGGTCGTCGCGATGTTCGCATGCCCGAGGAGGGTCTGCACCACGCGGAGGTCGGCGCCGCGCTCGACGAGGTGGGTCGCGAACGCGTGCCGGAGCCCGTGCGGCGAGAGCCCGACCTCGACGCCGGCCCGCGCCGCGAGCCGCCGCACCAGGGCGAACACCGCTTGACGCGTGAGCTTCGTGCCGCGCGGCGAGAGGAACACCTCGCGGCAGCGCCGCGTGCCGGCGAGCCGCGGCCGCTCGTGCTCGAGGTAGCGCCGGAGCGCCTGGCACGCGGGGCGGCCGAGCGGCACGATCCGCTCCTTGTCGCCCTTGCCCAGCACGCGCAACGCGCCCTCGTCGAGGAAGACGGTCTCGGTGCGAAGCCCGATCGCCTCGCTCACCCGCAGCCCGGCGCCGTACAGCACCTCGAGCAGCGCGACGTCACGCAGCGGCGTCGAGGTCTGCGCCGCAGCGGCGAGGAGGCGCGGCACGTCGTCCTCGCCGAGGGTCGCGGGAAGGCGGCGCGGCAGGCGCGGCTGGCGGACGTCCGACACCGGGTTGTCCGGCGCGAACCCCTCCTCGACCGCGAAGCGAAACAGCCCACGCAGGGCCGAGAGCCGGCGCGCCTGCGAGCGCGGGCCGATGCCGCGCTCGGCCTCCGCCGACTGGAACCCCAGCACCACCTCGCGGCTCACCCGCGCCGCCTCCGTGACGCCGAAGCGCTCGCGCGCGAACGCGGCGAAGCGGGCGAGGTCCGCCGCGTAGGCCGCGTAGGTGTGGGGCGACACGCCGACCTCGCCGCGCAACCGCGCGAGAAAGCGGTCGATCAGCTCGTCGAGGGGCACGGACGCTCAGGCTGGCGGCGCGGCCGGCGCCGCCTCCGTCCTCGACTCCTCGTCGCTCACCGCGGCGAGGAGCGCCGCGCGGACCTCGTCGACCCGCGTGCACTTCCGGCCGTCCGTCTCGGTCACGTAGAAGACGTCGAGCACCTGGTCGACGTGGGTCGAGATCTTGGCCAGGTGGATGTCGAGCCCGAGCCCGTAGAGGGTCTGCGCGATCCGGTACAGGAGCCCGATGCGGTCGTGGGTGTAGACGTCGATGACCGTGTAGTCGTCCGAGACGTCGTTCGTGACCTCGACGTTGCTCGCGACGCGCGGCACCCGCTTCTTGTCGAGGATGCCGGGCCGCTCGGCCTGCGCCATGACCGCGCCGAGGTCGCGCCGTCCGGCCAGCACGTCCTCGAGCAGCTCGCGCGTCTTCTGCCAGCGCTCCTCGTCGAGCGCGACCTCGCGCCGGTCGACGTGCGAGACGCGGAACGCGTCGAGCGCGATCCCGTCGTCCGAGGTCGCGATCCGCGCGCCGACGATGTTCATGCCGCGCGCGGCGAGCACCCCGGTGAGGATCGCGAACAGGCCCGGCCGGTCGCGGGTCGCCACGGTGAACTCGCTGTACTCGTGCCTCGGGTTGTGGGTGACGCTGGTCGCGAGCCCCTCGGCGCGCGCCCGCCGCACCAGCACCGCGTGCTCCGGCATCAGCGACTCGGGCGTGGTGAGGAAGTAGATGTCCGGCATGCTCTCCGCGAAGCGCGCGAACTCCTCGGCCGCGGCGCGCCCGGAGCTCTCCTCGATCTCGTGCAGCACGCGCTCGCGGATCCGCGCGATGCGCTCGCTCCGGTCCTCCGGCTCGAGGCCGCGCGCGAACGCCTCGGTGACGCGCATGTAGGTCTCGGCGAGCAGCATGTCCTTCCAGTTGTTCCAGACCTTGGGCCCGGTCGCGCGCATGTCGGCGTAGGTGAGCAGGTAGAGGCGTTTCAGCGTGTCGAGCGTCCCGACCTTTCGGGCGAACTCGTTGATCAGCTTGTCGTCGTGGATGTCGCGGCGCTGCGCGAGGTGCGACATCTCGAGGTGGTAGCGGACCAGGAACTCGAGCTCCTTCGCGTCGTCCTCGTTCAGCCGAAGCCGCTCGGCGAGAGCGCGCGCGAAGCGTGCTCCCTTCTCGGAATGGCCGCCGCCGAGGCCCTTCCCCGAGTCGTGCATCATGAGGCCGAGGAAGAGGAGCTCGACCTTGTCGACCTCGCGCATCACCTGGGTGAGGAGCGGCGAGGTCTCGGCGTGCTCGCCGTCGCGCAGCCGCTCGAGCTCGCGGATGGCCATCAGCGAGTGCTCGTCGACGGTGTAGATGTGGTAGTAGTCGTGCAGCACGAGGCACAGCAGGTGCTCCCACTCGGGGATGATGCGCGACAGCACGCCGAGCTTGTGCATCTCGTGCAGCGTCTCGTAGACGCGGTACGGCGCCCGGAGGATCGACAGGAAGGCGTCGATCACGAGCTCGTCGGTGCGCTCCGCCTCGCCCAGCCGGTGGGCGTGCTCGCGGATCAGGTCGGCGAGCGCGGCGGATAGCTTGACGCCGTGCCGCTGCGCGTCGGCGAACACCCGGACGAGCTCCGTCGGATCCTCGACGAAGATGTCGCTGCTCGTCACCGCGAGCTCGCCGGCGAGGATCTGCACCCCGGGGCGGATCGTCCGCGCCATCATCCGGCCGATCAGCCGGTAGGGCCGCGGCGGGTTCACCGAGCGGTCGATGATCGCCTGCGCAAAGCGCGTGACCGCCGACGCCTGCAGGTAGTAGTCCCGCAAAAAGCGCTCGACCGGCTTGAGCGTCCCCGCGCCGGCCGCGGTGTATCCGAGGTTCTCCGCGACCAGCTCCTGGAGCTCGAAGGTGAGCTGGTCCTGGTGCGCGCCGGTCAGGAAGTGCATCGCGTTGCGGACGCGGAACAGGAAGTCGCGCGCGGCCTCGATCTCGGCGAGCTCGTTCGCGTTCATCACGCCCTTCACCGCGAGCTCGCGCAGGCTGCCGACCTTGAATTTGATCTTGGCGATCCACAGCGCGGTGTGCAGGTCGCGCAGCCCGCCCTGCCCTTCCTTGATCTGCGGCTCGAGCAGGTAGACCGAGTCGCCGTACTCGTGGTGGCGCGCCTCGCTCTCGAGCATCTTCTCGCGGAAGAACTTGGTGGTCCCGCGCGGCTTGATCTCTCGCGCGAGCGCCCGCTCGAAGTCGTCGCCGAGCGGCCGGTCGCCGCAGACGAAGCGCGCGTCGATGAGCGCGGTCTTGATCTTCAGGTCGGTCGCGGCGAGGCGGACGCACTCGCGCACGGTGCGCACCGCGAAGCCGACCTGGAGGCGCGTGTCCCACAGGGTGTAGAGCACCTTCTCGGTGACCGTCTCGACGTACGGCGTCACCTTGTGCGGGTAGAGGAACAGCAAGTCGATGTCCGACTGCGGGTTGAGCTCGCCGCGGCCGTAGCCGCCCTGGGCCAGCACGGCGCAGCGCTGGTCGAGCTGCACGTAGCGCCGGCGGTAGGCCGCGGTCGCGGCGTCGAAGAGGAAGGTGATCAGCCGGTCGACCGCGCCCGTCCAGCTCTCGACGACCGCAACCCCGCCGGCGCCCGCGTCGTGCCAGGCGCGCAGCCGGGCGCGGCACTCGCCGAGGTAGTCGCGGGCGATCGCCGAGAGGTCGTCGGCCGCTGCCGGGTTGGGCAGCGCCGGCAGCTCGGGCGGTATGGCGAGGTCCAGCGCCTCGCGCTCGGTCGGGGCGGCGACGGCGCTCACCGGGACCTCCTGTCGCTCGTGGTCGAGCATCCGGTCAGAGGTTCGCGTTGACCGTCTCGCTGGTGAGGAAACGGCGGATGCCGCGCGCAATGCCTTCAGCCACGTCGAGCTGGTAGCGGCGAGCCGCGATCCGCTGCCCCTCGGTTTCGTTCGTCAAGAAAGCCACCTCGACCAGGATACACGGCATGTACGCACCTACCAGGACGTAGAAGGGCCCCTTCTTGACACCCAGGTTCGTCACGCCGCTCCATCTCTCACGTAGATAGCTTACCAGGTCGTCGTGCACAGCATGGGCAAGGGTCACCGACTCGTCCTCCTTGCCCGTCTGCACGAGGTCGCTGAGGATGTAGGCGAGATCGCTCTCGCCGGGGGCCGCCCCGGTGAGGGCGAGCCCGTTCTCGAGCGCCGCGAGCCGGATCGTCGCCCGGTCGTCCGTGTTGTTGAGCGTGTAGGTCTCGATCCCGGCGAGCCGCGGGTTCTCGCTCGCGTTCGCGTGGATCGAGACGAAGAGATCCGCCCCCTGCGCGTTGGCGATCGCCGTGCGCTGCTCGAGCGAGACGTAGCTGTCGTCCGTGCGGGTCAGGACGACGCGGATCTGGGCGTCGTCCGCGAGTTGCTCGGCGACGAGCTTCGCGATCGCGAGCGTGATCGTCTTCTCCTCGGCACCGCTCACGCCGCGCGCCCCGGGGTCGCGCCCGCCGTGGCCGGGATCGAGGACCACGGTCCAGCGGCGCGGCGTCGGCGCGGGCTTCGGGGCGAGCCTGGCGACCCGCCGCTCCGCGCGGCTCCGCGCCCGGCGGGC
>FWPU01003093.1_pt1 | contig 12651 bp, 11 predicted proteins | sample 2228361 | NCBI WGS metagenome assembly FWPU01 (sample SAMEA103939777, study PRJEB20133) | metagenome | reverse complement strand
CACAAGCGTCACCGCCGTAGCACAAGCGTCCCCGCTTGTGCAGATCTGCCGGACGTGTTTGGCCCGCCTGAGCATGCGGGGACGCTTGCTCTACGGAGCCGTAGCGTAAGCGTACGGCAGCACAAGCGTCACCGCCGTAGCACAAGCGTCCTCGCTTGTGCAGATGTGCCAGGCGAGTTTCGGCCGCCCGAGCAAGCGGGGACGCTTGCTCTACGGGCCGGTGACGCCTGCTCTCCGCGTGCTGCCTCGCAAGCGTTACCCAGTGTCGGCAGCCGTGCTCGCATTGCCGTGGAGACGCATTTCGGCTAGGCTCTTATGCGAGCGAGCGGCAGAAGGGGTAGGTCAGCGATTGAGCCGGCAGCACGCTTGCTGGCCCCTCGGCGGGCTGCACGCCGTATACAGCCAGATTGGTACTTCCTGCCTCGGAAGCCGGCTTCGAGCCGGCGGGCGGAGAGGAACATCATCATTGGGCCAGCTCGAAGGAGTATGGCATGTCGACCCTCCGGCCTTTCTACGAGAAGGTGCAGCAGATCTACGATGGCGATGAGCTGACGCAGCTCGCCCCGCTGTTTCTGGATTCGCGGATGCTGTATACGTGTGCGTATTATGAGCGCGAAGATATGAGCCTCGAGGAGGCCCAACTTGCCAAGCTCGACCTGGCGTTGGGCAAGTGCGAGCTTCGGCCGGGCATGCGGCTATTGGAAATCGGCTGCGGCTGGGGGGCGGGCATCGTACGGGCGATTGAAACGTACGACGTGACCTGCATCGGTCTTACGCTCAGCCGCCAGCAGCAGGAGTATGCGCTTGCGAAGCTGCGCGAGCTGCCCGCCGGGCTGGAACGAGCAGAGATTCGCCTTCAGGGCTGGGAGGAGTTTTTTGAGCCGGTGGACCGCATCTTTTCGATTGGCGCCTTTGAGCATTTCCGCGCCGAGCGGCACGCAGAGTTCTTTCGCCACTGTCGCAGCCTGCTGCCGGCAGACGGGCGCATGCTGCTGCACACCATCACCTGGCCAGATGCCGAAGAGTTCGCACGTGCCGGCCGCGTTGTCGAGCATGAGCAAGTCTTATTCGCCAAGTTCATTCGCCGGGAGATATTCCCCGGCGGGATGCTCAGCGACCCGGCAACGATCATCCGGCACGCCACGGCGGCCGGTTTTTCCGTCACGCGGACACACTCGCTGCGGCCGCACTACGCGCGGACGCTCGACACCTGGTCGGCCAACCTGGTGGCACATCGGCAAGAGGCCATTACACGCACTTCGCTCGAATCGTACGAGCGATTCCAGAAGTACTTCACCGGTTGTGCAAAGCTCTTCCGCTCCGGCCATATCGACGTTATCCAGTTCTCGCTCGCCTGCGCGTAAACACGGTCTGCCAGCTCCTGGCGCGACTCGGCGGACTGGAGGCTGAGGCGCGATGCGGCGAACGGGCGTGTCGCTCTCGCGGCCAGGTTGTGCTGCTGGGCGGCTACCACTCCACGGCGAGGCTAAGGTTTGGGGCGAGGACGAAGTGCGTGCCGAACGCCAGTCCCAAGCGATTCAGCAGATCGCAAAGCCACGCGGCATCTGCCTCCGTGGCTCGCCGCAACTGGAATCGCTTGGCTTGCAGAGGAACAAGCCGCAACTCGACCAGCCTGCCAGAAGGCACTTCGACGGCGGGCAAGTACATCAGTACGAGGTCGCTGCGGTAGCGCTCGTATCCGCCGATCCCCTCGTAATCGTTGATAAAGTCGCCGCAGCCGTAAAGTATCAGCCGATCTCGGTAGACCTCCATGCCTAGCAGGTGATGGGAAGAATGGCCGTGTACAATGTCTGCCCCGGCCTCGACCAACAGGTGGGCGAAGCTCACGTGTTCCTCGGGGATGCTATAGCCCCAGTTGGGGCCCCAGTGGATGGAAACCAACACCACGTCTCCGGCACGCTTCGCCAGGCGCACCTGGGCGGCCACGCGCTCGGCAGTGGCTTCAGTCAGATCCGTCAGCAGATTCACGCCTGGACGGTCCTCACCCGCTGCCCAGTCCTCTGGGATGCCGCTCGAAGTGCTTCCCATGGCGAAGACCGACACCCTCGCCTTGCCCGCGACACCCAGCACAGCGGGCGCCGCCGCCTCTGCCGGCGTGTGCCCTGCGCCAGCATGCTTCACGCCGGCCGCACTCAGCACGGCCAGTGTTTCCACCAGACTCGCACGGCCCCAATCGAGTACATGGTTGTTCGCGAGCACGCAGCAGTCGATTCCCGCGGCCGTGATGCAACGTATGTTGGCAGGGTCCATGCGGTAGTGGATTTCTTTTCCTGGCCAGGGATCGTCGCTACGCGTTACACTGGTCTCGAGGTTCACGATTCTCAAATCCACGTTGGCACGATGCAGCACGTCCAGGGCATCGCCCCAGACGTACGCGAAGTCGACCGGTTTGGGAATCGGGCCATGGGCGGTTTCGGCAAGACGCACGTACTCGCGGGCATCGCGCACCACCGGCTCGTACAGCACGGGGGCTGCGGGGTGCGGTAGAATCTGGTCGATGCCTCGGCCGGTCATCACGTCGCCTGCGAGAAACATGCGGATGCACTGGGCAGTGCTGGTGCTCATGGCTGGCAATCCTTGCATCGCAAGTTGCGTAACGATTCGCAACGAGCATGGCGAACTGTGTTTAGCATGACGGGCTGCACCTGGAGCGGCACAACTGCAAGTCTTGTGCCGCTTGCCTGAAGGCACGTTGGGCATGATAACCCGCCTGGGTAAGCAAGCGAGGGTTCACTCCTATGCGTCTATGGCTGCTGGCCTGCATGGCTATGCTTCTGCCCATGCTATGGGGATGGGCCGTACATTGGTTTGTCGAGCGATTCTGGCCAGAGCGGCCAAATCGTGGCGGTTCGCAGGCCGATTCGAGCAGAGTTGGCTCGAGTCCGCTCGACTATCAGATCTAGTGCGGGAGGCCACTAGTTGTGTCGGCAGAGATGGCCGAGTTTGTTCGTTTGGCTCCCCTGGGAGTGTTCGTGGGCGCATACGGCACACTGGTGGGCGCCGGTGGCGGTTCGCTGCTCGTGCCTGCCCTATTGATCTTGCTTCCCGGCGAGTCGGCTGCCACGATCACCGCGATGTCGCTGGCGGTTGTGTTCTTCAACGCCTACTCTGGGACCGTGGCCTACATGCGGATGGGGCGTGTCGATTACCGTGCGGGAACCACATTCACGCTGGCAAGCCTGCCTGGCGCCGTGCTGGGCGTTCTATTAGTACATGAGCTGCCACGGCCGTGGTTCGAGCCGGCATTTGGCATGCTGCTATTGATTCTAGGAGGTGCGCTGGTCATAAGCCCGCTGGGAATAGGCGGCACAGGCCAGCGAGCGGCAGGGCAGGATGGCGCATGGCGGCCGCCGTTGCTGCTCGGGTCCATTGGGAGCGCCTATATCGGGGTGGCCGCAAGCCTGCTTGGAATCGGAGGGGGTATCATTCACGTTCCCTTCTTGATTCGGGTCTTGCGCCTGCCGCCACACACGGCAACGGCAACGTCTCATTTTGTTCTTACGCTCACGGCTCTCACGGCGACGATTACGCACGTGGCGCTGGGAGAATTCGAGCGAGAGGTGGCGCAGACCATGTACTTGGCCGTGGGCGTGATGATGGGCGCTCCCGTGGGGGCGGCACTGTCGGCCCGGCTACACGGCTCGGTGATCGTGAGATTGCTGGCGCTGGCCTTATGCTTGGTTGGGCTGCGGCTGCTGCTGCATGCCGCGTGAGCCGCCCCAAGCCCATTTGCGCTTGCTGGCGCACCACAGGGGCCCCGCGAGGGCAGATGGCACCGAGTCGCGCCGTTGGAATCAAGCCCTCTCGTGCGCACGTTTCGCGGCTAGGCAGAAACGCTCGCACCAGCCGCGCACAACGTTGCTGGGCGCATGGGCGGCAAAAGCCTGTTGCGACACGGCCGCTGTTTAAGGCTCCTTGCCCTCTGGCCAGATGATCTGCCGCGCCTCTGCGGGGCCGGCGATCTCGCGGCCCAGCTCGCGCGATATGCGCACGATCTTCTCGACCAGCTCGGCATTGCTGCGTGCGTATTGGCCTGGAGATAGAAATGGATTGTCCTCCATGCCCACGCGCACGTGACCGCCCAGGATGATCGCCGTGGTCAAAATCCTCCACTGTTCGGCCGGGTCCATCACGCTGGTGTTGTATAAAAAGCCAGCGGGCAAGTGGTGGTGATTGAAGAGCATCGCCTCGACGGTCGGCGGCGTATAGCTGCCGCCACGCCAACCAAGAAAGAACGTGATCCAGACGGGCGGCTGGAGAAGCCCCATGTGCACCATGCGCTGTGCATTCCAGACGCCTCCGTAGTGGAAACACTCGGCCTCGATCTTCACGCCCAACTCGGCAGTCTTGCGGCAGTACTCTTCCAGCTCCGGGCGGTTGTGCAGGCCGTACAGCTCGACGGGCTGGCGGCCGGGCTCGTAGTCGAAGCACTCGTCGTGCGGGTTGAAGCAGGTGGAGATCATGTCCGGCCTTTGCTCGGTCATGAGCTGCAAGCGCTGCGAGAATCTGCCATTGGCGATGCCGTACTGGATGATGGGCTTGGTAGCGCAACCGTCGAGGATATCTTGCCGCAGCCTGGCCCACCCGGGAATATCGAGATCCGAGAGGCGCGTGCCATCCGCCTGGATTGCTGGGTCGATGGTGTAGGGCCCGTGCAGGTGGCAGATGCTGGCCCCGGCATTGACCGAGCGGATGTACTCGCGTGCTACCTCCCCGTAGCCTTTAGGGGTGGGGTTATAGGGGTTGCTAGGGTAGGCCATCGTGGAGTCGCAGGTGACCGTGATGATGAGCTTGTCCATCTTATTGCCTCCGGGCGGCCAGGGTATGGTGAGCTAATTGTAGCTCTATCGGTGTGCTCAAGCTTGGTGGCTGGCCCACGGCGCTCGGCGCGGACCGATAACGGCCGCCACTAGCGGCATGCGAACCAGGCGTCTGGCACGGCGACGGACCGTAGGCCCTTGCTTTGCCACCGCAGAGGCGGACGCTGCGTTGGCGCGCTGCTGCGTTCGCGGGGAAGGTCTGCCTGCGGGTCGCGGCGCCGCCCGCTACCCACCTCGCCCCATGCCATTCGTTTGCTTATGATGTGGGGGAGAAACCTACCATGGCCCGTTGGGCATATTATGGGCGCAAATACGGCATCGCTGGCGAGTTTTCCAGAATACGCCGCCGCACGGCGGCCACTGATCGACGAGGCCTTGGCCCGCTATGCGGTTGCGCCGCCAGACTGCCCGCCGCGGCTGGCAGAGGCCATCCAGTACAGCCTGCTGGCGCCGGGCAAGCGGCTCCGGCCCCTGGTGGTGTTAATGGCAGCCGAGGCTTGCGGTGGCCAGATTGAGGCGGCCCTGCCCGCGGCGTGCGCCGTGGAAATGGTGCATGCCTACTCGCTGATCCACGACGACCTGCCTGCCATGGACAATGACGACCTGCGCCGTGGCCGCCCCACCAACCATGTTGTGTTCGGCGAGGCCATGGCCATTCTGGCGGGCGATGCCCTGCTTTCGCTGGCTTTTGAGGTGTTGGCACGCGACATGCGTCCTGAAGCAACAGCAGCGGCCTGCTGCGCCGTATTGGCGCAGGCGGCTGGCCGATCTTGCCTCGTGGGCGGTCAGGTTGCCGATTTGGAGGCGGAACGTGCGACCAACGCCATGGGCGTGCCGCAGGAGGCACTGGCCGGCGGCGGCGAGGGCTCGTGCCTGGCGCTGCTGGAGGGAATTCACCGCCGCAAAACGGGGGCGCTTTTCGTGGCCTCGCTGCGGCTGGGGGGCCTGGCAGCCGCGGCCTCAGAGTGCCAGCATGCCGCCCTGGAAGCGTACGGCAAGCGGCTGGGACTGGCCTTTCAGATTTGCGATGACCTGTTGGATGTTGAAGGTACGGTAGATATCCTGGGCAAACGAACCAACAAGGATGCTGCGCGAGGGAAGCTCACCTTCCCCCGCGTGCTGGGAATCGAAGGCAGCCGCGCGCGTGCAGCCCAGCTTGCGGCCGAGGCGCGAGCCAGCCTGGCACCGCTCGGCCCCGCTGCGGCACCGCTGGCTGCCCTCGCCAGCTTCGTCACGGAAAGGGACCGCTGATGGATACCCTGCTCGCCCGCATCGAATCTCCCCACGACCTAAAGTCGCTCTCCCTCCCCGAGTTGGAACAACTCGCGGCAGAGATGCGCGAGGCGCTCTGCAATCTCGTCGCACACCGCACGGCACACTTCGCCTCGAACCTCGGTGTCGTCGAACTCTGCCTGGCCCTGCACACCACCTTCGACTTCAGCAAAGACCGGCTGATCTGGGATACCGGCCACCAGATCTATCCGCATAAGCTCATCACCGGACGCTACCGCCAGTTCCACACCATGCGCACGCGCGGGGGGCTGATGGGGTATCCCAACCCCCAGGAAAGCCCCTACGACCTGTTCATGACCGGCCACGCCGGCTGCTCCATCTCCTGCCTGCTGGGACTGAGAACCGCCGACGACATGCTCCGCGGTGAAGGCGAGCGGCACGCTGTGGCGGTGATTGGAGACGGTGCCCTGCCCAGCGGCATCGTCTTCGAGGCGCTCAACAACGCCGGCGGCATGAAAAAGAAGCTGCTGGTGATTCTAAACGACAACAAGATGTCGATCTGCCCGCGCGTCGGGGGACTAGCCGATTACCTCGACCGCCTGCGACTCAATCCCCTCTACGCCGGGCTCAAGCAAGAGGTGGTCAAGGCCCTCAGCAAGGTGCCCGTGCTGGGAGACCCGGTGGAGAAACTGCTGTTCCAAGCTAAGGAATTGCTCAAGGCAGGCCTGCACGGGGGCATGCTGTTCGAGGAACTCGGGCTGCGCTACTACGGCCCAGTGGACGGCCACAACATCGCTCAGCTCTGCCGCTACTTGAAGCTCGTAAAAGAGGTCGATGGCCCCGTGCTGTTGCACGTGGTTACCGAGAAAGGACACGGGTTCCAACCGGCCGCTGCCGATCCGGTGTTCTTCCACACGCCAGCGCCTTTTGAGCGCTGCGCCAACGGTGCCGTACAGGTGAAGAAGTCTTCCGCCCGCACATACACGCACGTGGCGAGTGAGGCCATCTTCCAGGCCATGCAAGCCAACCCCCGCGTGACGGTGATCACTGCCGCTATGTGCCAAGGCAACAACCTAGAACGGGTACGTGACAGCTTGCCCAAACAATTCTTCGACACGGGCATCTGCGAGGCACATGCCGTGGCCTTTGCCGCGGGTCAGGCGAAGGCTGGGCTGCGGCCGATCGTCGATATCTACAGCACGTTCCTGCAACGGGCGTACGACCAGATCTTCCAGGAGGTTGCGTTGCAACCGCTGCCGGTGGTGTTCATGCTCGACCGCGCTGGTCTCACGGGGCCTGATGGGCCGACCCATCACGGCATGTTCGACCTGGCCTACCTGCGCGTGTTTCCCAACATGGTGGTAATGGCGCCCGGCGACGCGGCCGACCTGGCCGCAATGCTGCCCTTTGCGCTGCAACAAGAGATGCCGGCTGCCATTCGCTATCCCAAGGCCACTGCCGAGCAACTGGAACGGGCGGCCGCGCCCATCGAACTGGGCCGGGCCGAGGTGCTGGAGTGGGGGCACGATCTGACGCTGGTTTGCTGTGGCACGCTGCTGAATGCCTGCGCCCAAGCTGCTGCCGAGCTGCGCGCAGATGGCTACGACGTGGGTCTGATCAACGCCCGTTTCATCAAGCCGCTTGATGCCGAGACGCTGCTGCGGGCAGTGGACGGGTCTCGGGTTGTCGTGACTGTGGAAGAGGCCGCGCTGATGGGCGGATTTGGGAGCGCCCTGCTGGAGGCAGCCGCCGACGCGGGTCTGGACGCCAGCCACGTCCATCGCCTGGGAATCCCTGACCGCTTCATCGAACACGGAGAGCGGGCCGAACTGCTGGCCGACTTGGGCCTCGACGCCGCCGGCATCCTCCGCACCTGCCGAGCGCTCTTGCAGCGCACGCACCTGCGCATGCCCGGTTTGCACCGTGCAAGCCAGCCCCATACGGCGTAGGCAGACGAACGGCGATCAGCGAGCAGAATCGACAATTATCCGCTCGCTGTCGTACGGCTTCGCCTGAAGCAAGCGAGCACGCTGGGTCTTTCGCTCTCCAAGACTGCGTCTTCGGCCAACCACATCGACCAAGTACGATGCCCACGCGATGTTGCCTACCCCCATTCGGCAACGCTCACTCCCCATTCCGCGCCTGTCATGGCCAATACGTGACGGCATGGTACGCATGCCGCGCGAATACCACCATTCCGCGCCTGTCATGGCCAATACCGCTCTAGCTCCCCTCGGCGCGCTGCTCAGTGCAATGCCGGCGGAGGCGAGTAAACTCCCGCACTCGGGCGGTAATCGCCGGCTCGACCGGCAGACGCTCCATGGAGCTTGCCCCGTAGAAGCCCACAATGCCCTCGGTGTGATCTAGTACATACTGGGCATCCTCCGGTTCTGCGATCGGGCCCCCATGGCAAAGCACCAGCACGTCTCGCTTGACGGCAACCGCGGCATCTCGCATGGCCTGCACGCGGCGGACGCCCTCCTCCAGCGTCACGGCCGTGCGGGCACCAATCAGCCCCTTGGTCGTCAGGCCTAGGTGGGGGATCAGAATGTCTGCGCCCGCTTCGGCCATGGCTCGTGCCTCGTCTGGGTTGAAAACGTAGGGCGTCGTTAGCAGGCCCAACTCCCGCGCCGCGCGGATCATGTCTACCTCCAGGCCAAACCCCATGCCCGTTTCCTCCAGGTTCGCGCGAAATGTCCCGTCGAACAGCCCCACCGTGGGGAAGTTCTGCACGCCCGAAAAACCCACACGCATGAGTTCTTGCAGAAATACCCGCATCAAGCGAAAGGGATCTGTTCCACACACGCCGGCCAGCACTGGCGTGTGGCGGACCACGGGCAGCACTTCTCCGGCCATCTCGAGTACAATTTGGTTGGCATCTCCATAAGGCAACAAGCCAGCCAACGACCCGCGGCCGGCCATGCGGTAGCGGCCCGAGTTGTAGATCACCAGCAGGTCGATGCCGCCCGCCTCTGACAGTTTGGCTGTTAGCCCTGTTCCCGCCCCGCCACCTACGATCACGCCGCCAGAAGCCACCTTGGCTCGCAGGCGGGCCAGAATTTCATCACGTGTGAACATGGTTGAGCCTCATTCTGCAACAAGTCGGATACACTCCGTGCCGCGGCACCGCCTAGCCTACACGCTGCACGCAAGTTTGGTAGCCGCCTACCGGCATGCCCTACACGGAATAAACGCCGTTTCGAGCGGCGGGCAGCCGTCGCCAGCTTTCTTCTGCCCCTTGCAAGCACAAAGCTGACCTTCCACCCTGCCCAATGGCCCCGGCTACCAGGCTGCCTGAGGCGGCCTCGAGGTCTCTACCAGGGCCTCATAGGGATCCCGACGCGCAGGGCCGTCGAGAGGCAAAGCCAACACCTGGGCCGGCACTCCCGGGCGAAGCACGCCCGCCTCTGGCAGACCAAGGGCCAAGGCCGCATCGCTGGTAGCCATCTCGAACGCTTGGCGCGGCGACACCTCCGCGTGCTCGGCACACACAAACCGCACCTCTGCCCAAAGGTCCAAGTCTGGGTTGGACGCGCGGCCGTCTGTGCCCAGAACCACGCGCACGCCCGCCGCCAGCAACCGAGCCAGCGGGTAGGGTGCGTGCCCAAAATGCGCGTGTGTCCGTGGGCAATACACCAGGGCCATACGATGGGCGTTATCTGCCAAGAAGGCTTGCTCGTGCGCGTCCAGGTAGTTTCCGTGGATGACCAGCGCTCGCGCCAAGCGGGCCATGGGGCGCAGATAGTCAATCGGCCGTGTCTCCGGCGCAATCGCACCAGCCTGCCATACCCCACGAGACTCGAGCAAACTCTGCATGGGACCTGTACCTGCCCGCAAGTATTCCAGTTCCTCTAAAGACTCTGCCAGGTGGAAGGCGAACGCCGCCCCGGCCGCTTGGGCCAGATCGACCGCTCTTGCGAACAACTGCGGGTGAACCGTGTACGGGGCGTGCGGCGACAGTCCTGCCTGCCAGCGGCCTCCCAAGGCACAATTGCCTTGCAGGTGCTGGGCTGCGCGCTCAAGCTGCGGCTGGACGTCTTGCTCCCGCGGCCCGAGCAGTTCTGCAAACACGACACCTCCGAGCGGAGAATGTTCGAATGGCGCCGGGTGCCATCCGGGCGTCGCTATCTCTCCCAGCCAACGCACGCCGCACTGCCAAGATTCCGCCAGTCCGCGCGACAGCGCTTCGGTCGTCGACTCCAGGCAGCGTCGGTAGTCGACGACCAGTCGGATCCAGTCGTGCAGCATCATGCCAGCACCGCCCAGCGGCTGAGTAAGCAGGCTGAACTCCAGGTGTGCGTGAACATTCACCAGGCCAGGAATCAGGGCCACGTCTCCGAGATCCACCGCAGGCTCGTGGCGATGCGGCCCGACTTCGACAATTCGCCCGCCTGCTACGGCCACGACCCCACCTGCGATGGGGGGGCCCGTCATGGGAAACACCCAGCGTGCGCGATAGCGCTGCGCGGCCATGTGCGGCACCTGGCCTACCTGGCGGCTGGATACACGTAGGCCGCCTCGAGCCCCAGCGGTATTTCCAGCCCCCAGAAGGCCATCAGCAGCAGGGTCCAGGCGGCCACGAAGGCCAACGAATAGGGCAGCATCAGCGAGATCAGCGTACCTACTCCCGTGTTCTTCACGTATCGCTGAGCATAAGCCACGATCAGCGGAAAGTAGGGCAGCAACGGCGTGACAATGTTCGTGCTCGAATCGCCAATGCGGTAGGCAGCCTGCGTCAGTTCTGGGGCAATCCCCAGCTTCATCAGCATGGGCACGAAGATCGGCCCCAACATGGCCCACTTGGCAGAGGCCGATCCGACCAGCAAGTTCACCAGGCAGGTGAGCAGAATGATCCCCACCACCGTCACGGCTCCCGGCAGGCCGAGCCGCTCCAGCGCCGCCGCACCCTTGATGGCCACCAGCGCACCCAGGTTCGACTCGCGGAACGCATACGTAAACTGCGCCGCAAAGAAGGCCATCACCAGGTAGTAGCTCATCGTTCCCATGGCCTTGGCCATGCCCTGCACCAAGTCGCGATGGCTGCGCACCGTACCCGCCACGCAGCCATGCACCACGCCCGGCAGCAAAAAGCCCAAGAAAATGAGCGGCACGATCGCCTCCATCATCGGCGCTCCGTGCTTGATCAGAGAACCTTCGGGCGAACGTAGCGGAGAGTCGGCCGGCCAGGCGGCCAGCGCGACCAGCAGCCCAGCCAGCAACATGCTGCCCAGTCCGGCCCATAGGCCGCACAGCTCGCGTGGGCTGAGCGCCGCGAGTTGGTGCTGATGCGCCTCTTCGCCGTCGACCGGCGTATGCCGCATACGGGGCTCGATCACCCTATCTGTCAGGTACCAACCAACCAGCATGATCACCAAGGTCGAGGCCGACGTGAACCACCAATTGCACAAGGGGTTGACGTTCCGGCCCGGATCCAAAATGTGGGCCGAAGACTGCGTAAACCCTTGCAACAGCGGGTCGAGACCGGAGGGTAGAAAATTGGCGCTGAAGCCGCCTGCCACACCAGCAAAGGCACAGGCGATTCCTGCCAGCGGATGACGCCCCGCCGCTTGAAAGATGATGCCCCCCAGCGGGATCACCAACACATACCCCGTATCTCCGGCAGAGTGGCTGATGATGGCCACTAGTAGCAACATGGGCGTTAGCGCCCACGCAGGAGTGATACGCAACAGCGCCTTTACGGCCGCGTTAATGAACCCCGTGTGGTCCGCCACCCCCACGCCCAGCATGGCAACCAAGACCACTCCCAGAGGTGGGAACTCGGTAAAGTTCTTGACCAGCCGTGTAAGAAACGTCGCCAGCGCAGGGCCGGCAAGCTGATTCTTCACCTCGATAGGCCGCGGTGTCTGCGGCTGGCCCTGCGCATCAAGGCCCAGCGTGCGGGGATCGATCTCGGCAAACTGCACGGGTGCAAGCAGCATCGAGACGACCCAGGTGAGCACCAACGCCAGCACGAACAACATGGCGGGGTCGGGCAGCCGATTGCCCGCCCACTCGATGGCGTCCAACACGCGATCGCGCATAGGGCGCCGAGACGGGGGTGCGGGTACTGGCAGGCTGGGATCGCTGGTCATCGTTAAGCATCCGTGGTTTGAGCGCGGGCTCGTGCGTATGTTAACGCCATAGTGCGAGCAAGGCCACGGCTTGCTTACGAGCGAGGGCAGCCGTTCGTATGCAGCAAGCTTGGGCGGCCGGTAAGGCCCGGCCTGCCTCTGCATGCGGGCGAATGTGCAATGTCTGAGCAAGCGAGGACGCTTGCTCTACGGGGCATAAGCGTCCTCGCCGTAGCATAAGCGTCCTCGCTTGTGCGGAAGTGCTGGAGGTGTTTGGACTGCCTGAGCAAGCGAGGACGCTTGCGCTACGGGGCACAGGCGTGCCCGCCGTAGCACGAGCGTCCTCGGTTGTGCACGCCTGCATGCTGGGTTCGCCCTGCCTGAGCAAGCGAGGACGCTTGCTCTACGGGGCACAGGCGTGCCCGCCGTAGCACGAGCGTCCTCGCTTGTGCGGAAGTGCTGGAGGTGTTTGGACTGCCTGAGCAAGCGAGGACGCTTGCTCTACG
>FWPU01010520.1_pt1 | contig 12654 bp, 14 predicted proteins | sample 2228361 | NCBI WGS metagenome assembly FWPU01 (sample SAMEA103939777, study PRJEB20133) | metagenome | reverse complement strand
GTTGCTTTGAGGGGATTTGGTGAAGCAGCGCAATGCCAAAGACTTTATCGAAGCACTCGTCTTCAAAAGGTAAGTTAAGAACGTCTCCTACCATGAATTGATGATTAGGGAAAGTCTGCTTGGCTAATTCAATCAGCTGGGGCGAAGCGTCTACTCCAACATAAGAAACTTTTTTTTCTTGGATTAAATTTAGTAGGCGACCGTTCCCGCAGCCAACATCGAGCACTCTATCACCTGGCAAAACATGCTCTTTTAAAAAATTTAGGTCTGACCAGAACCTCTGGCGCGTTTGGCTAAATTGGTCGGCAATTTCACCGTAGTCAGCTTTGACTTTCTCCAGAAATTTCTCAGCAACTTCTTCTTTCATCCTTTTATACCTAGAATTACAAATACCCCTGCTCCAAAAGATTTTACACCAAACCTTACACGGTTTAGGATATTAGTTGATGAAAAGCTTAAACGTAAAACCAAGCCAGCTAGCTAAAGAAGTTGTCAAACGAGCTTTAAAAGCTTCTGTTAACTCGTTGGTTGAGTTAAGAAAGGTTGAGAGGGAGGTTGTCAAGGAGGAAAGGTCTTCTTTCCCGCGAGGAGTTGAACTCTTGGCAGCCTATCGAGAAATGGTCAAGAGCGGCTCAATTGAAGCGCAACCCCGCTTGGAAGAGCTGTTAAGGGTCAACCGAGTTCGCACGCTTTCAGGCGTAGCTGTTGTGGCTGTTTTAACCAAGCCCTATGATTGTCCGGGCAACTGTGTTTACTGTCCTACGGAAGAAGGTATCCCAACCAGCTATTTATCTAACGAGCCAGCCGTTATGCGAGCCTTGCAGAGCCAGTATGACCCGTATCAACAAGTTGAGATGAGATTAAAAACTCTGGATTTAACTGGGCATGTGACCGATAAAGTTGAGGTTATTGTTCTAGGAGGAACTTTTTCGGCTTTACCGCGCGATTATCAAGATTGGTTTGTCCATAATCTTTACAACGCCTTAAACCAGAGAAATTCAGCCGATTTAGTGAAAGCGCAAGAGCTTAATGAGAAAGCCAACCATCGCCTAGTGGGATTAACGGTAGAGACACGTCCAGACATGGTCGATGGGCAAAGTATCATGCGGTTAAGAGAACTAGGAGTTACCCGTGTTGAACTTGGTGTTCAATCCGTTGACGAAGAGGTGTTGGTGAAAGTTAATCGGGGGCATCGAGTTAGCGAAGTTATCAAGACGACCAGACTTTTAAAAAACGCCGGTTTTAAAGTTGGTTATCATATCATGCCTAACTTGCCAGGCGTTAAACCTGAAGATGATTTAAGAAACTTTCTTGAGTTGTTTGAGAACCCTGATTTCCGCCCCGACCTGTTAAAAATTTATCCTTGTGTAGTTGTTAAAGGGAGCCAGCTTTATGAGTGGTGGAAAAGGGGGAAGTACCGGCCTTACCAAACAAATGAATTAGTGGACTTGCTGGCTCGGATGAAGAAAGAAGTGCCTGTTTACGTACGGATAACGCGCTTGTTTAGAGATATTCCTTCTAACCGAATTGAAGCTGGCTGCCAAAGTTCAAACTTGCGCCAAATCGTTTCAGAAGAACTGGAGAAGCGAGGTTGGGTGTGTCAGTGCATCCGTTGTCGAGAAGTTCGCCAGCATAGCACGCTTATGTCTAAAGATAAAGTTAAGCTTTATCGTTTTGACTACGACGCTTCAGGTGGGCTAGAGGTGCTTTTGACTTTTGAAGACTTGGCAAGAAAAAGACTTTACTCCTTTTTAAGACTCAGACTTCCTTCGTCAAGCCAACCAAGTTTTACTTTCAAAGCGTTGAAAGGCGCTGCTTTAGTTAGGGAACTTCACACTTATGGTGAACAAGTTCGAATTGGCCAGAAAAAGGACGTAGCTCAGCACTGTGGCCTGGGAAAGAAACTTTTAGAGGAAGCTGAAAGAATTGCTAGGGAAGAGTGGGGTGTGAGAAAAATAGCGGTGATTGCTGCGGCAGGTGTGCGGGACTACTACCGCCGCCTCGGCTATCACCTTGAAGAAACCTATATGGTGAAATTGTTTTAAATAGTTTATACCCGCTGATTTTTGAATTTTGGGGATTCTTCGCTTCGCTCAGAATGACAAAAAAAGAGGGCTCAGAATGAGAAGAAGGAAGAGGGCTTAGCTTGACGAGAAAAAAAGATGGCTCAGCATGAGGAGGGGGAAGAGGGCTTAGGATAAAGAGAAGGATGAGGGCTTAGAATGAGAAGAAGGAAGAGGGCTTGCAATAAAGAGAAGAATGAGGGCTCAGAATGAGGAGGGGAAAGAGGGCTTAGAATGATGGGGAGAAAAGATGAACCGGTTGACGAGAAGCCAAGAAGGTTTATAACATACAATAATGACCAAAATGAGGCAACTAGAAGCTACATTCCCCCCTCCTTGTAGCTCACACCTTTAGGTGTGCTCTTGTAGCTCAGACCTTTAGGTCTGTTCTTTAGGTCTGTTCTTACAGGTCTAAAGACCTGCGCTACATTTCCAAGGCATCCTTTCATGTAGCTCAAACCTTTAGGTTTGTTAATTTGATTGCGTGATAATTCCAAGGCTAAAGCCTTGGGCTACATTTTCTCTAATAATTGGCGTGTGAAGGATAAGGACAGTTTAATTCGCCAGTGTTGGGGTCATAGGTGTAGTCTAAATGGCTGCGCGGACACTTGAATCTCACACTTTCTCTTAAATAGTTTGGTTTAAGGTCATCGAGCGTGGCAGGAAAGCTAGTGTTATCCTTTTCATAAAAGTAAATTTGTTTTCTAATTGTTCGTAAATTGGCTTGGCAAGCAACGTCTTCAGCTCGTTGTCTAGAATAGGTAAAAGCAGCTAAAACTACACCAACTAGGATTGCAAGAACAAGCAATGAAACCATTAGTTCAACTAGAGTCCAACCCTTCTCATTGCTATAATTTTTCATTCTTCTTTAAAACATCCTTTAAGAATGGCTCAAGATAGTTCCTTTCGGCTGGAAGCTCTCTTGTGCGAACTTCGTAAGCTGGCTTGCCATTAAATTTAGGCAGTTGGGAGTGGAAGAGTTCTTTAAGTCTCTGCGCTGCCCTTTGAGCATTTTTGCTTGAAGTTTCAGGAAAAATTATCCAAAAAGTTAAATTGTCAATTCGTCCTGGCTGGTCAGCTAGGCGAGTATTATTTTTTAAAATTTGCCCAATTTTTTTAAGGAGCTCCTTATCGTCTTTTGGTTGCTTCTCGTCGATGAGCCGTGAAAGTTTTATCTCAATTAGGGAAAACTGGGTGTCATAGCGGCGCTTTCTTTCAAGTTCAGTTAAGACAAGTTCCTTAATTTGTTTAGAGTTCCAAATACCAGTTGCCTCATCAATAAGTTGAAAGTGCTCAATTGAGGGCAGTTTGAACTTGAGCCAAGGAAAAAGCCAGCTGCTAACTAGCCCAATAAAGGCGATTAAAGCTAAGTTTTGGGATAAGAGGAGGTAGTTTTCTGAGGTTTGTAAAGGAAAAAAGATAAACTGAGCGACGGCCGAAGCTAAAATGGCTGGGATGAGAGCTAGCCAAGTGATTCTTTTGCCGAAGTAAAGAGCTATTACAATCAAGCTAGCCAGTATAAAAAAATTAATGGCGTTTAAGTAAAGCCCTTTAAAGCAAGCAAAGGTGACTAAAGAACTAAATGAGGCGACAACAAGCACCAAGGTGATTATCCGAAACCTGTTATATGGCATCTGCTTCTCTCAAAAGGTTAATTTTTTTGATTATATAAAGTTATTCCAGTCTTGTCACGATTTTAAAGTTTAATTTGACAGCCTAAATGCGAAAGAATAAAGTTAGGCGAGAAGTTCGGAAACGTTAAAACCAGTAAAGCAAGGGGGGACGGGATGAGTTCGACAGCTTTTTGGTCTCACTGGGGTTGGCCACTAGCCACAGCTATTATTGCCTCGTTTTTCACTTATTTAGTTTTCATTCAGTACTTAAAAAGGAAGCAGTATCACCAGCTAGCATGGACAGTTGGGCTGCTTTTTTATGCTGTTGCGGCTTTTATGGAAGCTTACTCGGAGTACTTTCAAACGTGGGACCCCCAAGTTTACCGCGTCTATATCGTTTTAGCTGCTTCTTTAGTAGGCTTTCTTGGGTTAGGTAGTCTTTATCTTATCGCCAAGCGAAAATTCTGGGGACATTTATTTTTAACCTACAACTTAACCGTATTTTCTCTTTTCATTTACGGGTCCTTTACTCATCCTTTAGTTGGAGAAAACTTAGTGGCTGGTATAACTGTGGGCGGAAAAGCGCTTGGCGAGTCGCTTTCTTACCCTCGAGTTTGCTCACTCTTTCTCAATATCCCTGGAACTTTTTTCTTGCTGGGTGGGGCAGTTTATTCGATTTTTCTTTTTGCTCGCAAGAAAGAATACGCCTACCGAGTCTGGGCCAATGTACTTATTGCTTTAGGGACTATTGTGATTGCTTTTGCTGGCAGCTTGGCAAGAGCTGGTCAAACTGTGGGGTTATACCCGGCTGAAATGGTTGGTTCAGCTTTATTACTGTGGGGATTTTTAAAAGCAGGCACTTTAGAGAAAGGCGCAAAAGCCATTGCTCAAAAACGTTCTGCTTCAAGGAATGATTAAAAAAGCATGTAAATAGCGATGGCGATTAGAAGCAGCCCACCAATTTTATTAAGAGGCAGTTTAAATAGGGAAACTCCTAGGTAAAGGAGCAAGCCACCCAAAGATATCCCAAGAACGGGGCCAGCTAAAAAAACAGTAATTAACTGGCCAATCTCACCACGATAAAGCCCTGAGGCAGCCGTAAAAGCAAAAACGCCTGGGATAAATGAAAGGAAGAAAGTGGACGAAATAGCCTCCATCCGGCTTACTACTTCAAATTTGGTGTTAACTGGTTGATTGAAAAGCATCTTTACTCCTAAGAAACCAACAATGGCTGCTCCAATAAAGTTTAAAGGTAAATTGGCGAATCTCCCTCCAAGAAAGATTAAAACGACGGAGAGAGACAAACCAACTGATGAAGAAAGGATAATGCCTAAGGCAGTTTTAAAGTCCTTTTTAGAGAAAAAGTAAGCTAGAAAGACGTTGTAGGGAGGCCATATAGCTGCTAAGAAAAGCAAAGGCACACCTAGTGCCAGGTATCGCCACATCGTCACTCCTTTTGATAAAATTATAAAAGCATATTATACACACTACGTAACCTCAAACTAAAATTTAGGTGCAATTGTTTTAAAAGAGAGGGCTTCTGGTTTGAAGAAAGCGGAGTTTGAAAGTCTGGTGCTAGAGGCGATAAACAGCTTGCCCCAGCGCTTTCTGGAAAAAATGGAAAACGTTGAAGTGGTGGTTGAAGATTGGCCTTCTCCTGAAGTTAACCAAAAACTTTCTCCCTCAGGGCTCTTGCTCGGTTACTACCAAGGAGTGCCTCTACCCAAAAGAGGCGTTAATTACGGTCTAGTTTTACCAGACAAAATAGTTATTTTCCAGAAAGCAATCGAGTCACTAGCTAATTCAAATACTCAAATAAGAGAGGTAGTTTTAAGAGTAGTCAGGCATGAAATTGCTCATTTTTTTGGATTTTCAGATGAAAAGTTAAGAGAAATAGAGTGATTGGAAAACAAAGTGATCAAGATTGGCTGAAAATTGGCTCTCAGTTAGGATTTTTGAGCATCGACCTTGACAATTTCTAGAAAAACTTTTACCACATCTGGGTCGAACTGAGAACCAGCATGCCTTTTTATTTCCTGAATAGCTTCCCAAGGTGTTTTGCCTTTTCTGTAAGGGCGGTCAGTCAGCATGGCATCGTAAGCATCCGCAATTGCCAAAATCCGAGAGCCCAAGGGAATTTCGTTGCCTTTTAACTCGTAGTAACCGCCACCGTCGAAGTGTTCATGATGAGTTTCGATTAAGGGAATAGCGTTTTGAAGCAAGCCTCCCACTGGCCTTAAAATTGAGGAAGCTTTTTTTGTGTGGGTTTTTACTTCCTCCCACTCTTTTTCGGTTAAGGCAGCAGCTTTTTTTAAGACCTCGATGCTAACATCTATCTTTCCCACGTCGTGTAAAAGACCGGCAACTCGAATATCCTCAACATCTGCTTGAGCCAGGCCCATCTTTTCGGCGATTTTGGCTGCTAAATCTGAAACCCTAACCGAATGCTCTTGAGTGTATTTGTCAATTGAGTCAATAAATTTTGAGACCAGTTCCAAAATGCCCTCATAAGCTTGTTTTAAATCTTTCAAAGCTTTCTCTTTTATTTCATAAAGTGTGCCGACAACGTACGCTGTAATGATTAAGAAGGAGCCCCAAAGAATGACGTTGTAGACGGGCAACTCAATTGCTTTCCCAGCAAAAAGCTCTGGGTTTAAAATTCCATAAAAAGTGACTAAAAGAACGGCTGCCACACCAACTAAAACGCCTTTTCTCTTGCCCAAAAAATATGCAGCAACCAGAGTAGGGATGTAGAAAAAGTTGAGGAAAGCTATTTTGTTGACGACAACAAAAATACTAAAGGCTACCGCAGCGATTAGAACGAAGACGACAACAGTTTCAAAGTTATTGTAAAGAGCCCTTTTTATCTTTTCCAATCGCCCTCCTTAGCCGCTTGTCAACAACTATTATAACTTAGTTGGCTAATTTTGCCGAAAGAGCAAATTAAGATAGACTAGGAGCGTAGCCAAGTTATACTATTAGAAAACCTTTGCGAAAGGAGTGATTTTGATGAAAGTATTTCGTTGTCGGATTTGTGGAGAAGTTTACCTAGGAACTGAAAAGCCTGCTTCTTGTCCATTTTGCGGAGCTCATGATGAGTTTTTAGTTTTAGGTCGGGACTGGGAAGATGAGAATGAGGGTTTAGAATTAACTTCTGTTTCTCGAGAAAACTTGGGGAAAGCTTTACAGCTCGAGGTGAGTAATGCTGCCTTTTACTTCAGTGCTTACCAAGCGGCTAAAGATATTGAAATTCAAGGAATGTTTAAATCGCTTTCTAAGGTGGAGGCTGAACACGCTTCAGCCATTTCGAAAATTCTCAAAGCTCCCAAGCCTGATATAACGCAAGTCAAAGAACCTGCAGCGGAATCCGATGAAGAAAATCTTCGTCAGTCGTTAGCTCGAGAGGAAAGGGCTACCAAGTTTTATCGAGAAGCTGCTGGACAAGCTAGTGAAAAACGAGTAAGAGAGTTTTTTAATGCTTTATCGGAGATTGAAAGCGACCACATTCAGCTAGACCAAATTGAGCTTGAACGGATTCAATAGCTCAAGCCTTCATCGAACGGCTTTTTAGGAGGTTTTATTGAGGGGAACGTTTTTAAATATCTTCACAGTTTTAATTGGAGCTTCACTTGGCAAGTTTTTAGGTGCCCACTTACCTCAAAGAATCAGGGAAACTGTCTTGCATGGCTTGGGCTTGCTGACCATTATTATCGGTGTTCAACTAGCCTTGCAGACTGACCGAGTTCTTATTATGTTGGGCAGCTTGCTCTTTGGTGGATTAATTGGCGAAGTCATTAAGGTTGAAGACCGTCTTGAGTCATTTGCTCACTGGGCAGAGGAGAAAGTCAAAGCGAATGAAAGCAGCCTTGCTGAAGGTTTTATCACAGCTAGTTTGGTGTTTTGTGTTGGACCAATGACCATCATGGGTTCCATTCAAGACGGTTTAACCGGTGACTATCATTTGTTAGCCATAAAATCGATGCTTGACGGTTTTGCGGCATTGGCTTTTGCCTCGACGCTTGGTTGGGGTGTGGCTTTTTCTGCTTTGACTATTCTTTTTTACCAGGGAGGCTTGAGTTTAGGAGCTGCTTCCTTTAAGGCAATTTTAACTCAACCAATGATTGTGGAAATGACAGCCGTTGGCGGAGTTTTAATTTTTGCCATTGGCTTAAAGTTGCTCGAGTTAAAACAGATTAGAGTAGGAAATTTCTTGCCTGCTTTAATCATTGCCCCAATTTTAGTGGCGCTGACTCCCTTTGGGTCTTACTTAACTCAGCTTATAGGTTTGAGTTAATGGACAAGGTGGGCAAAGATTTAATCATAGAATATTTGCGCAAGTCTTACTTCAGTGTCGATGGACTTTGGTTTGTTATGATGGAAGACGAACACTCTTTTCAAAAGGCGTTGGAGCTTGATGAAAAAGTCTGGAGAGTTCTACCTAAAATACAAGCTCGGTTAGTAAAGAAAGCTTTAAATTTGTCGGAAACATCTTTGAAAACACTGATTGAACTTCTTAAGGTTAAACTTGAGGCTGAAGGTTATGATTACGAAATCTCTCTTCCAAGTCCACACCTATTTACGTTAAAGATTAATAGCTGCCCATGGCTAAACATTCTGTACGAAGCAAATCGACAGAATCTAGCACCTGAGATATCCAAGCATATTTGTCAGGAAGAGTTTAAAGTTTGGGCCGCTGAGGTCGATACTCATATCAATATTGATTTTAAAGAAAAACTCTGTCTTGACCCCAAAAAGTCTTGTTCGGTCAGTTTTTCTTTAAGTAAATCGAGGTCGGTGTAGGTAAAAATGGGCTTAAAAGTTGCGATAGCAGGGAAGGGCGGCGTCGGGAAAACGACACTAGCTGCCTTACTTGGCAGTGCTTGGGCTAAACAAGGCTTCAAAGTTCTTTTAATCGACGCCGACCCGGACGCTAACTTGGCAGCAGCCTTAGGTCTCTCTAAAGCGCAACGCCAAAAGATAATCCCGCTTGCTCAACAGTATGACTTAATTGAAGAAAGAACTGGAGCTAAGCCTGGAGAAAGTTATGGTAGCGCTTTTATCTTGAATCCTGACGTCTCTGACATTGTTGAAAACTATGGATTAAAAGTTGACAAAAACCTTTACTTAGTGGTAGCGGGGAGCATCGAGCGAGCAGGGCAAGGGTGTTTTTGTCCTGAAAGCGCTCTTTTAAGAGCTTTTTTTGAACATTTGGTTCTCGAGCGAGATGAGTGCGTGGTCATGGATATGGAGGCAGGCCTCGAGCATTTGGGCAGAAGCACGACTAAAGGGATTGACTTACTGATAACAGTGGTGGAACCAGGGATGAGGTCTGTTGAAACAGCTTTAAAAATAAAACAACTAGCCAAAGAACTTGGTATTGCTAACTTCAGAGTTATTCTAAATCGCTCAAGTAAGTCAGTCAGTTCAATAATTGAAGAAATCAAAAAGGTAGGCTTGGAGGTTTTTGCTGAGCTACCGTTTGACAGCCAAGCTATTGAAGCAGATGCGAAAGGGGACTCTTTGCTACACTATGCTCCTGAAGCGCCCTTAATTAAGTCGGTTGAAAGTCTCTCTAAGAAAATTTTAAACAACTTTCCCCAACTTGACTTGGCATAGCGCTTAAAAACCCTCTCCTGCGTGGCCAAATTCGAGGAGAAAAATTTGTATTCATTTTGGAAATATGTTAATATTGTTACAAAAATATGTTAATATTGTTACAAGAGAGAAAGAGGGTGTATCGGTGAAAAAAGTTATTATTGGCCTTCTGGTGATTGTGGCTATTGGGGCAGCTTTTACTGTTGCCACCAGGGGCAAAAGCACAGGAGCTAAGGATTTGAAAGTAGTTAAGAAAGAGCTAGTCCCTTCGATGAGCAATAAGGCTATCGTCAAAGGAGTTTTAAAGAATGAGGGCAAAGAAGACGCAACGATAGTCAATGTTAAAGCTGTCTTTAAAGATGAGAAGGGAACGGGCATTGACGAGGCTTTTGTTTCACTTAAAAACGTTCCTGCGGGAAAAGAAACATCATTTTCAATTGAGAGCTATGCTGACTTTTACAAGGTCACTTCCTACGACGTTTTTGTCGATTCAGCCCAGTGATGCCTTCAAGAATTAAGTTGCCTCTTGAAACGCCTTGCTTTTTTCAGTAAGGGTTTGCAAGAGGTGATCGTAAGAGTCTGCAAAGGCTTTGGCTCCTTGGATTTGAAGATTCTCGCAGACTTCTTCGGTGTCAATCTGAACTTCCGTTAGCTGATTGAGGATGCTCTCTGCCCAATCGGTTCTTAGTTGCGAAAGCTTGGCTAGTCCATGGTCGCGGAAGGCATTAACTGTCACCATCGGCAGTGTAATAACAGTTTGGGGAAAAATTAAGGCTTCGACATATTTAACGTCGCTATAGGCAGGGTCTTTTGTGCTCGAGCTAGCCCAAAGAGGTTTTTGGACAAAAGCACCAGCTTTTTGAAGGATGGCAAAATCAGGCGAGTAAAAAATATTTTTGAAGGAAGCGTAAACTAAGTGAGCAATGGCAATGGCTGTTTGTCCGCGAAGCTGGCTCAAGTTTTCCTTTGTTTTAAGGGATGCCGAAGCTACCATCTCATCAATTTTTTTATCGATAACTTTGTCAATGCGACTCAGGAAAAAGCTAGCTACGGACCGAACTGATGAAAGCTCCTCGCCTTTTTCCAGTCTCTTTTTCAATCCTTCGATGTAAGCTTGGGCAATCCTTTGGTAGTGCTTTAGGGAAAAGAGCAAGGTCACGTTGATATTGTAGCCTTGGGTGGTGAGCTCGCGGAAGGCGTTAACACCAGCCGGTGTGCCAGGGACTTTTATCATTAAGTTGGGTCTTCCAACAGCTTCAGTCAGCTTTTTCGCTTCGTTTATTGTAGCCGCTTCATCATTTGCGATGTGCGGGTTGACTTCAAGACTGACATAGCCTTTCTCTCCATTGCTTTTTTCATAAACTGGCTTGAGCGCATCGCAAGCTAATTGGACATCGAGAATGGTTAGTTGGGAGTAGATTTCTTCAGCTGTTTTGCCTTGACGAGTTAATTCGCTGATTTCCTTGTCATAGTCGGAGCTGGTTGAGATGGCGTTGTCAAAAATAGTTGGGTTGGAAGTGACTCCAGAAAGACCATCGACTTCAATCATTTGGGTTAGCTCACCTGAAGTAATCAAGCCTCGATAAAGGTCGTCGTGCCAAACTTCCTGACCGAGTTGGGTTAGCTGAAACAAGCGTGACTTCTCCAAAGCGAACACCCCTTTACTTTTTTTGAATTTCTCCAAGTACAGTTTGAGCTAAAGCTTCAGCGTCTAAATGAAGTAATTTAAATAAATCTTTGGACTCGCCCGAGGGGGCGTAATGAGGAACACCAAGTTTTTTTAAATGAACTGACCAGCTATTTTCAGCAATAACCTGCGCTACTGAAGCACCTAAGCCCGAGTGGCTTTTTTTACGACATCAAGGTCGGGACTTAAAGGGCAAGACATGTTGATGACCGAGACGAGAACACCTTGTTTTTTTAAAATTTCATGTGCTTCAACAGCTCGGTGGACCATTGAGCCCATCGTGATGATGGTAGCTTGTTCACCGTCCCGAATAATCTCAGCTTTACCATAGCGGAACTTATAACCCTTTCCAAAAAAAGGTTGGCCAGCTTCGTCAGTGATGACTGGAAGCTTCGAGCGCCCCAGGCAAATAACAAAATTGCCAGGTTTGGAAGCGGCATAACGAACGGCTTGGTCAGTTTGGTTGGGGTCGGCGGGGATAATAGCTTTAAAGCCATACAGATTACGAGGTAAAGCTAGGTAATCAAGGCAGTGATGAGTTTTACCGTCAGGCCCGACGTCAACTCCGCAGTGCGTCACGACAATTTTAAGATTGGTTTGGTTAATGTCATTTAATCGGTGTTGGTTGTAAGTTTCATCCACTCCAAAAACTCCAAAGTCAGCGAAGAAAACAACTACACCTTGGGTGGAGAGGGCGCCCGCCACGGTAGCGGTGTTGTGTTCCTGGACCCCAGCTTGAAAAAAGAATTGGGGAAACTCTTCAGCGAACTTGCTTGTCTTGACTGAGCTGGCTAAGTCGCAGTCGAAAGCGACAACTGGGGCACTGTTTTTAAGGTTATTTAATTTCCCTAAGTCTAAAAGGGCGCTGCCAAAAGCGCTCCGATTGTCAGTTTTAATGTCAACTTCATAGAGGCGTGGCTCGCCGACGTTAATCTGTGGAAAATTGCTGGAAACTTCGGAAGGTTTCTGATTTTTGGCTTGAAACTTTTTTCTCATTAACTGGTATTTTTCTAAGTCATCTTCAAAACCTAGTTCCACAAGAGCTTTTTGGTACTCATCATCGGTCAAGGCTCGACCGTGGTAATCTGCATCGCCTTCCATAAAGGAGACACCTTTGCCCATAACAGTGTGGGCAATGATAGCGGTGGGTTGCTCGTCAGCAACTGCTTTATTTAAAGCTTGGTAAATAGCTTTAACGTCGTGACCATCGACTTCAAGAGTTTGCCAGCCGTCAGCTTCGTAGTCTTCTTTGATGTGGATGGGCATAATGTCCCTCACCCGTCCACTGATCTGTCGGTCGTTATAGTCGATGATGACAGTAAGGTTGTTTAGTTTGTATTTGTAGGCAAACCTTCTCGCTTCGGCGACTTGGCCTTTGTTTTGTTCAGCGTCGCTCATGGCTGAGAAGACGTGAAAGTTCTTTTTGAGCAAGCGGGCGGCTAAAGCAAAGCCGCAAGCCGCCGAGAGTCCTTGCCCGAGGTTGCCTGTGCTCCATTCAACGCCAGGTACATTTCTTTCGATGTGGCCTTCAAACTGACTTCCAGCTAGCCGAAAAGTAGCAATGGCTTCATCGATGTCGAAGAAACCAAGGCGTCCAAGAGCAGAGTAAACGCCTGGAGATGTGTGGCCGTGTGAGACTACTACTCTATCTCGACCAGGGTGACGTGGGTCTTTAGAGGAAATGTTGGCGAAGGAG
>FWPU01011252.1_pt1 | contig 12658 bp, 7 predicted proteins | sample 2228361 | NCBI WGS metagenome assembly FWPU01 (sample SAMEA103939777, study PRJEB20133) | metagenome | reverse complement strand
TTCCTCCCATGCCACAAGGATTGCTCTTTCCCCTTGTTTTGGTTTAGACGATTGTCCTTGTCCCCCTTCCGAGCAAGACCCTGAATGTCAAAAGGAAAAAACTACAATTTTAGTAGGGACTAAAGAAGATGGGCTTTATTATTCTCCTGATAGTGGAACAAATTTTTATAAAATAGTAGGTCCTAACTGTCCTACCTCTTCAGAAACTATAACCGCCCTTTCAATGCATCCCAAATCAGATGTTCCAAATCCAGGAAACAGATTACTTCATTATGTAATTTCAAACACTTTTGGACCCTCTGGAGGTAATACCCCTAAGTTTTTATATATTTTTCAAAATTCTACACCTGCCTGGCAGTGTCAAAATGCAGATCCCCAGAGTTCAATGGATTATAGTATTGCTTCTATATCTTTTCATCCCTCTTTTGGTCAAGATAATATTTTTAAACTATTTGTAGGACATACACAATTTGGAATGTATAAAAATGATCATCCTCCAACAAATCCTTGGGTAAATTTTAATGATTTTTATAATGTTCCCCCAAAGATAAACTCTATTGCAGAATGTCCCTCTCCAATGTCAGACAATCCCAATAGGGTTGTAGTTGCAGGAACAGAAAATTATGGTATTATGATTTCCTTTGATTCAGGTGAAACATACTGGCCATGGGGTTTGGGTTTTGAATATTTAAATAATGGAAATTATTATACAATCCATAATGTTGAAGCAGTTGCTTGCACAGATCAATTTGATCCTTGCTCTCCCCTTGGAAATTGTCCAAGACATAGGATTTTAGCATCCTCTTCCACTTGCACAAATTTTGATACAACGGGAAATTGCCTTTCAAAGAGATATGATGGAATTTTTTGGTCTAATTTTTTAGGTCCCTCTAATCAATCCAAATGGAATGCATCACTTTTAAATTATGGGGGAAATGATCTTCCTATGACAAACCATTTTATTACAGAATTAAGATACTGTTCTACAGGAGATTCTGTTTATGCTTCAGATTTTGGATTTGGAGTGCTTTACTCAAATTTTGGTGAAGGGGAAGGAGAAGATGGATGGGGAAAGATATGGCATAGGGATGAGGCAGGTGATCCCCCCCTTGATATTGCAGATATAACTTGTCCAGGTGGGCAAAGTGGACCTACTTTTAAAGCCCAAGCATCATTCACCGATTTAAGGCCTGGAAGACCTGGTTTTATATGGGGCGCCCAATCGGGTGTATCACAGGGTTTAAGGGCTGGAAATGGAAAGGCAAAATATAAAACAGATGGAGTTTGGTATAATTGCACAGGGCTTTCAAACACTGCAAATTGGAGATCAATTATAATGCTTTCCTCTGAATCAGTTTTAATTGGAGATAAGGGAGAAAATAATAATTTAAGTTCAGGAATTTTTAGGAATTCCCAAGAAGGAACAACTTGTGATACTTGGGAAAGTGCAAATATGGGTTTTTCTTCTGGGGATTCTCCCCAAATTACAGAAAATTATTCTAAGAAAGCCATTGCTTTTGCAAAGGTCTCAAATGGAGTTTTAGTAGCCCTTGAAAAAGGTGGGTTAAATAATTTAGAAGGGGGTGTTTTCTTTTCAGATACAGGATCCGATGGGCTTGCTTGGGTTCCTGTAAATTCTGGTATGAGTTGCACTTCAAACTATGAGGTTTATAATGGGCAAAATATCTATACGGGCTCCACTTGCAATGGAGTCTATTCCACAGATGTAATAGGATATGAGGGTTACCCAACTGCATATTTTACTTATGAAAAATCTTCAAACCCTTGGTATGAAAATAGAGTATATTTTTATGATAGGTCTGCAGGTCTTCCAACGGGAAGGAAATGGGATTTTGATAATGATTCCACAACTGATGCAGAGCCCTCCTCCAGAACGTATACCTATGACTTTCCCTCAAATGGCTATAATTCTTATAATACAAAGATTACTTCTTGCCAAAACTCCAATTGTGACGATTATGAATTAGATGATGATGGGAAAGACCCAATTGAAATTGTAAATACTTTTATTCCAAAAATTGAAAAAAGTGGGACCAATATAAAAATTTATTGGAATAGGGTCTCCGGTGGAGGGCATACTTATACGTATAATATATGGTCCTCTTCATATGCTGATGGCACCTCACCTACAAATATTAAAACAATTGTAGATGGAACTTCTGGTATGGATTATGATTGCACTGTTGATCCCTGCTGGTATGAATTTAATGAACCATCAAGCAGTAAGTATTATAGAATAAAAACTACTTGGTAACTATTTTATTTCCAAGAATTTTGAAAAATCCTCAAGGCAATGGGTGGGTACTTTCTCTTTTAAATTTTTAAAGATTTCCACTGCTTTTTCATAATCCCCTAAAGCAAGGTAACCCTTCATTTTTAGTGTATTATCTGGGCATTTGCTTAAAAGATTTAACAAATTACTTCTATTTCTTTTTACTCGTTTTGTTCTATAATTAAAAATTAAAAACTCAATCTTATATATAAAATGTTCAAAGTTTTTAAAGAGTTTTTCCATCTTTTTTAAATAGGAAATATTGCCCGTTGAGATAAAAAGAAATCTCATAGATCTAAAGGCATCTATGTAATTCTTTTCTTTTAAAGAAATTCTTAAATTTAATTTTTGTTTTTCTATATATTCCTTTTCTCTTTTTTCCAAGATAGATAACTCTGATTCATAATTTAAAAGGGTGTTTCTTAAAAATAATAGATTTTCCTTTTCAACTATTTCCTTATATTCCTTTAAATATTCTTTAAAAAAATCAACACTTCCCATTTCATAGGATATATCCATTCCAAATTGTAAAAATTCATCATAGGGAAAGTTAAAGCTTTTTGCTTCATTAATTGCATAAGTGAGGTTATTTATTGCTTCCTTAAAATTTCCTAAGTAAAGATTTAAAAAAGATAAATAAGAAAAAGCCTTGGAAAGGAGAATTGAATTAAATTTCTTGCTGAAGGAAATTGCCTTCAAAATGTCATCCATTGCCTTTTGAAAATTTCCAAGATAAATATTTAAAAGGGAAGTATTTAAAAGTATATTTATTATGACATCAGGTTTTAAAAAACAATAATCAAAGATTTTTTCAAGACAAAGTTCATAATTTTTTATTGCTTTTTTGTATTTACCTTCATAAACATAGAAGTTGCTTAAATTGTTTAAAAATATTAGATACTCTGCTAAGTAATTTTTTTCTTTAAACCAATTGGCTTCTTTTTCAAATATTTTAATTGCTCCTTTTATTTTTTTTGTCTCATATAAAATGTAATAAAAATATGCCTTGCTTGAGTGAAATTCTGGGAGGTTTTCAAATTCCCTAAATTTAAAGGTTTTCTTATAATATTTTTTTGCTTCTTTATAATTCCCTAAAAAGGAATAAAACCTTGCAAGGGCAAAATAACTCTTAAATTTATCTATTTTTTCCTTTGAAAATTTTATTGATTCCTTTAATTTTTTTTCCGATTCATGGAAAATTCCTTGTAATCTTAAGATCTCTCCTAATAAATTTAATGCCTTGCTTTTGTATTTCCCTTTAAGGATTTCTTCATTTTCCCTAATTATCTTTTCTGCCTCTTTTATCATACCCATTAAGAGGGAAGTGTAAGAAATTTCAATCAAATAATTTTTATAATTTTTTTTATGAATCTTTGCAATTTCAATTAAATTTTTCAATATTTTATAGGACTCTTGAAGTGAAAAACTTCTCTTTAAGCTATTATATAAAATATCAAGGTAGTCAACTGCCTTTTTATTTTTACCATTATAAAAATGGTAAGCCAAAAGCGTTACATCTTCCCTGTAAAACCTTTCAAGGATTTTTCCAATTTTATTATGTAAGCTTCTTTTAAAGGAAAATTCCAAGCTTTCATAGATAGCATCCCTATAAGTTTGCTTAATAAAAAAATATCTATTTTTTTCTGGGTTAAATCCTAAGAAGATCCCTTCTCTATAAATTTTTTCTACTATTTCCCTCTTAATTCCTAATTTATAGACCAGTTCTAAGGGAATATTTTCTCCAATTACAGAAAAAATTTGAAGAACTTTTTTTTCTTCTAAGGATAATAAATCCAGCTCCTTTAATGCAATACCTTCAAGGGTTTCTGGAATTTCAAGGGGAATGGCTTCATTTAAGATTAAGATTTCTGGGAAATCAATGGATCTCTCCAAATAACCCTTTTTTAGCATTATCTTTAATACTTCTTGGATAAATTGGGGATTTCCTCCTGTAAATTGGTTTAAATTCTTCAAAAGCTTTAAGGGAACCTCTTTAACCTTTAAAAAATTTAAAACAAATTCCCTTATTTGATCTTCCTCTAAGGGTTTAAGTTCTCCATAAAAATCAAACATTTTTTCTTCACCAAATTTATCTTCTCTTCCAGCAAGAAAGATATAAAGCCCCCTTTTTTCAAGGAGCTTTAAAGAAAATTTAATAAATTCAATTGTGTCATTGTCAAGAAAATGGCAGTTATCAATAAAAAAGTAAAGTTTTTCTAATTTTAAAAAAGAGTTTAGGATTGTTAAGATAAACTTATTTAGTAAATTTTTATATACTTCTGGGGGAATCTTCAAATCCCTTTTTTCTTCAATTCCAAGAAATTCAAATAAAATTGAAATAAATTCCTTTGTCTCTGGAGCTTCCTTTTCTATAATCTTTAAAATTTCTGCCTTTGTTATTTTTTCATAAAATTTTTCAATAGATTTAATCAATAAATCCCTCAGGGGATATAATGGTATGGAAGAGGTAATTGAGCTGCACCTTGTATAAAAAAGATTTTCCACCCTCAAATTTTGTAATTTGAAAAAATAATTTAAAAAATGGGATTTCCCAATACCTGGGGGTCCCAAGATTATGGAAATAAATGGCTTATTTTCCTTAAACTCCAAAAATAACTGGCTTAATTTTTCTATTTCCCCTTTTCTTCCAACCAAGGCCTTTGCTTCAATTATCTCTCCCTTTTTTCCTCTTAAAACAGAAATTTCTATAGGTTTTTCCTTTCCTTTAACCTTTACAGGAGCTAATTTATCAAAAATATAAAAAGGAGGTGCTTTTTCTTCAAGTCTCCTTGAAGTAGTAATTTCATTTTCTGCTGAAATTTCCATCAACCTTGCTGAAAGGTTCACACCATCGCCCATAACAGTGTATTCAAACCTTTCCCTTGAGCCAACAATTCCACAGTAAACCACTTCATAATTTAAACCCATTTTTAAGGAAATTTTTTTTTCTTCTGACCTTTTCTTTAAATTTAAAGAAAACTCTATAGCCCTTTCCACTTCTTCCCCTTTAAACAAAGGAGCCCCAAACAAAACCATTAAGACATTCCCCTTATCAGAAAAATCAATTTTGTTTAAAAAGCCACCATAATCCTTAACTGTAGAAATTATCTCTTCAATAAAATTTATAATATCTTTATTATAAGAGTAACTTTTTCCCACTTTTAAAAACAAAATGACCACTCTTCTATGACCATTTAAAAGTTCCACTTCTCCTTTTTTTATAATATCCTTTAAATAGGGATCTATAAATTTATTAATATCAATTTTTTCCTTATCTTCTATTAAATTTTCTTTAAAAATTTCCCTTTGGTCTTCTACATATTCAACTATTTCTAAGGGATTTGCCCTTTTTTCTGCTTCAATTGCTTTGGCTATACCAAAACCTGAAAAAGTATAATCCAAAACTTCTTCTCCCAATATAATTAAATCAATATTTCCCTTTGCACATCCACCCTTTAATTTTAAAGTGGTATTTCCAAAGGTTGTTTTATAATTTTCAAAATCCTCCATCATTTTTATTAATTCATGGGAAAAGGTCTTTACTCTTTTTTTGTCAAAATCATCTTTAAAAAAACAAGTTAAGGCATCCCCTGCAAACCTTAAAATATCTCCATCATATTTTTTAAGCAAATGATAAAACTTTTCAAAAAAATCATTTAAGACCTTTGTCAATGTTTCAGAGCCCTCTTTCCCAAATTGAGCAAAAAATTCTGAAATTCTTGTAAAACCAGATAGATCTACAAAAATTGTAGTTCCATAAAAATGGAATATACCTTTACTCCCAATTTTATTAATATTTTCAATTAATAATTTAGGTAAAAAACCTTTAATTTCCAATTTTCCCTCTTATATATTTTATCACCACAACTCAAAACTTAGACCAAAAAGAGGAAAATTGTGAAAACTTTAGTTTAAATATTAATTAAATTTTTGAAACTTGGAATTAATCCCCAAAAGATATACCAAGCATCCTTGCTTGTTGAATAATTTGCAATTTAGGGGAAACCATCTTTTGCTTTCCAATTGCTTCCATAATGGGAATTGAAATTATTTTATCTCCTTTTAAGGCAACCATGTGGTCCCATTTTTCTTCTTTTACAAGTTCTGCTGCCTTTACAGCAAACCTTGTAGCTAAAACCCTATCAAAAGCATTAGGACTTCCTCCTCTTTGGATATGTCCTAAAACAGTTGAACGGACTTCTAAATCCGTATTTTGTCTTAAAAGGGTTGCCAACCTGTCAGAAATTCCCCCCAATCTTTTAGTTCCTGTCATAGTATCCCTAAAAAGATATGTCTTTTCTTCTCCTTTAAAGGCAGAACCTTCTGCTATACAAATTATGGAAAAGTTTGAACCCGACTCTTGTCTTTCCTTTATTTTTCTAAGAATTTTTTCTAATTCAAAGGGGATTTCAGGGATTAAAATTACATCAGCACCTCCTGCAATTCCTGCATATAGTGCAATCCAGCCCGCATCCCTTCCCATAACTTCAACTATCATTACCCTCTGGTGGCTTTCTGCTGTAGAATGGAGTTTATCAATGCAATCAGTGACAGTATCCACTGCTGTCATAAACCCAAAGGTAAAATCTGTTGCATCTAAATCATTGTCAATTGTTTTTGGAACTCCCACAAAGGAGATTCCCTTTTCATATAATTTATGGGCAATCCCTAAGGTTCCATCTCCACCTACAACCACAATTCCATCCAAGGCAAGGTTTTGAAAATTTTGAACACATTTTTCAGAATAGTCCCTTATTTCTACTTTTCCAGAAGGAAGAAGCACTGGACACTGGAAAGGATTGCTTCTATTTGTGGTTCCCAAAATAGTCCCGCCCCTTGTCAAAATTCCTTTTACCTTTTCCCTTGTCAGAGGAATTGTTCTATTGTATATAAGCCCTTCAAAGCCATCCAGGATTCCAATTACTTCCCAGCCATAATTTAAAAGAGATGTCTTATGAAAACCCCTTATAACTGCATTAAGCCCAGGGCAATCCCCTCCACCAGTTAAAATCCCTATCCTTTTTTTCATCTTTCAATTTCAAAATCGGGTTTTACATCCAACAAAGGCTCTTCAAAAATTAAAATTGTAGATGCAGTAGGTAAAAGTACAGTATGCCTTCTTTCCCTAAATTGCACTTGTACTTCATAAAAATTTTGGTCTCCAATTGAAATTAGAGTACCACTTTTGGCATTTAATTCTGGATACAAATTAGTATAAATTAATACTTTTGCAGGGAGTTCCATAGTACTATCCTTCCTTTCTTATTAAATTTAATACTTCTTCCCATGTAATTGTAGGAATATTCAATTCCTTTGCTTTATTTAATTTTGAACCAGGATCTTCTCCAACAATTAAATAGGATAAATTTTTTGAGACCTGAGTTAAAACTTTTGCTCCTTCCCTCTCTAAGATACTTTTTGCTTCTTCCCTTGAAATATTTAGAAGTTTACCTGTAATTAAAAAATTCAAGCCCCCTAATTTTCCTTTTACTTCCCTTTCTTCATAATAGGGTTCTACACCTTCCCTTTTTAATTCTTCTATAAGTTTTTTTGCTTCTTTACTATTTATAAAATCCAATATTGATTCAGCCATAACTTCACCTATTTCTGGAAGAGCTAAAAGCTCTTCTCTTGTTAGAGAAAAAAACTTTTCTAAGGATTTAGAATAATCAGCCAAGGTTTTAGCTGCCTTTTCTCCTACATACCTTATTCCCAAAGCAAATATAAATTTGTCAAGGGGTGCTTTTTTAGATTTTTCAATTGAATTTAAGAGGTTTTGAGCTTTTTTTTCACCCCAAAGGGGAAGCACCATTAATTTCTCTTTTTTTAATTTATAAATTGAAGAAATATTTTTTAAAAGTCCCATTTCAAATAGTTGTTTTACACTTTTATCTCCAAGCCCTTCTATATTTAAGGCATTTCTTGAAGCATAATGGATTATAGATTCTTGAGCAATGGCTGGACAAAAGGGGTTTGTGCATCTGTAAGCTACTTCTTCCTTTAATTTTGTCAATTTTGTTCTACAAATGGGACAATTTTCTGGCATTTGGAAGGGTTGAGAATCGGGTTTTCTTTTTTCTAAGACCACCCCCACAACCTTAGGTATTACATCTCCTCCTTTTTCTACTAAAACTGTATCTCCAACCCTTATATCTTTCTTTTTTAAATCTTCATAATTGTGTAAAGTAGCTCTTTGGATTGTAGAGCCTTTAATTTTAACGGGTTCTAAAATTGCAACAGGTGTTGCCACTCCAGTTCTTCCCACTTGGATTTTTATATCAATTACCTTTGTTTCCTTTACATCAGAGGGGTACTTATAAGCAATACACCAACGGGGAAACTTTGCTGTCTGTCCTAATCTTTCTTGTATTTCCCTTTCATTAATCTTTATAACAATTCCATCACTTTCACAGTCAAGTTTGAACCTTTTTTCTTTATTTTCTTCTATAAATTCCTTTAATTCTTTTAAATTTTGCAGATGGTCCCATAGGGGATTTACAGGAAGCCCAAGCTCTTTTATTTTTTCTAATATTTCCCTTTGGGTTTTTGGAACACCACCTTCCATACTTACAATATTATAAAAATATGCCTTCAAATTTCTTTTTGCTGTAATTTTTGGGTCTAATAACCTTAAGGAACCAGAAGCAGCATTTCTGGGATTGGCAAAGAGGGGTTCACCTAAACTTTCTTTTTCTTCATTTAACTTTTTAAAGGAATTCCAAGGCATATAGACCTCACCCCTCACTTCTATGTATTTTAAATCTTTTTGAAGTTTTAAGGGTATAACCTTAATTGTTTTTATATTTTGGGTAACATCTTCTCCTGTTGTTCCATCTCCCCTTGTAGCACCTTTTACTAAAATACTTTTTTCATAAATTAAGGAAATAGAAACCCCATCAATTTTTAATTCACCTACATAAGTCCAATTTTCATCGGGTAAAATCCTTTTTGCCCTTTCTTCCCATTCAGTAAGTTCTTCAAAAGAGTAAGCATTTTCAAGGGAAAGCATAGGGATTTTATGGATAACCTTTTCAAAATATTCTAAGGGAGCACCACCTATTCTTTGTGTAGGAGAGTCGGGAGTTATAAGTTCTGGATATTTCCTTTCCCACATTTGAAGTTCTCTCATTAAGTTATCAAATTCTTCATCTGTAATTTCTGGTTTATTTAAGACATAATATAAATATTCATGATGGGTTATCAACTTTCTTAACTCTTCAACTTTTTTTCTTACAAAGGCAGGAATATCCATAAAATTATTATATCATGGAGAAAAAGATTTTTTTACTTCATCAAAAATTATGTTTTCTTTACCTAAATATTTTGGAGAAATATGGATTGGTATAACCTTTTTTACAGACAAAAGCTTTGCAATTTTTCCTGCTTGATGGCTTGTCAAATGTTTTCTTTTTTTTGCTCTTTTCCATTCGGTTTTTTTAAAGGAGGACTCCACATATAAAAGTTGAACTCCCTTAAAGATTTTTTCAATCTTTTCTAAATTTTCCTCTGAGAAATAAAAATCTACAAGATATCCAATGGATTGCCCTTCTGTTATTAAAATAAGTTCCCTTTCAAGTTCTCCAAAGGGAAATTTCCCCTTTGGGGTTTCAATTAAGGTTTTTCTATTCCAATTTTCTAAAATTCCTTTTTTTAAATCATTAAGCCAGGGACCACTTTCAAATCCCATTTTTAATAATTTATCTTTTTTAATATTTATATGTTTTTTTTCATTTAATCTATAAGCCAGTACAGGAGTACCGTGGTCCAAAAGACAACCTTGAAGATAAATTGTTTTATCTTCCAATAAATATTTTGGAGCTTTCCTTCTACCAAGATAAACCATCTTAAACTTATTTTTTGCAGAAAATTCTGCTTCTTTTATAGTTTTTTCATCGTATTCCATGATATGCAGTTTGAAGGGATATTCCTCTGATATGTTCCAAGTAAAGGCAGAAAAAAGTCCTTGTATATTTTTTATAAAATTTGGAGGACCTATCATTTTTATCACATCTTCTCTCGTAATAGAATTTCTAATAAAGTATGTTATATTTACAAAATGGTCCATATGGGTATGGGAAATACAAACGGTTTCCACCCTCCTTATTAGTTTGGCACTAAGACGAGTTGAATGACCTAAATCAAATAAAAAACTCCTTCCTTCTCCTAAGATGTCCACAAAAAGACCTGCATCTCCACAGGGGTTTGCAGTTAGTTGAGGCAATAATCTTAAACGCATAGAGGATATTATATAATAGAACTTCAAAAATAAAAAAAGATTTTTTCATAATTTATGGTAAAATATTTAGTTATGGAAAAAAAGGAAAGACATCAAATTAAGGAAAATGAACTTTTTGTTTTGTTAAAAAAACTATATGATTTAATTATAAAGTTTAAAAAGCAAATACTTTATGGTTTTCTTGTGCTATTAGGAATTATTGCCCTTTTTGGGGGATTTTTAAGTTATAGGAATTTAAGGGCAAGCCATGCAGGTATGCTTTTATCTCAAGCCCTATCTGAAGATGAAATAAATTATGAAAAATTAAAATTAATTGGGAAAAAATATAAAAACACTTTATCGGGAAGACAAGCAAACTTAATTTTAAGTATAAAAGAGGGGAAGCCTTCTGGAGATCTTTTAAAACACATAGAAGATTTGTTAAAAAGAGTAAAGGATCCAATATTAAAGGGAATTTTGATAAACAATGGAGTGGAAATGTACATAAATAATAAAGAATATGATTTAGCAATTAAATTTTTAGATAAATATAAAGAGGATTTACCTGATGACTTTTATTTGTTTTTAAATGGAAAAATAAATGAAAGTTCAGGAAAAATAGAAGAAGCAAAAGCCCAGTATCAACGCTTATTTAACGAATTTCCTGAATCAAATTTAAGATACCAAGCACAACAAAGATTAAATGCCCTTTAATTTTCAAATCTTTATTTTGCTCCTGGATGGCTTAGGAATTGGAGCACAAAAAGATAGTTTTAAGTTTGGAGATGGAGGAGCAAATACTTTAAAACATTTAATAGAAAATACCAAAATAAAATACCCAAATTTAAAAAATTTTGGACTTTTTTATTTTATTGATAAAAATTTAAAAGGGGAAGCAGGTGGGGGAAGGTTTTTTCAAAAATCAAAGGGAAAAGATACAACCTCGGGGCACTGGGAACTAATGGGGGTTCCTGTAAAACATCCCTTTCCAACCTATCCAAAGGGTTTTCCTCAAAAAATAATTAAGAAATTTGAAGATAAAACAGGAAGAAAAGTCATAGGAAACAAGCCCGCTTCAGGGACAGAAATCATAAAAGAACTTGGAGAAGAGCACATAAAGACAGGTGCTTTAATTGTCTATACATCTCAGGACTCCGTCTTTCAGATTGCTGGTTGTGAAGATATAATCCCTGTGGAAGAATTATATAAATATTGTAAAATTGCAAGGGAAATGTTAGAAGAACCAGACAATGTTTTAAGAGTAATTGCAAGACCCTTTAAAATAATAAATGGTGAATATATAAGAACCGAAAGGAGAAAGGATTTTTCATTAAAGCCACCAGAGCCAACTTTTTTATCCCTTTTGGAAGAAAAAGGTGGTAGGACCTTAGGAATAGGTAAAATTTCTGATATCTTTGCAGGGGAAGGGATTTCAGAAAACTGGAAATATAAAAATTTAGAAGAGGCGTTATTTTTATTTAAAAAAAGTTTGAAGGAAAATTTTGCTTTGACTTTTGCAAACCTTGGAGATTTTGATACCCTTTATGGGCATAGAAGGGATGTAAATGGCTTTGCAAAAGCATTAAAAAAAGTAGATGAATTTCTGCCTGAAATTTTAAATAATTTGGGAGAAGACCAAATCTTTGTTTTAACTGCAGACCATGGATGTGATCCAACTTATAAAGGAACAGACCACACAAGGGAATATGTTCCCTGTCTTTTTTATGGAAAAAAGATAAAAAAAGGAGTTATTTGCAAAGATGCACCCCAAACCACCCTTGCATATACATTAAATTATATTTTTGGCTTGGATTTTTATAAAAAAAAGGGGTATGGTCCTTTGATTGTGAAATGTGAAGCGCATATATAGCCCAGTAGAATAAAATAGTAGTAAAAAAATCGTGAAATGTGACCCTTTTCCGTCTCCCTTTTCTGTGAGATCCTCCTTTACTTTCATCTCTGAAAATGTTTCATGTTGCAATATCATAAAGAGCAATTTATTTCAAAAATTTTTTTGAATTACTCTTCTTTAAATTTAAACTTTAAAGTTAAAAGTCAACTCTTAAGCTATCTTATGCAGCAATAGAATATTATGGAGGCACTTGTCAATCATTGCGCGAATCCTTCTTATACATATAATATTTCCATAA
>FWPU01011251.1_pt1 | contig 12658 bp, 15 predicted proteins | sample 2228361 | NCBI WGS metagenome assembly FWPU01 (sample SAMEA103939777, study PRJEB20133) | metagenome | reverse complement strand
GGCAACGGAGAGGCAATCAACTGTATACTAGAATACTCACTATCGGGGGTAACCCGTGGAAAAAGGCTTAGACGTTCTTTCCCTGACTCGCAAGCTATTATCCTTCAATACGATTAACCCTCCCGGTCGGGAACATGATTGTGCGAAATACCTCGGGAATCTCCTCGAAGACAGCGGGTTTAAAGCCGGTTACTATGAATTCGCAGAAGGACGTACTAGTCTTATCGCCCGGATAGAGGGAAATGGCCATAAGGCTCCGACATGTTTTACCAGCCATATAGACACAGTGCCCCTTGGTGCCGTCAATTGGAAGAATGGCCCCTTTAGCGGTGAACTCGACGGAAACAAAATTTATGGAAGGGGTTCATCCGACATGAAGGACGAGGTAATGTGCTGGGTAAGGCCGGTGCGATTGTGGTCGGAGAGCCCACCTCGAATTATCCGTTACTGGGGCATAAGGGAGCGCTATGGCTGGAGGGTTATACAAGCGGTGTTGCCGCGCATGGCTCTATGCCGGAGAAAAGGACTGACAATTACCCAAGGGCACCGAGAAAAAATTTTTAATAACAGAAATCAGTTTTGTGATATAATCAAAACTCAGAAAGCTTACGCATTTGAAGGAGGAAGGAAAAATGGCAAAAGCAAAGAAGGTAAAGCAACTGAGCTTCACCATGGCCAACCGGGCTGGGTTACTTTCCGAGGTTTCCTCTGCCCTTTCCGGCGCAAAGATAAATATCAACACCGTATGTGCGTACGAAATGGGGGACAGCGCCCATTTTATGTTAACCACGGATGGTAATGCCCGGGCTAGGAAAGCACTAGCTAAACTAGGGATTGAAAGCAAGGAAGAGGATGTGGTTGCCGTAGAAATGCCAAACAAGATAGGAGAGCTGGAGAAGGTTTCAAAAAAGATTGCCGATGCAGGCATAAATATCGTTTATGTTTATGGAACGACCGGAACCGGCAGATCCTCGGCCTGTCTCCTTCAAACATCGGACAATGCAAAGGCAATTAGGGTGATTAACAAGTAAGGACCTAAAAGCAGCCTTAGCTCACTTGCCCCTGGGCACGTGCTAATTGTCTAAAGTCTATATACCCTCTCCTTCCACGTAACTCCCATACCACTTACGACCTTATAGACGGAGGAAAATATAATAGCTAGGTAAATAAGTACCCCTAAGGGAACGGTAAAGGAGTAGTAACCGGGGATAGCAAATAGCTTGACAGACTGCTGCCAGAAACCGTATATGACCAAAACCAGGAGAAAGGCGCTTTCGGCTAGAATCAGGAGTAAAGGAAGCGTTTGCGCTCCTAGAAATAACACCTTGACAAAAGACCAGGTAAAAAGGATAGGGGGAACAATCCCCAAGGCTAGGAGTATACCTACGGGAAATATAATCCGCCTCCATTTCCTTCCAAGCCCGAAGAAAAGGTTTTTTGTCCATCCTTCCCATATTTCCTGAAAGTTGGTGTACATTCGCGTTCTTATAAGCTTAGTTGCCCTGGCCACACGAAGCTTATACCCGGAGCCTTTTACCAGGTTGGCTAAGGCGAAATCCTCGACTATTTTATCCTTGACTGCTAGGTGTCCACCTGTGGCTTCGTAAACCGAGCGTCTAATGAGGATGAACTGACCGTTAGCCGCTGCCAGTTTACTCTTTGGGTCATTGATCTTACTCTGAGGAAAGGCTCGGTAGATCGATGATAAAATCTCGGTTTGAACTACCCGCTCCCAGAACGTTTCCATTACCTGGAAAGTGGAGACGGAGAACATGTCGATTTTATTCTCTAAAACGTGCTTCATTACTGAAGTGAGCATAAGGGGTTCGGATAAAGTGTCTGCGTCGACGAAAAGAAGCCAGTCACCCTTAGATTCTTTTACCCCCTGCCAGAGAGCATAGTTTTTACCGACCCAGCCCTCCGGAGTGGAGACGCCTTTAATAACCTTGAGATTACCCCATTCAGAAGCAAGCTCCATTAATATGTTAAGCGTGTTATCCGTAGACCGGTCATCTACGGTTATAACTTCAAAATTTGGGTATGTTTGAGAAAGGAGGCTCTCGATACAGCGCCTCGCGTTCCTTTCCTCGTTACGCAATGGAACGATGACCGAGACTAATGGAAGGTCTCCCCCTGAATTTTCTGACACTTCCAGCTCTTCCCGGCTTTTATTAAAGTCTTTAAGAAAACTAAATAATAGTATGGTCAGAAAAATTGTGTATACGGTGACTAATATTGCGGCGGGCATAATCTGCTAGAATAGCATTCTCTCTCACGTCCTATAATGGGCGTTGATTTTTAGATAATCCATGGTGATGTCGCTGGCTATGACGAAGTGGCTCGACTTGCCGCCCTTAAGGTCTAAGGTAATGGGGAAATTAGGCGCTTTGAGGACATGGTTAACCTCCTTCTCATCCATCACCTCGACGCCGTTTTTCACCACCCTATGCTCTCCAAAGTATAAGTCCACCTTCGAAGGGTTGAACCTGACCCCGGCTCTTCCCGCTGCCGCCAGCACTCTACCCCAGTTTGCATCCTCCCCGTAAAAAGCGGTCTTCACCAGAAGTGATGAACCTATAACCCTGGCAATCTTCTCGGCGTCTTTTTGGGTCCTTGTACCTTTCACTATTATCTTTACCACCTTTGTCGCTCCCTCTCCGTCCCGCACTATCATCTCGGCGATCTCACCGGTCAGTTCGTTCAGGGTTTTTTCAAACCTCTTGTAATTCTTATCACCTTCTTTTACCGGCTTATTCCCAAGGAAGCCATTTGACAGCATGAGCACTGTGTCGTTTGTGGAAGTATCTCCGTCGACTATTATTCGGTTAAAAGAATTGTCCACCGCGTTTCTAAGGGTCTTCTTTAACGTCTTACTCTCCATGTCGATATCGGTAAGAATGAAGCAGAGCATCGTGGCCATCTGGGGGGCGATCATCCCCGCGCCTTTTCCGATAGCGCAGATGGTGCCTACCTTTCCTCCGTCAATCTTCACCCGGGCCGACGCATACTTAGGAAACTTATCCGTGGTCATTATGGCTTCCGCGGTGTGGATTAATCCCTCTTCGCTTAGGTTCGATGTAAGCTCAGGAATGGCCTTTACGATTTTGTCCATCTGAAGGTATACGCCGATTACGCCGGTCGAGGATGGAATTACCAGGGCTTCCTTGATTTTCAGCTCATCGGCGACCGTTTTTGCGGTGAGCTTTGCATCCTTTAATCCCCTTTGCCCGGTCGATACGTTGGCATTCCCGCTATTTATGACGACGGCCTGGCACAAACCGCTTTTGATCCTTTCCATGCCCACCAGGACCGGCGCGGCTTTTACTATATTGGTGGTAAAAACTGCCGCCGCCTTTGCCGGTGTCTTAGAGAATATAAGCCCTAAGTCCTTCTTGCCGTTTTTCTTTACCCCTGAGGATACTCCAGAGCCGAGAAAGCCCGGAACCTTTATCATCTCATCATCTCCTCTATGAATTTGGACGATTTAATCTCCTTACCAGTATGGTACTCGGTAAATCTGTAGAGCATTCTGATAAAATCAAAGGCCCTTTCCGCATTCATCTCATTCGAGCCTATGCTTGAGAGAGAATTCTTAGAAAGTAAAAACCCGTTTGGTTTATCTCCTCTGCATTCACTGCAAAGGACCCCTCCCTTGGCTATGCTGAAGACTCCTTCGTCAACCGGCTTTCCGCACCCGGCACAATTATCAAAATTGGGCTTGTAACCAGAGTAGGATAGTAATGAGAGCTGAAAATTCAAAATCTTGGAGGGGAGGTGCTTGTCCTTGCTCAAGCTTGATAGGGTATGAATAAGTAGCTCGAATATATTATTGTTCGGCTCCTCTTCGGGTAGGGTTATGTCTACATTCTCCAGCACGAAGTTGCCCCAGGCGAATAGCTCGATGTCTTCCATCATATTGGAGAAGACTCTTATCATCTCAGCGTCTTCGATAAACTTCATACCACCCGGCTTTTGGCTGAACCTGATGCGGAGATGAACGAATGGTTCGAGCCTTCCGCCGAAGCGCTTCCTACTTTTCTTGGCGTTCTTTGCCAGTCCCCGGATCTTTCCAAAGTCCCGGGTAAAAGCAGAGACAATGTAATCCGCCTCGCTGTATTCGGATTTCCGGAGAATAAAGGCCTCGGATGTTAGCATTGAAGATATTATTGCCTAAAAGTGGATACTTCGCCACTAAGGCACGAAGACACTAAGGAAATTGTTAACGAGTTTACTGGTTATCGTGTTCACGGGTTTATTTTCAAACCAGTTAACCCGTAACACGGCAACCTATAAACAGTTTTTTCTTCGTGTTGTCTCGACAAAGCTCGACACGGGCTTTGTGGTCTAAAGTTGTTCTCATCTAAAAAATCAACATGGCGATGAAAAGATAAAATACCGACCCGAAGATATCGTTAAACATGGTCAGAAAAGGGCCGGATGCGGCGGCCGGGTCGAACTTTAATTTATAAAGAACAAGGGGCGCGGCGGCTCCGATGAACGATGTGGCGATGATAGCGGAGAGCATGGACACGAATATGGCAAAGGCCAGTCTTATGACCTCGGGCTCGTTCATGCTTATGATTGCCCCCAATACAGCGGCCACGGTGCCGCATATCGCCCCCAGAAAAAACCCTTCTTTGACCTCGGAGAGGATCAACTTGAATAAATGTCCAACGTTGATCGTCCCCATCCCCAGGCCCCTGACCACGATGGTGGTGGTTTGTAGCCCCACGTTTCCTCCGGTGGCCATTATCGCCGGCATGAATGCAGCCAGGATGGCTACCTTCTCCAGGGTAGGTTTGAAGGCGTAGATGATCACGAATGCAATGAGCAGTTCTCCGAGAAGGGTTAAAAGAAGCCAAGGGGCCCGAAGTCTTATCCTGGTTATGGTGGGTGTAAAGATGGGATGGAGATATTCCTGGACACCGGCAAAACGGTATATGTCTTCCGAGGCTTCCTCGGTGATTACATCAATGACGTCGTCGGCGGTGATGCGGCCCAAAAGCCTTCCCTCGTCATCTACAACCGGAAGCGAAACTATATCGTATTTTTTGAATATGTTGGCCACTTCTTCCTGGTCTATAAAAGGCGTTACCGTAACCTCGACCGGCTCCATTATGTCTCCCACCCTGGTCACCGGGTTGGCCAGAATCAGTTTCTCCAGAGGCACCACTCCCAGAAGTTTGTCGCCGTTCTCCGTCACATAAATCTCGTGGAAGTCTTCCACATCGTTGGCGATGAGCCTCACCCAGTTGATTGTGTCCTTTACGGTGGAATCGTTGGTAACCTCGACCAGTTCGGTCTGCATGATTCCGCCAGCCGTGTCGTCCGGGAATTTGAGCAGGGTCTCGACTTCCCGGACATCCTCGGGGGTCAGCTTGGCCAGTACGGTTTTAGCCTTGTCCTCCGGTAATTCGGCGATTAGGTCTGCGGCATCGTCCGAGTCCATTTCTCCGACGATGTCTGCGATTTTCTCGAGGCCTAACTCCTCTAAGATCTCTTGTCTCTGTTCGCTCTCTATCTCCAGAATAACTTGAGAGAGCGTTTCATTATCCAGGGTGTTTAGCAGCTTGGAACGTTTATCCGATTCTATGGAGTGAATTATGTGGGCTATCTCCGAAGGGTGGATAGAAGACAGGACGCTCCTGACCTCTTCGAATTTTCCTTCTTCTATACCCCTGGATATCTGTTCGGTCAGCTCTTCTGCTTCCATCTTGATGATATTTCTTCGATTCGAGGTTTAAACAAGATACTTTATAGGAGAACAGGTAAAAGTAAAGCTTGGGTTGTATCAAAGTTTTTAGGTAGGTTGAAAGAATGTTTAGTTTTGAATATATTTAATGGAAATTCTTTCTTTAATCTAATTTTCAGGATGCTCTCACAATCCGACTTTGCAAATCACTCGAAGGTGAATCCCTTATATGAATAAAACCAAATTTATCTTTGTCACCGGCGGCGTCATGTCTTCTCTGGGAAAAGGACTCGCCGCCGCATCGATAGGTGCGCTCCTGGAGAGCCGCGGGCTCCGGGTAACACTCCAGAAATTAGACCCTTACATAAACGTCGACCCGGGGACGATGAACCCTTTTCAACACGGAGAGGTTTACGTTACCGACGACGGCGCCGAGACCGATTTAGACCTGGGGCATTATCAGCGCTTTACCCATGCTAACCTGACCAAGAAGAATAATTTCACCACCGGGAAGGTTTATAACTCGGTGATATCCAAGGAGAGAGAGGGGTATTACCTGGGGCAAACCGTACAGGTCATACCCCACATCACCGACGAGATAAAATCGAGGATTCTGGACGTGGCCGACGACAACGACGTGGTTATCGTAGAAATAGGCGGGACGGTCGGAGATATCGAGAGCCTTCCATTTCTTGAGGCGGTAAGACAACTGAGGTCTGACCTGGGAAGGACAAACACCCTGTTCATTCATCTTACCTACGTCCCCTATATCTCCGCAGCCGGCGAGCTGAAGACAAAACCTACCCAGCACAGCGTGAAGGAATTACTACAGATAGGAATACAGCCCGACGTCATCCTCTGCCGCACGGACCGGTTTCTTTCCAAAGGGATAAAGGAGAAGATCGCCCTCTTCTGTAACGTCAGGATAGAGGCGGTGATAACCGCAAAGGACGTGGAAACCATCTACGAGGTTCCGCTTATCTTTCACCGGGAAGGCCTTGACGAGATTATAGTCGAGTCTCTCAATATGTGGACGAGAAGGCCGGACATATCGCACTGGCAGGCAATTGCGGATAAGGCTAACAACCTCGGCTCCGACGTGACCATTGGGGTCGTGGGTAAATACGTTAGCTTGAAGGATGCCTACAAGAGTCTTCATGAGGCGCTCGCCCACGGCGGCATCGCCAACGATTCCAGGGTGGTAATAAAGTATGTCGATTCTGAGGAAATAGAGTCTAAGGGAGCAGAGGCTCTACTCGGCGACGTTCACGGGGTCCTGGTTCCCGGGGGCTTCGGGAAGCGCGGCTTTGAGGGAAAGATTCAGGCGGTCAGTTTTGCCCGGAAGCGTAACGTACCTTTTTTCGGTATATGCCTCGGAATGCAGATGGCCGTCGTCGAATTTGCCCGGAATATCTGCGGTCTTAAAGACGCCCATACGAGTGAGTTTGGCCCTGATGTGGCTAATCCGGTTATCGACCTCATGGAAGGGCAGAAATCCATAAGGGAGAAAGGGGGAACGATGAGGTTAGGGGCTTATCCCTGTATCTTGAAAAAAGATACATTCGCCCACAGCGCCTACAATGCCGATGAAATCTCCGAGCGGCACAGACACCGGTATGAGGTTAACAACCGTTACCATGAAATGTTTGAGAAGAACGGCCTGGTGTTAAGTGGTATGTCGCCTGATGGAAAATTGGTGGAGATGATTGAGATACGAAATCATCCCTGGTTCGTGGGATGCCAATTCCATCCTGAGTTTAAATCCACTCCCCTCAATCCCCATCCGCTCTTTCGGGATTTTATAAAAGCGGCTTTGGAGTACAAGTCGTCTCTTTCGGCTTAAGCCAATTATTTGTACTTTGTCGAGAAGTTTATTGGGTCGCTTTTCTACATTCGAGAAAGCCAATTCGAGAAAGTTGACGAGCGAAAAAACTTAGGCTAAATTGAAACCCTGCCTGCTTCTTGGCCGGTTTTGAAGTGCCTGCCCGTGGCCGGTTTTGACTGCCTGTTGACACCCTTAATTTCATATTGACCTCCTTACCAGATATTCCAAGGTCTGCCACATCTCCTATCGTTTGGTAAAGAAAAAGCAGTAAAGTGTTGCAGGAACAAAGCAGGTTTGTGAGAAATTTGCTTGCAGGCTTCGGTCAAGGACCCGGTTAAACTGAGACTTCAATATATGCTGAAGAACTATGCGGTTCGGGAATATCGTAACCTTCCAAACGCATTCCTTCCAAGTGGAACTCTATTGCCTCTCGCATGTTCTTCTCGACTTCCTGGGTTGTCGAACCGGTCGCCACACAGCCAGGAAGGTCCGGAGAATAGGCTGAGAAGCCTGTATTTGTCTTTTCGATCACTATCAAATACCTTCTCATTGCTTCAACCCCGCTTGCTTAATAATGCTGTTGAGTGTCCCAGGTGCTAGATCGTCATCAGATTTGCCGGGAACAGTGACTAAGCCTGGTTTCGTCGGATGCTTATACTGATGGTGGCTACCGCGAGTTCTAACCAAATACCAACCGTCTTGTTTAAGCATCTTGACGACCTCTCGTACTTTCACCAGCTAACTATAATTATTCCGCTGCAATAGTCAACTTACGAATTGTACTGAAGGAAAAATATTCTGCATCCAAGCTGATGGAAGAATAAAAAAATGGAGTTATATTAAAGAAGTTGGCAAATATCTTAGGGTTATACTTCTGGAAGACGGAGAGACTGTGCATAATGCCTTCTTTGATAGAAGTTTCAAGGAGGAAGAAAGATGAAAATTCGATATTTTTCGGATACGGATACAGCGCTAATAGAATTTTCCGATGCACCGGTAGCTGAAACGAAAGAGATAACGGAGAACCTTTACATTGACTTAGATGAGAATGGCAATCTTGTAAGCATGACTATTGAGCATGCTAAAAAGCAGGCTCAAATTTCAGAAATATCATTTTTACAAATGGAAAAGGAATCTATTTAACAGTTTTAACTTTTCTTTATCTGTCATTTCGAATACCATGGCTTAGTCAATAATACCCTCTTCGTTCTGAGTGGTGAGCTTGTCAATAATCCCGTTCGTCCTGAGCCCAATCGAAGGACGAACTCCTTACGTTCTAAATTCATACTTCGACAGGCTCAGCATGAGCGGATTTACATCCGCTGGTAAAGAGAAATAAAAATGCCTATTCATTCTGACCCGTGAGATAATTTCACCCCATGGGATGTTCGCTATCCTACGGGGTCATATCTCATGGGGGAGAAATCTTAGCGGAATAGTGTTTAGTAATTAGCAATTAGTTTTTAGGGCATATTTCCTAGTTATAATTTAAGATTCCTCATATTTATTCGGAATGACAAAATTGAAGGATTCGGGACATGATTCGGAATCACAGTTATACCTATCGCTTGGTGAAGAAAAAGCCGCAAATTCATTCACCTACCTCCCTCACTACTTTCTTTGATATCCAGCCGACTGTTCCGTCTCGGGTCTTAATTTTTATCCAGTTACCGCGCTCTCCATCGAGCCTTTCGAATATTTCACCTTCCTTAACCACGGAGAAAACGGGATAATCAATTCCCGGCCCGCCCCTTACGTAAGCGCCTACCCCGGTGACGGTTAAGAGTTTTTTCGGAGAAGGCGGTTGTTCGATATTCTCCTCAACTTCTTCTGTCTCAGCCGGATTAGTTTCCGGAATTTCCTTCATCTCCTCCTGGCTGATCGTTTCCTCGCTTGTTCTTTCCTGCTCTTCGCTGAATTCAACGACAACATCTTCTGAAGGCTCCTTCGGTAGTACAGCCTCCGGCCTCGATTCTGTCCCGATTTCATCGGGTTTCCTTTGATTATTGAAGAGCCATAGTCCGAAAAGGAGTGCAACAAGAATCAAAGACGCGAGTCCAATTGTTATTCCTTTATCTCCCCCTTTAATGTTCTTTGGCGGTCCTTCGGGAGGTTTTATCGGTGGTTCGTCAGCAGGGGATATACCCTTTGACCGACCTTCCTCTGATTTTTGGGGAGTGATTTTCTTCTCGTTTGTTAAGGCACCGAACTCCGCAAATGTCTTAGATAAGTTACTCTGGAGTTCCTTAAGCCGTGAATCCAGCTCTATCTGGCTCGAACAGAGTTCCTGTGTATAGAGCCTGTGCGCCAATTCCAGGCTGTTTATATGCTCCTCGCTCGTTTTCTTTAGATTCTCGCTCATTTCTCTTGCATAAGCCAAATAATCTCCAAGAATAACCCTTAAGCGTTCAATTTTTTTATTTAATTTATCATTTGGGTCTTTACCTACTTCAGAAGGTCTCTGTGTTGATTCATCGATTTCTTTCTCCAGCTCAAGGAGGGATATGGTAAAGTCAGACAGCCTTTTCTGAAACTCTGCCGACCTGGCTCTAAGGTATTCGGTGTGCTTCTCCAGGATAGATTTTGACTGGGAGATGAGGCTAAGGGTCTTGATTAGGCGAATCAGGTCGAGCTCAAAGTCGTGGGAGAGCCTGCTCAATTCTTTGTTCATTAACTCTTCGATTTCGTCTTTATTTTTCATGTATTGAATCCATGAGGTTTGAGTTTTCTTACATTTTACAGATATCTTTCTCCGGGATATCCTTTATTCATAACTTTTTGACAACCCTTCTATTGTTCTGTCCTCCCGGCGAAACGAGTTATGGTAATTATAAATGATTTGGCAAAAAGTGAGGGAGTAAAGCCTTGCCTTGACGTAATACCGGACTTGTTGTAGCATCACGGAAATCCAGCGATTTCGGTATATTACGTTTTTTTAGAGTCCAATTGGAGGTTAACTGGGGGGCTAAACCCGGATATTACAGCGGGATGCCGCTATTTCCCTGGTTGCTCATGAAAGGAAAGATTACTCTTATCTTTATCATTATAAGCGTAGCAGCGGTTTGTGTCTTTGTTGGTCTTTCTAGAGACTATCGTTCTATTTGGTCTATCTGGGGAGTACCGCCAATGAAACTCCATTTTGGCGACTTGAGGAATTTAACCGGAGGGGCGGAATCTCTGGCCGCCGGTTATGACCCGTTATATAGAAATCCGGGTGACCCGTGGCGAAGAAAGCTGAATCAACCACGACTGGTCCAATACATAATTTCCGGCTTAAAACTCAACCAAAGCCATACCAATTTCATCGGCATTCTTTTTATCTTCCTTTTCCTCTTGGGAATTTTTATATCATTCAAGCCGATCAATAATACGACAGCCTTATTCCTGGCCGCGGTTATTTTCTCTCCGGCTGTTATGCTCGGAATCGAGCGTGCCAACCACGACCTTTTCATATTTTTTCTGGTGTCTTTAGCACTTTCCACCTCGAATTTTGCGATAATATCCATGAGTATTTTGTTGCTTGCTTCTTTCATCAAATTCTATCCGGTCTTCGCCCTGCCTTATTTTCTAAAATATGACCGGAGAAGGTTCTGGTTTATGTTCCTGAGTTTCGTGGGGGCTTTTGTGTTATATTTGGCCCTTAACTGGCCGGATTTAGCCCAGGTCTACCGTTCCACTCAAAAAGCTTCGGGTGTTTTAGCCTATGGCTCAAGATGCTATTTCCATATAGGGTTATTGTCGACGTATATTCCGCTCGCAGCAATTATGCTCGGTAGTTTGGTATTTCACATCCGTAAGATAAATTCGGTGGGAGTTTCGGAGGGCGTTGCTACTTATATCGATGCCTTCAGAGCCGGGGCCGGAATTTACGTTGGCACATTTTTTTTGGGCAATAATTGGGCTTACCGGCTTATGTTTTTAATCTTTACGATACCGCAGTTGGTATCCTGGAAAGATGACCCGGAAAGGAGATTTATCTCGGTGTTAACTTTAACCGGGATAATCGTTTCTTGCTGGACGATGTGGTTCAGGGGTTTTATCCCCCGGCGGGCGCTTTCCGGTGTAGACGAGGTCTTTAACTGGCTTATATTCTCGACCCTGTTTTATCTCCTGATAAGCACTATACCCTCTTGGCTTCGGAATTATATGGTTAATTCCAGGTGATGTCCGGATATCACCTCTAATAATTGTAAGAAGCTACGTTATTGGTAATAATCAAGATTTGATTTGTCGGACGGGGTCGGGATAAGTTACATTTTTCCGATAAATTACCATAATCACTTTCAGCGGATATAAGTCCGCTGGTTCCTTCATGGAATTTACACTGTTTATCGAACGTGCTTAGGATGGACTCTGAGCCTATCCTAAGTTGATCGAAGGACGAAACTCTTGAGGTGTTCATTCTTCGACTGTGCTCGGAACGAACGGTTTTTATTTCATTAATCATTTTAGCGGATATACATCCGCTCATCCTGAGCCTGGTCGAAGGATGGGTTATTGAGGGGTTTGTCTTTCTACCCTCTCAGCAGAATCAACAGTGAGTTTTACTAGAAAAGGCTATTAACAGACTGAAACGAACGTGAAGAATCTTAATAGCGTATAGACTCTTCGCTTCGCCCAGAGTGACAGCTAGATAAGTAAAATTGCCCTGTTAGATGCGACTCGCTAGGTAGTGTCTTTTTGGTTGAACCCTCGTTATTACGTATTATCTTAGCCTACCAAGGATGGGATAATCTTTAGGGTCGGTAAGCCTCATCATACGGTATATTGTCGCTCTTTTCTCTTCCTCGGTATCCATCTCCGGGTTGAGGAATTCCCATACGATTTGTCCATTACTGGTAATTTCAAAAACACGCCCGCTGTCACTCTCGGTAATAAGGGTGTTCCCATTTGGCAATCGCTGGTTCGCTCCTCTGGTCGGAGAGTAAAATTGACCCGGAGGATTTGCCCTATATTTCCATACAATTTTTTTTGTGAGCGGGTCGAGTTCTATTATGCGGGAATATTCTCTTTTCTGGCCGTTGTCAAAAATCAAGATATTTCCGTTTTTTAATAAACTGGGGTGGTGCGGCTTGCTTAGCCTTCTCCGCCCCCAGCTCCAGATGAGGTCTTCATTCTCCACATCTATTATCCCGATAAGA
>FWPU01011248.1_pt1 | contig 12660 bp, 19 predicted proteins | sample 2228361 | NCBI WGS metagenome assembly FWPU01 (sample SAMEA103939777, study PRJEB20133) | metagenome | reverse complement strand
GCCGCCAGACCATGGTGGTCCCAGATCCAGACTGGCACATCAGTTGCATCCAGTTCCTTAAGGAAGGGCGCAAAAGGATCAGTACACAGATGTATGATCACCGGGATTCCCCGGCGTGCCGCAACCTCATGGATACACATCGTATACTCATCGAACACCCCCGCTGTATGATCTACGACGACAGCGCCGATTTCACGTGGCCATCGTGCTTCATCAAGCAGATGAGCTCTTGAGATATGGTATAGACGCGGGTGTGGCTTGGTGGAACTTCCGGGAACAGGAATGATGACGGGGTCACCTTCAGCCCGAAGCCGTGCCAGGGGAAGCACACTGGCCAGAGGCTCTCGTTTCACTCTCAAATTGAGATAATGGTCACGGATTTCGATGCGCGGGCTGATCAGCAGCACTGACAGTCTGCTTTGTCGATGTTGGACAAGATCGTGAATAAGCAGCTGAGCTGCAGCAAGCACTGGCAGGTTGCAGACTGGTACAGGATAGCAGAGCGCCAGCGACTGTCGCCGCATATACGCCTGACGGATCAGCAACAGGCTGACACTGTCCAGCCAGTGCAGATGAACTGGCTGGTAGTTGTAATACAGTCGTCCTTGGCCCGACACCATCAACAGATCATCGGCGGCATGAGAGAGCAGAAAATCATGCCACGTTACTGACCTGTCAGGCGTTTCTGTCATCGCGTTGTACCGCAAATACACACCATACAGACACCGGACACCGCCCGCACTTCGGCGGTTGCTTTTTCGTGCATACCTCTCCCGCCAAGTCCAGCAGGGCATAATTGTAGACACGCGGCTCATCCGGATGTACCAGTGCCCCAATCAACTCGCGGAACCGGCGATTGCGACGGGATGAATCCTTTGTCTCCAGCCCGAAAAGCCGCCCCACCACGCGTACTGTGTTGGTGTCTATCAGCAGCTCTGGCTGGTTCCAGGCGAAGCAGCGAACAGCGCCAGCAACATACTCGCTCACACCGGGCAGAGACAAGAGAGCGGCTTTCTCTCGCGGCACCTGGCCATCGAAACGCTCCATCAAATCGGTGGCCATCTCGTGGATCAGGTCAATTCGCCAGCGCAAACCCAGTGGATAGAGCGCACGATGCAACTCCTCTTTCGTGGCCTGGGCCAGCCTGCGCACATCCGGGTAGCGTTCAGTGAAACGCTCGTATACCGGCACCACCTGTCGCGCCTGGGTACGATGCAACATCACCTCAGCCATCAGAATGCTGTATGGGTCTTCTGTCAGCCGCCAGGGCAGGGGGCGGAAGTGCTCCTGTCCCCATGTGACGAGGGCTTTGCGAAAGGCGTCAGCGTCTACGCTGTGATCGCCAGCTTTGACAAACCTGGTGTCAGTCATCAATCCGATCGGGCAATCAGGCCTGCGGTCGTAACTGGTTCTTTACCATATCCATCGGGTACTGCCAACATTGCTCCATTCATTCCCGCCAGTACACCGGGCAGGATGACTTGGGCCACGGCCTTCGCCAGCAATGGCGGCACGGCATTCCCCACCTGATAGAACTGCCTGGTGAATGGACCCCGAAAACGGAACCAGTCAGGGAAGCTTTGCAGCCGGGCTGCCTCACGTACAGAGATTGTTCGTGGCGGCTCCGGCTCTCCCTCACGGCTGGGATAGATATGGCGGTAGGTGTCTTTGCCGATGTGGGCTTCAATCGTCCAGGATGGCTGCTCCCGGTATAGTTTCCGGTACTTGTCCTTGAATATGTCGTCCCGGTAGCGCTTATACTTGTCCGGCAGTTCGACGTATCTTCCACCTTCCGGGAGCCAGGCAAAGGCAGCAAGGGCAGTGCCGTTGTGCCAGCGTGTCTGGTGATTGTAGAGTACATCGCCGGCGCCCTGGCGCATCTTTTTCTGGTAATCAGTCAGCTCACCGCGTGGCTGGTAGCGCATTTCGTCTCTGCGATGCCCATGAGACACAATGGGCAGGTCACTGATAGCATCCCAAACCGTGACCGGACTGTCTTCATATGCGCCCACTGGCCACCTGATTCTCTGGCCCAGCCGGTTACCAATAATAAATAACCGGTTGCGAGTCTGGGGAACGCCGTAGTGATTAGCTTGCAGGACTTTCCATTCGACTGTGTAGTCCAGCGCGCTGAGGCTGCGCTGAATTTTCTCCAGCAGTTTCACGTTCCCATCCCTGTAGTACTGCATATCTGGAACGTTTTCAAGTACAAAGTACAAAGGCCGAAGAGCCTTAACAAAGCGGACAACTTCTATGTAAAGCTGATTGCGCGGATCGTGGATGTAAGTGGGATCACCGCGCAGGCTTCGCATCTTGCCGCGTCCGACACGACTGAAGCCCTGACAAGGTAGCCCCCCAATAAGAACATCCACACGTTCCAGATTATATCTGCGGACGAAATCCACAGGCTCCTGGATGTCGCTGATGTCGCCCTGGTGACAACGCTCCCCGAAATTATAGCGATAGGTTTCGCAGGCCAGGTCCCATTTATCCACTGCCAGGCCAATATGGTAACCGGCCATATCAAAACCCAGACTCATACCACCTGCACCACAGAAAAGGTCAAGTACAACCGGACTGTTCATACGCTTTCCCTCAGGTGGTTGAAAATGCGCGGCAACCACTCTACCCGCTAAAGCGAGGCGTCCCCTGGCGCGATTTTTACGATTGAACGCTGCCAAAGTTATCAATCATGTCGCCTTGACGAGAACCCGTAATCTCGATGTCGACAAGATCGTCAAACGGGATGGTTATATTATAGCCCGTAATCACAGCATTAAAGCTAAACTTCGGTAACCCAGACCCCGTTCCCTGCGGGCGCACTTCTAGCTTGCCCGTACTTCCAGGCAACAGGTCTGCCAAGTAGCTTTGCGTGGCGTCAAAGATATTCAATGTGAAATCCAAACCAATCAGCGTGGTCACGGGATAGCGGCTAACCTCATTACCAGCCGCAGCTTCCGTAGTGTCCGCCGAATTGTCAAAGCTGATTTCTGTGTAATCCCCCTGGATAGCAACTTCCGATCCGCCAGAAGGCGTCCACAGAATCACCACATTATTACCTTTATAACGATTTGCAGCAGCCATTTACAGCCTCCCTGTTATTACAGCGTCTCTTCCCCGCGAATGCGGTACACACCGCCGATACCATAATACTGTTGTCCCTGTATCTCCTCAGTCAGGGACAACGGATAGATATAAGTGATTGGACCGACCGGAACGAACGGGTCGGGAAACATCGGCGTCTGCGCAAGCAGGGCAGAAGCCAGCGCATTTGCCACATCGGCGGCTTCGCTTTGCTGGTCACTGACGCCAAAAATCTGCCACCACACATCGAACGCCCTGCGCGCAGTGCGGTTATCCGCGCCGCCCCACATCGGACGAACCAGCACATACGGCAACACGCCCTGATCGGGCGCGTGCTGGAACCAGATACGATCTGACACCAGTGTTACGAGATCGACATTGGAACGCATTAAACCCCGTATACCGGACATCACAATCAGACCGTAATCCATCGCGTCACCGGATACTAAAAATCTTGCGCGGATCAGGCGGCAATTCAGCAAGCGTTCGCTCTGCGGCGGGGCGCACAAACGGCCTAGCGGCCATTTTTATTGTGCCTTCCTCAAGCATTCTTGCGTAAGCTGCGCCAGCCGTTGTGGCGTGCGCTTTTTTGCTGCCTATAAACCCGACATTCACCTTGCGAACAACGATACTGCGATCAAGCTCCCCCGACACCACAGCAGGGGGGTTGCCCGGCGCAGAGGGCGATTTGTCCGACCAGCTTGCGCGAATAATGTCCCGGCATCGCTCCGCCGCCGCTTTCGTCCAGTCGTCTGCCCTGCGCGGCACAAAATATTCTAACCTTTGGAGACCATTCAAGTCTTCTCGCCAGCGCACTGTAAGCATCAGTTCACCTTTACCAACAGTAGTTCTACTGTTGCCTTATAGCTTTGCCTGTCCAGGACCTTACGAATCTGGAATGTGGCATCATCAACTACTACAACATCCTCTACTTCAAACTCAAACCCGACAGGCACGTGCAAACGATAATCGCTCACCACAACGTCCTGCCCAAAAATATCCGCCTGACGATAGTGGCGGGTAATGTCAAGCCTACACGGAATGTCGATACTGCCTCGCCACGTCCGATATTGATTGTTTTGATACGTAGTTGTGCCATCATCCCGTGTAGTGACTGTAGGGAAAATAAAGTGACAGGTTGACGGAAACAACTTGTCAACAACCGCTTCTTGCATGTGCGCATATCGCGCAGAGGACGCAATCTGTCTACCCATCCCGATGATTTACAACCTCATAATCCACGCGACGCAGCGGCACACTCCCCACACCACGCGAACGGAAGAAGCGATACTGCTCCATGCAATGGCGATACTCCTGATCCTCATACAGCGTATTGTCGCCCGCCTTCCATCGAATCAGGCTGGCCCGTAGATTGGCTTTGAGCAACCATATCTCCGCTGCCGCCCGGTTAACATTATATTGACGGCAGCGGAGATAATAAGTCCGCCCTGTCGTATCCGCGTCGAACTCAATATACTTTGCGTCATAGTAGACGGTGTAGCCGGACGCGGCGTTCCCGGCGGCGTCAACAACGGAAAAGGCTCCCGCAGTAGCATCGCGTTCAACATGCGTGATATAGCGGGGCCAGTTATACCGCTTGGTTACACGGGACCCGCTCTCCATAAGCGGAACTGGCGTGAGCAACACGTCGAAAAAGTCGTAGCGGTGCTGATCCAGAATCTCTTGCAGGTGATCGTCATCAAACAGATATGCGCCATTCACCTGTTCGGTCTGACTCTCTGCGTCAGTAAGCTGGCGCAGCAAAGCTATCAGTTCCACCATACCCAGTCGAGCGGCCATGTCGCGTCCCTGTTAACCAAGTCGATACCCACCAAGCGTAACACCCGCCGTGATGTCAAAATCAATGTAGATACGGCCCCGATCCGACCCCGACTGATTGAACGTCGCTGTTGGAAACGGCCCCAAAATCCAGCGCGTACCAGCCCCCATTGACAACGTAAGTTCAGCAACCGCAAGCCCATCTACTGTGCGCGGCGTTTGTACGGTCACGACAACCGTGCCCGCATTGGCGTTGTTGATGACCAGAAATGTCCGGCCATCGTTATCCATGTAATGCCCTTGCGCGTCAGCAGCATTGGGCAGGGTAGTGATGTTATTACCGCTTCTGCGAACAGCAGCGACGGTAACAGCAACTCTGGCCATTCTTACCCCTCGTTAGCTCAGCGGCATAGAAGCGTCAGACTTGATGATCACCCCGTGCGTTGCTCGCCACACGCCGTGTGCATAGACCATGGTGGCATTCAACTCAGTTGCGCGCAGAGACGCATTGCGCTCCGCCTCAACTCGCAACCCCCGCCGCAGGTCAAAGGCCAGCGCATCGCGGTTGAACATACCAGCGCGGGCATAGTTCCGCCCCTGCACCGTGGTGGCAATGCTCACTGATGGGCTTGTCCCGCCCGTTAGGCTGTTGTCGTATAGCGTCATCTGCGGTACATCCTGTCCCGCCAGCGTGCCGCCAAACTCAACCGTAAAGTTGGGGTTGCTTCCGGTAACGGTTATATCGCCCGTGGCAATGTTGGGCAGCGCTTCCAGGGCGCTAACAAGACCCGCCGCATCCACATTATACGCAATAGCCGCCGTAGCCTGATCGGCAAAAGCCAGCTTGAACGTGCCGCCCGAAGGCGAGCCGGTGATGTTGACAGTCTGCCGCTCGTTGGCGACGGCGATGACAGGAACCATTGTTGAGACAACAATGTTCAAATCATTGATCTGCGTGACATAATACTGCCGCTGCATGATGTTGCGGAAATCAAGTGGAGCGGGCTGCGACAGATCGAGCACATGCTCATTGAAAATATCAAGCCACTGGTACGGATGAATCACAGCGATGTAGGGGCCAGGAACAAGATTAGCTTCCAGCCGCGCACGGGCGCGATACAACAGCGCCAACGACATGCTGTTAGCGTCGGACCCATACACACCGCCCGTGAAATTCGCAAAATCTCCCAGCAGGTCCGATTCAACCTTGCGACCAAGCGAATACCCAAGATACGTCCGGGCATCGCGTACAACATCTACATCGTCTGATTCAACACGACGGTCAGTAATCAAATACTGCTTACCTATTTCCTTCGGCGTCAGGGTCGTCAGCAGACTGCGATCCAGCGCCGTAGGGACCAGATCGTCCAGTTCACCAAGGTTGTCCGAGACAGTTGCGCTATCATCACCATATTCCGAAACCTTGCGGTCAACCCAACTTGACGTATCATTAAACGTCCGAACCAGACGCGGCATGATGAAAGTGTGCTGCATATAACGCAGTACACTTCCCCAAATCAGCGGCAAAAGGTCGCTGATCAGCGCATATGTGCTTTCATTTGCCATGTATCAGTTATCTCCTGAGATTATACTGGTCCTCCCCCGCGCTGGCGATGCACGCCTGGCGCAAAGATGTCGGTCAGTTCACCGTCTCCCTTGAGCGCGACCTCTGCCCGGCGATAGAAATCGCTCTTTGCGCCCTCGCTCCCCGCATTGCCGGGGGAAGTGCTTTGAACCTTAAACAACCGCCCAAGCAATTGCGCTTGAGCCTGAATCTGTTCCGGCGTCTCGCCAGTAATCAACTGCCCGTATTCCTCAGGAATCTTGTTATCTCGCATAGCCGCCTGCAAAACGGCCTTTCGCTCGGCACTCGCCGTCTTTTCCAAAAGCTGCTCGATCTTTTTGTTTAACACATCGATCTGAGCAAGCGCACGCGCAACAGGATCATTCTCAGAACTGGCAGAAGGGGTATTGTTGGCTCCTTCCTCATTCTCGGAAACCGGAAACATGGCTTCCAGTTCCTCAATACGGCTCCGCAATTCTTTGATCGTCTGGCGTCGCTCGATGCTTTCGGACAACAGTTCCTTATAGGCGGGCTGATTTTTCAGAACCTCGTCTGGAATCGTAACTTTCGTCCAATCCACTTGGATTGGCTCCCGCGTGTCCGCTTGCTCGTCTGACTCCGCAGGCACAAACACTGGATCACCCTTAAATGTCTGGACCACACGGTCCACCGTCTCATCTGCGAGCGTCCCGCTCGCTTTCACCTTGTCAGGCATTATTGTCATTCTCCGGATTCAAAATCTCGTTCAGCAAATCGCGCAGGGCCGTCAACAGCCAGTCCACATCAATGCTTCCGCTTTTTTCGGCCACATCTTCCAGGGCATTAAACAGGGCCACCAACACAGGCGCGATGGCCGCGTACAGAGCCAACACCTGACTGATAAACGCCTGCGCGTCGGCGTTTGACACGCCAGCATTGACGACAACCAGCACAACGCCCCCGAACACAACAAGCCAAAACTTACTGGACTTAATAAGCCTTGACATTTTCTCCTCCAGATAAAGATCCGAACCGGTCCGGCAGCCACTTTGTTTGCGCGTCACATCGCGCCGATATGCTCATAAGCGAGTCGTCACACAACTATTAGTGGCTTCAATTCTTATTATACATCACTATCGTCGTTTGTCAAGACTGACTGATGCGCAGCAGGCGCGGATTCAGACGGCGTGTCCGCCTCGTTCTTCATCGTCTGCCACTCGTAACCCCAATCATAACCGCGCTTCTCGCTAATTGTGCGACGGCTAACAATCCCAAGCCCACGCTCAATTTGCGCAATCTGCGCAAGCTCAAGGTCGTTGGCGGGCAGGGGGTCTGGCCACAAAACGTCAGGCACGCGAGCAAGCGAAACCCCGGCAAGAGCGGCGGCGGACATGCTGATTTGCTGCATCGCCCGACCATACTGATGCCTAAGCAAAACAGTCTTCATAATCTGATCCAGAAAGACAGTTCGCACGCCTGCATTAGTCACGCGCTGAAAATCGCGGATGTCGCCCCGCAGCACCACCACACGCGCCTCTGCGAGCAAGGCGTTGTAGAGCGCCGCAGAAAGGTTGCTGGAGAACTCGCCGTCGCCTCGCATTTCAAGCAGCGCAGTTTTGGCCTCTGTGTCCGCAATGGCCCACAGACCGTCCAGGCTTGTTTCCTCAATTTCATTGGCGTCAACGCCCATCACGACCATGCGCGGCGCGGCGTAGTAACGATGAATCCTCGCTTGCTCGGATAGAATAAGGTTCACTTTATCGACCAGATCGAACGAAGATAGCTCCGGCAGTCCGTAGAACTGATTTGGAAACGGCAAATGTTGCCAATGAATAACAGGCGGAAAGCGCAGCGTCCATTCTTCACTCTTTGTTCGCTCCCACTTTGTGCCTGCGCTGCGCATGTATTCAACGATCTCCCAGCCTTCCGCATCTCTATTTATGAAATCGATAAGCAGTTCGTCTCGCTCATCAAGCTGAAAATAAAGCTCATGCCACACAATATGATCCAGGTCGTCTGGCCGCCAGAATGAAGCAATGGCGGCGGGCGACAAACTAACAATGCGAGAATATGTCTCGCCAAGCTCCCGACGGGGCGGAATAATACGCACGTAACAATGGCCCGTAAATGCGCCGTTCAGAGCCAGCCCATGCATCAACACAACGCCACCATTATGATCCCACAACCCGTCAAGCCAGCGCTCGGCCTCAGAACGTTGCGGGCCGCTGTTTCCCAATTCAAGAACAGGCAAAGAGGGAAACAAAAATGACACCGTGCGGTCGACGATAATCTTGTAGTTATTGACTACAACGTTATCGTCTGGCTCGCCCGCCTTGACCGACAGAAACGTCTTTTGATTGCCTTCGTAATACTTGCGCGCCTTATCATAACGCGCAGCGCGATGATAACGGTCATGATCAGAAGATAGCACGTCCAATCGCCGCGCATCATTTGGTTCAATATAAGTAGCCGCTTTTGGCATAACAAACTCCTATAAAGAGAAAAACGGATTGGGAACAATTTTCATACCACGCGATTTGCCGACAAGACCCCTGTTTGCCAGCGCGGTGGCCATGACCGTATCGTCGTGCCACCCACGCGGCGCGCCATAGCGAATGTTTCCGCTTGCTGTTATCCGCATAGTGTAAGCCTGAAACTCGCCCAGTTGAATGCTGCCTATCTGGCTGTTGGCGCTAAGCAACTTCAACTGGCCCTTCTGTAGATTGATGGCCAGCGCCTCGATCATAGCCGCCTTTGTAGGAAAGGTCATGAATACCCCCACAACCGGATAACCCTGTTCCTGCAACTCCTCAATAAACCCGCCCGCAAAGTTGCTTTCCATATAAGCGCGCAGTATCCCCCACTGCTCGATAATCGCGCCAATACGCTTTGCCTGCAAGCTAAAACCAACGTCTGTAAAACGATACAACGCCGCCTGTTCGCCGCTTTCTATGTCGACAATTGAGACTACCGTATAGTCATGCTTGCGACCAAGATCGATCCCGGCAACATACAGCCGACCAGGAACAGGTCCGTCAAGCAGAGGAGCAGTAGCCGCGTCTTCGACGCCAACAAAAACGCCGCCCGCTGCGGAGCGAAACTCGGCAAGGTACTCTTGCGCAAACATGGCGGCAGGCATCGTCTTTTTGGCGTCCCTTACCTCATCCTCAATACCGGGGATAAACGTATTCTCAGTTGTGGGGAAGCGCCAGCTTACCCAATCCGGGTTATTGCCTTCCTGCCCGCGTAACCACAGTCTGTGGAATAATGTACCAGCGCCATTTGGCGTCGAAATGAACAAAGCCCGCCCTTTGCGATCTGAAAGAGAAGGGCGCAATACCGCGTTCCACAGTTCGTCTTTAATAAACGCCGCTTCGTCTATCACGCACAGGTCAATACCGCTACCTCGCAGGTTGTCAGGCTTGTCGCCGCTCTTGAAATGCAGTTCTCCCTTGTCGAAAATCATAAACTTGCGCTGTTCTGATTTCTGCGTGTACAAACCCCCTACAGTATTTTTGGCCGTTCGCCAGTGCTCTTCAACGTTGTTATAAGTTGGAGAAACCCACCACACCACCTTTTGCTGATTGATCGCCACATCCAGGCATTCGTGCATGGCGAGCATGGATTTACCAAAACGCCTGCCCGCGCACACAACCCGATAACGCGCAGGATGGAAACGCACCTCTTTTTGCTTTTCGTGCAGATTAAATAATACAATCTGCATTAATCTTCCTCACCAGTTTCCTCATTAGTTTCCTCATAGTTGCCCTCGACCACATCATCGCGCCCGTCTGTCAGTCGGGCGCGAAACTCTTGCGCGGCGTCAGCTAATGGCACGGGGCCGCGTTTCGGGTCGAGAAAATACATCTCATGCGTTTCTCTTTTTTCCGTTTTAGACTGCATGTAGCTGGACGGCAGCATCGCCGTTCGCCGCGCCATGCCGTCCAGCGCGCTGCGGGCGCGCACAAGACGTTCAAACTCCGCGACATTGAAAGGTTCGCCACTTGCAACCGCCTCTTCCAGTCTTTGCAGCCCCGCCGCCAGGATGGCCCGCATGCGGTCGTAGTCTTCTGTGGCCTCATGAACAATTTTGGTCTGTAACTCCTGGAGAATATCCGTTTGAAATTTCACAAGCTGCCCGCTACGGGCTGCGTCGTACAGCGCGATACGTTTTCGCCAGTTGTTTTTAGTTACCAGTTGATAGATATAATCAGGAGACACCCCAACCTTTTGCGCAAATCGCCTGAAGACGCGCTTTGGACCCGGCTCAAGCTCCAGAAAACGGATAAAGTAACTGTATTCATTATTGCTTTCGCCGGGCTGCTGTTCCCACGGCTTGCGAAATTCCAGGCCCTCGTAAGCCGAAGATTTTTTGGTCATAAAAAGACACCCATTTGTGACGAATCAACTCGGCATATCTGGATTGCGCCGCCATGCGCCGAAACACAACCGCTTCAGTAGGACGGCAGGCAGCATCCGGCGTGGTATCAATCCACTTATTCTCGCCTTGTTCGTTGTATAAAGCCCACCAGCTATAAACCCACATATTACGCTCCTATTAACATTATAACACATACCACAGGCGTTGTCAACTGTTTATTGACACAGACCGTGCAGTGTGTTATAATACAGTATAACCAACAAAAAGGAGAATACTGTGGGCGAGAAAACAGAACCAAACCTGCGACAGATCAGCGAGATTGCGCGTTTCTGGTTTCCAGAACACACCGTTGAGGCGTTTTATTGTCCGAACAGGAAACAAATCCAGATCGATCTGATAATCCGAAACGATCTTCGCCCAGCGCCAGGCGAGGTGGACGCCATGCTGCGTGCGCTGCGGCAGTCTTTCGGCGACGCTATTTTTGTCAGAGAGGTTATTACCACCGATGGACGAAAAGAAAGCTAAAACCGCGCCCGAACATGCGAAACTTTCGCGTGGCGGCGTATTGCCAGAGCACAAAATATTAGCGTCAAGCCCGGCAATTGGCGCGGCGCTCACATTGTTTTGGGTCAATAACGACGATCTCATTCGTCCGGGAATCGTAACACGCTCCATGACAATTATTTACGAAAGAGCCGCGTCGCAGCGAGATAACGTGTTTGAGGACGCGCTCGAACACGCAAAGGCGCTGGCCGAAGTGGAAGGCGGCGCGCTTTACATACATCCGGATTATTTTAATTGGGAGAAATATGAGAAATGATCCACCTACGAGGGTGGTTTTTCCCGCCGTCCGCAATCAAGGCTATACATATTCACGATCCCGAAGATATGCTCGCAAACAGCCACAATCATGCAGCAGCGCAAATTGGCGCGATACTCATGCGCGACAATCTGCCGGACTTTTACTTTTACGCTGACGCCGTGCAGCTTGAAGAATTTGAGGAAGCGTTGGGTATGCTGGGAATCGACTATCGCGCTATTCCCCGCCTGCAAGCGTGGAGAAAACATCTTGGGCTTGATTGAGTAGCCGTTGCGTTTCTTCAAGCCCCGCTTTCAACGTGCTTGTCGCGATTGCGAGCAAGCGAACGGCTTCTAACAAAGCTTCCGCTTGCTCGCTGCGATCACAGGTTGATTCCGTCCTCTTCTGCGGCTCGCCTGACCAGATCAATGTAACACCCTTTCTGTAGGGCCACGCGATAGGCGGCCCGGACAATTTTTTCCCGCTCTGCGCGGGTTGTGCCGCGCCCGCGCAGACGAATGGCGCTACGAACGGTGGCGCAGTTAAAAATCGGAAAACGCCCGCCGCTCAATGTGGCGTAGCGTTGCCGTTGCTCAGGCGTAATCCTGGCGGCCATTGCTCTATGCCTTGTCCACTGGACCCAACGCCGGAGCGACGCGCCCCCATACCGGAAAAGCGCCAGGACTGTGCGCCACAACCACCACCGCCCCCTCAACCTGCCAGACATAAAACAGCATTGGCCGCACGCCCTGGTACAGCAGATAAACAATCAAATCAACGTCCGCGTAACGCAACCGCGTCCAGGCAGGGCGGTCGGCTTCAGGACGCTGAATCCAGAACTCAGTGGGGCCGCCAAGCTTTTGCAAGAAAAGCCGCACACATTCGTCGCCGCTTTGAGCTTCCCAATCGGACTGGCGAGGGAGCGCGCAGCGGAGCACCACAGTCTGCCCCTGCGCGGCGGCGGGCGCAACCTGCGCGAGCAAGACAACAAACAGCAACAAAACACTAAGCGTCGTCAGCAATCTCCGCGTCATCGTACACCTCGTTTAACCCTTCCTCTTCGTTTTCCTCATA
>FWPU01011247.1_pt1 | contig 12662 bp, 12 predicted proteins | sample 2228361 | NCBI WGS metagenome assembly FWPU01 (sample SAMEA103939777, study PRJEB20133) | metagenome | reverse complement strand
TGGATCGCCATACACGTGTTGAGGTCCTGGTGTGGGTTCAGGCCGCGTGGCGGTGGTGCCGGCGGGCGTGGTACCACGCGTGGCGGACGGCCTCGCGGTAGGTCTCCCAGTCTCCCGGCTGCCCCTGCTCCCACTTGCGCCGCACCAGGGGCTCGACGGCCTGCCAGTCGTCGTCGCCCTCGCAGCCCAGGTCGTAGCCGAACCGGGCCGCGGACGCTGCTGGTCCCCGGGCGCCCGCTCCGGGCGGGACTCCGCGTCGTCCTCGCGCGGCCGCTCGCGCCCCATGGCGTGCACCTCCGCCGAGCGGTCGAGCAAGGGCGGCGCCAGCGAGGCTCAGGGGCGGCGGCGCTCCAGGGCCGGCAGCGGCGTGACCGCCAGCGTGGCCTGGAAGCGCCGCAGCGTGCGGGCGTTGAGGCCGAGGTCGAAGCGGCCCGCCTCCAGCGCGCTCTCGATCGTCAGGCGGGTGTCACCGCCGGCCGTCTCGCACGCCGCGACCCGCACGACGGCCACCCGGCCCCAGCGCGACAGGCGCGCCTCGACGCTCCCCGCATCCGGCTCGTAGCGGGTGAGCCGGGCGCCCAGGCGGCGCAGGGCCGCCGCGCTGCGCAGGAGGGCCTCCTCCGGGGGACCGGCGACGACGGCCACGGCGGCGCGCCGGGCCGTCACGACCGGTAATCGCGGTGCCAGAGCGCCAGGTACTCGCGCGCGTTGCGCCTGATGTCCTCCAGCTCCTCGGCGCTCATCTTGCGGACGGGTCGGGCCGGCACGCCCATCACGAGCCAGCCGGCGGGCACGACCTTGCCCGGCGGCACCAGCGCGCCCGCCCCCACCTGGGCGCCCTCCTCGACGACCGCGCCGTTCAGCACCACGGCGCCGATGCCGATGCGGACGTCGTCCTGGACGGTGCAGGCGTGGACGACCGCCCGGTGGCCGATGGTCACCCCGCTGCCCACGATGCAGGGGAACTGGGGCGTGACGTGCAGCACGGCGCCGTCCTGCACGTTGGAGTTGCGGCCCAGGCGCACGTAGTTGTCCTGGTCGCCCCGCAGCACGGCCATCGGCCACACGCTGGCGCCGGCCTCGATGATGACGTCCCCGATGACCTGGGCCGCCTCGTCCACGTAGGCCGTGGGATCGATCCGGGGACGGCGCCCGGGGACGGCGCGGATCACACGATTTCCCCGGCTGCCACCGCCACGCACTGGCCCGAGATGTTCCGGGCCAGGTCGCTCGAGAGGAAGACGGCCAGGGCCGCGATGTCCTCCGCCGTCACCATGCGCTTGAGCGGGGCCCGCTCCACGAAGGCCCGGCGCATCTCCTCGACCGGCACGCCCTTGACCTGGGCCTGGCCGGCAATGACGCGGTCGATCCGGTCGCCCTCCACCGCGCCCGGGGCGATCGCGTTGACCCGGATGTTGTGCGCCGCCAGCTCCAGCGCCATGCCGTAGGTCATCCCCACCTGGCCGGCCTTGGCCGCGCAGTAGCCGATGCGGAACGGCAGCCCGCGCCGCCCGGCCACCGACGAGATGTAGACGATGCTCCCGCCGCCGGCCCGGATCATGGCCGGGACGGCGAAGCGGGTGGACATGTACGAGGAGGTCAGGCAGGAATTGATGGTGTAGAACCACTCCTCGGTCGTGTAGTCCTGCACGGGCTTGGTGGGCCCGCCGTCGCCGGCATTGGCGATCAGGATGTCCAGGCGGCCGAAGGCCTCCACCGCCGCCTCGACCATGCGGCGGGCGTCGGCCTCCTGCGCCGCGTCGGCCGTCACGGCCAGGGCCCGGCCCCCCGCCTTCTCGACCAGCCGGGCCGTCTCCTGCACCAGGTCCGCGGAGCGGGCCGCGCACACCACGCGGGCGCCCTCGCCGGCGAGGACCTGGCTCATGACGCGGCCGATGCCCTTGCTGGCGCCCGTGACCAGCGCGACCCGGCCCTCCAGCAGGGCCACCTCAGGCCACCTCGAACAGCCCGGCCGCCCCCATGCCGCCGCCGATGCACATCGTGCACACGACGTACCTGGCGCCGCGGCGCTTGCCCTCGATGAGGGCGTGGCCGACCATGCGGGCGCCGCTCATGCCGTAGGGGTGGCCGATGCTGATGGCGCCGCCGTCCACGTTGAGCCGCTCCATCGGGATGCCCAGGCGGTCGCGGCAGTAGACGACCTGCACCGCGAAGGCCTCGTTCAGCTCCCAGAGGTCGATCCGGTCCATGGTGAGCCCGAACCGCTGGAGCAGCCGGGGGACGGCGAAGACCGGCCCGATGCCCATCTCGTCCGGCTCGCAGCCCGCCACCGCGTAGCCGCGGAAGATGCCCAGGACGGGGAGGTTGCGCTGCTCGGCCAGGCGGCCGTCCATCACCACGCAGGCCGAGGCGCCGTCGGAGAGCTGGCTGGCGTTGCCGGCCGTGATGTGCCCCTTCTCGCCCGTCACCGGCTTGAGCGCGGCCAGGCCTTCCAGCGTCGTGTCGGGCCGGTTGCCCTCGTCGCGGTCCAGGGTGACCGTCTCCTCGCGCACCTCGCCGGTGGCCTTGTCCTGCACCAGCCTGGTGGTCGTGAAGGGCACGATCTCGGCGCTGAGGCGGCCCTCGCGCTGGGCGGCGGCGGTCCGCTGCTGGCTGGCCAGCGCGTACTCGTCCTGCTGCTCCCGGGTGATGTAGTACCGCCTGGCCACCACCTCGGCCGTCTCGATCATCGTCATGTAGATCTCGGGCTTGTGCTCCTCCAGCCAGGGCTCCCGCAGCCGGTGGAGGTTCATGTGCTCGTTCTGGACCAGGCTGATGGACTCCACGCCCCCGGCGACCATGATGGGCACGCGGTCCACCAGCACGCGCTGGGCGGCCATGACGATGGCCTGCAGGCCCGAGGAGCAGAAGCGGTTCACCGTGGTCCCGGCCGTCGTGACCGGCAGCCCGGCCCGGATGGCGGCCTGCCGGGCGATGTTGTGGCCGGTGGCGCCCTCGGGCAGGGCGCAGCCCAGGATGACGTCCTCGACTTCCCCGGGCTCCAGGCGGGCGCGCTCGACGGCGTGCTTGATGACGTGGGCGGCCATGGTGGCGCCGTGGGTGTTGTTCAGCGCGCCACGGTACGCCTTGCCGATTCCGGTGCGGGCGGTCGAGACGATGACGGCATCTGGCATGGGGGATCTCCTTTGGCCGAAGGATACACGAAGCGGCTGGCGCCCGTCCGCGGCCTCGGCTACCCTCTGGTCTGATGCGGATGGAGGGCAAGGTGGCCCTCGTCACCGGGGCCGGCTCGGGGATCGGGCGGGCCACCGCCCTGCGGCTGGCCGTCGAGGGGGCCCAGGTCGCCTGCGCCGACCTGGCGGGGGCCGCGGCGCGCGAGACGGCGAGCGCCATCCAGGCCGCCGGGGGCAAGGCGATGGCCGGGCAGGGCGACGTGGCGCGGGAGGCCGACGCCGCGCGCCTGGTGGCCGAGGTGCTGGCCCAGTGGGGACGGCTCACCACGCTGGTCAACTCCGCCGGGGTCCGCCCGGAGCGCCGCGACCCGGCGCCGCCGGCCGGCGAGTGGGCCCGCATCGTGGACGTCAACCTGACGGGCACCTACCTGGTCTCCCGGGCGGCCCTGCCGGCGCTGGCCGAGTCGGGCGGGGCCATCGTCAACCTGGCCTCGATCTTCGGGCTGGTCGGCGGTTCGCTCTCGCCGGCCTACGCCGCCTCCAAGGGCGCCGTCGTCAACCTCACGCGCCAGATGGCGCTTCAGTGGGCGCCGCGGGTCAGGGTGAACTGCGTGTGCCCGGGCGTGATCGAGACGCCGATGACGGCGCCGCTCCTGGCCGAGCCCGAGTGGCGGGAGGCGATGCTGCGCCGCCACCCGCTGGGCCGCATCGGACGTCCCGAGGACGTGGCGGCCGCGATCCTCTACCTGGCCAGCGACGAGGCGGCGTTCGTCACGGGGGTGGCCCTGCCGGTGGACGGCGGCTACACCGCGGCCTGAGGGGCCGCGCCCCCGGCCCCGCCGGGCGTTGCGGGATCCGGCGATTCCCGGCACCCTGGGTGCACATCGGGAGCGCGGGCGCACGTGGGGAGACTGGCCGCCGCCGCCGTCACCGTCGTCCTGGCCGCCGCGTCCGCGGGATGCGCGCCCGCGGTGGCCGGGCCGTGGGCGCCGGTGCCCTGGCCGCCGGCCGAGGGCGAGCCGGCCAGGCCCGTCTGGGTGGTCCGCCACGGCTGGCACACGCGCGTGGCGGTGCGGCGCGCCGACGTGGACCCGGCCCTCTGGCCCGAGAGCCGGGCGTTCGGCGACGTGGCGTACCTCGAGGTCGGCTGGGGAGACCGCGACTTCTACCCCAAGCCCGACCCGTCGCTCTGGGACGCGATCGATGCGGTCATCCGCCCCACCCCGGCCGCGCTGCACGTCGGCGGCTTCGACGCCCCTCCGGAGGCGTTCGTGGCCGGCACCGAGGTCGTCCGCATCGCGGTGACCGAGCGGGGCTTCGACCAGCTGACCCGCTACATCCACCAGCATTACGCGCGCGACGCGGCCGGCCAGCCGATCCTGATCCGGCCCGGCCACTACCCGCGCAGCTGGTTCTACGAGGCGACGGCACGCTACCACGTGCTCCGCAACAGCAACTACTGGGCGGCCCGGGCGCTGGCCGTGGCCGGCGTGCCGACGAGCCCGGCCGCCGCCCTCACCGCCGCCACCGTGATGGCGCAGGCGCGGCGGCACGGGACCCCCGTGGGCGCGCCGGATGCCGGGCCTCGGGCCGGACGCTGACGGCGGCCGCCGCGGTCAGGGCGCCGGGCGCCGCGCGTAGTGCTCGATGATGAAGCCCGCGATGGAGTGACGGGACGGCCCGCCGGGCAGCGCGTCGCGCGAGAACCAGCGCGCGTCCTCGAGCTCCTCGGGGTCGATCCTCAGCTCCCCGCCGGCGTACCGGGCGACGAAGCCGATCATGAGCTGGCTGGGGAAGGGCCAGTTCTGGCTGCCGACGTACCGGATGTCGTCCACGTCCACCCCGACCTCCTCGCGCACCTCGCGCCGGACGGCCGACTCGAGCGACTCGCCGTTGTCCACGAACCCGGCCACCAGCGCGTACCGGCCGGGGGCCCAGCCCGCCTTGCGGGCCAGCAGCACGCGCTCGCCGTCGCGGACCAGGACGATGACGCAGGGATGCAGGTGCGGGTAGTGCTCGTAGCGGCACCGGGAGCAGCGCTTGCCCCACTCGTTCTCGATGCGCTCGGCCGGCGCCCCGCAGCGCGGGCAGTGGCCGCTGGTGGACTCCCACCACAGCGCCTGCATGGCCATGCCTCCCAGCGAGAGCAGCTCGTCGGGCAGGCGCGTGCCCTGCATCGGCACGCACGTCTCGCGGCGGAAGCCGGCCGGCAGCGGCGCCTCGCGCGGCAGCGACGCCACCCAGCAGGGCGCGCCGCGCCAGGTGCCGAGCCAGAGCGCTCCCTCCAGCCAGGGCGCCAGGGCCGCGGGGGGATCGCCGAACGGGAGGGCCGGCACCCCACCGTCCGGGATCTCCAGGCCCTGGTCCTGCACGATCAGCCAGTGCCCGCGGCGCCCGGGCCGGCCGCCGGCGCGCTTGGCCGGCTCGAACTCCGGGCCCAGGCAGTCGCGGTTGAACGGCAGGTTGACGGTCAGCGGGGTCATCGCGGCCATCTTATGGTAGACAGAGGGACATGAACCAGTCCCGGCGGCGCCCCGACGAGGGCCGGAGGCGGCCGGCGTGAGCCCGTTCGCCGAGCGCCGGACGCGATTCATGGCCGCCCTGGGCGACGGCCTGGCCGTCATTCCCGGCGCCCAGGAGCAGGTGCGCAACGCCGACACCTGCCACGAGTTCCGCCAGGCCTCCGACTTCTACTTCCTCACCGGCTTCGACGAGCCCGACGCGGTGGCCGTCTTCAACCCGGCCCATCCCAAGGAGCGCTACGTCCTCTTCGTGCGCCCGCGCGACCGCGAGATGGAGATCTGGAACGGCTACCGGGCCGGCGTCGAGGGGGCGGTGGCGACTCACGGGGCCGACAGCGCCTACCCGATCGAGGAGCTGGACCAGCGCCTGCGCGACTGGGCGCTGGACCGGCCGGTCCTCTTCTATCGCCTCGGCCAGCCGGCCTTCGACGCCCGCATCACCCGGCTGGTGGCCGAGCTGCGGGGGGCCCGCGCCCGCGGCTTCACGCCGCCGGTGCGCCTGGAGGACCCGAGCCCGCTGCTGCACGACCTGCGCCTGCGGCGGCTGCCCGAGGAGCTGGCGCGCCAGCGCCGGGCCTGCGAGATCAGCCGGGAGGCCCACACCGAGGCCATGCGCTTCGCGCGGCCGGGCCTGTGGGAGTACCAGGTCCAGGCCGTCGTGGAGTACCTGTTCCGCATGAACGGCTCGCGGCGCAACGCCTACCCCACCATCGTCGCCTCGGGCCCCAACGCCTGCATCCTGCATTACCACGAGAACAGCCGCCGCATGGCGGACGGCGATCTGCTGCTGCTGGACGCCGGCTGCGAGTACGAGTACTACGCCTCGGACATCACCCGCACCTTCCCCGTCAACGGGCGCTTCACGGCCGCCCAGCGCGCCGTCTACGAGATCGTGCTGCGCGCCCAGCTGGCGGCCATCGCCGCCGTCCGGCCCGGCGCCGCGTACGACGCCGTCCACGACGCGGCCCGCCGGGTGCTGACCGAGGGGCTGGTGGCCCTGGGGCTGCTGCCCCGGGGGGTCGAGGACTCGCTGGCCATGCACCACTACCGCGAGTTCTACATGCACGGCACCGGGCACTGGCTGGGCATGGACGTGCACGACGTGGGCGACTACCGGATCCAGGGTGCCCCGCGCGTGCTCGAGCCCGGCATGGTCTTCACGGTGGAGCCCGGGCTCTACTTCGATCCCGCCCGGGAGGCCGTGACCTTCTACCTGCGCGAGTACAGCGAGCAGGAGATGTACGAGCGCCGGCTCCGCCTGGGGACGGCCGCCGCCCGGCGGCTGGAGGAGGAGGAGAAGGCCAGGGCGGAGAAGGTCACCCACCCGGTGCCGGCCGAGTTCCGGGGGATCGGGGTGCGGATCGAGGACGACGTCCTGGTCACCGCCGGCGGCTGCGAGGTCCTCACCGCCGGCACCCCGAAGACCGTGGAGGACGTCGAGGCCGCCTGCGCCGAGGCTCCCCGCCTCCCGCGCTGGTAGTCCGCGTCAGGCCCGCAGGCCGTTGATGTAGGTCCAGCAGCAGCGGAACGACGGGCGCCCCCCGAAGAGCGTCTCCATGGCGTGGCGGATCAGCGCCAGGCGATCGGCCACAGCCTCCGCCGCGGGGGTCACCGCCTCGACCTTCGGGGACCCGCCGACCCAGCCCAGCACGGCGTCGTGGTACGCGCTCAGGAACTCGAACCAGTCCTCCACCCGAGCCTCGACGCCCCGGGCCGTGACCGTCTCGATGACGAAGCCGGCCTCCTCCAGGAAGCGGAGGTAGTCATCGAGCGGGCGGACGGGCGGGAAGACCCGGTCCCGGTAGGCCAGGTAGGCGTGCATCCGCGCCTCGTCGTCGAGGGCGGGCCGGTACGCGGCGTAGCGGGCGTCGTTCCGCACCAGGCCGGCCGCCACCTCCTGGATGGCCCGGACCGTCTCGTCGAGCACCCACTCCGCAGGCTTCGCCCGCGGATTGCGGATGTTCCCGGACTGCACGAACACCCGGCCGCCGGACCGGAGCACCCGAGCCCACGAGGCGAGCGTGCCCGGCAGGTCCAGGTAGAGGTGGATCGCGTTGGTGGAGACGATGGCGTCCACGCCCCGCTCGCGCAGCTCGGGCCCCAGGACCTCCTCCAGGCGCTGCAGACGCCTCTCCTCCTTGAGCCAGCGGAGCAGCCGGAACGCCACCCGGTCGTCGTCGCGGAACTTGTCGAGCGCCACCCGCAGGAACTTCGGCGAGCTGTCGACGATCACGACCCCGAACCGGCGGTCGAAGACCCGCAGCTTGAGCCGGTCCAGGAGGATGCCGGTACCGCCCGAGTAGTCGATCAGGATCTGGCCTCCGCCGACGTGCCGCGCCAGGTCCTCGACGGTCGGGTCGAGGTTGCGGTACCAGCCGTGGTTCTCGACCGTGTCGTAGTGGAGGCCGAAGGCGTCCACGGGCTGATGGGTCCACTCCTCGTCGGGGATGCGGGCGAAGCCCGCCGGCCAGTCGAAGCGGCGCCAGGCCGGGCTCGCGTCGTGGACGGGGAGGCTCAGCTCGCGATGGATCCGCAGCAGCGCCTCGAGCGTCGAGGGGGGGCGCCGGCCCCAGCCGCACTCGGTGGCGATGCCGAACCCCGAGACGAAGCGGCGGGCGACCTCGAGGCGCCGGGCCGTCCCCTCGACGCCGTCGGTGTGGTGGACCAGCCCCAAGTAGAGCTCTGTCTCCGGGCGCAGGCGCAACTCGCGCAGCGGAGCGTAGTAGGCGTCGTCGGTCCGCCCGCGCGGCACCGGCATGTGGATCCAGTGCAGCGGGCGGCCCAGGCTGGCCGAGAGCGCGTTGGCAACCTCGACCAGCTTGGCGGCGTCCGCAGGCTCGACGAAGTGGCGGTGGCGCACGTCGCCGTAGCAGAAGTGGTAACCCAGCTCCACGTCGGGCGGCACGTGGCGAGCCAGCCGGAGCAAGCGCTCGAGGATGCCGCCCTTGACGTCGTCGAACCAGACCCGGAAGACACCCTCCAGCATCCCGAACTCGAAGTTCGTGTCCCACTGGATCGCCAGCTGCTCGTGGGGGATCTCGCGGAGGATCTCGTCCAGCTCGGCCAGCAGGCGCGCCTCGTACAGCGGCTCCAGCGCCGGCTGGTGCTCCGGGACGACGAACGCGAAGACCGGCGCCAGGGGCGTGGGCAGGCAGCACTGGAAGCGGCAGGCGATGGGGACGACGCCGTCCCGCTTCAGGCGGACGAAGGTGCGATACGAGGCCACCGCCGCCTCGGCGTACCCCAGGGCCTCGAACCGCACCCGGTCCGGGCGACCACCGTCGGCGAGCCGCACCCGTGGGAGCGGCCGCCAGCTGTCGGGCGCGGGCGGGACGACCTCCAGCTCCGGCTGCGCGGTGAAGATCGGCAGCTGCCAGACGATCCAGTCCGAGCGCGGACCGGTCTCCCCGTCGGGGATCCGCCGGAGACGGTCGCCGATCGCCCCGGCCACCAGGCGGAAGACGGCCTCGGCGCTGGCCAGCGGCACGCTGCCGACCAGGTGAACGCCACGCGCGACGGCCTCGATGCCCATGGGCCACCCCCGCCGGGCCGGGCTACTCGCGGGGCCGGTACTGCTCGCGCAGGACGCGCTTGAGCGTCTTGCCCGCCACGTTCCGCGGAAAGTCCTCCACGATCATCACGTCGCTCACCCGCTGGAACCGGGCGCCGACCCGCTCGTTGATCCAGGCGCGGAGCGCCCCGGCCGTGACGGCGCCCGGCTGGACGAGGACGACGGCCGCCACCGGCGTCTCGCCCCACCGCGGGTCCGGAACCCCGAAGACGGCCGCCTCGCGCACGGCGGGGTGCTGGACGACGATCTCCTCGATGTCGCGCGGGTAGACGTTGACCCCGCCCGAGATGATCATGTCCTTCTTGCGGTCGACCAGGTACAGGAAGCCGTCCTCGTCCACGTAGCCGAGGTCCCCCGAGTGGAGCCAGCCGTCCACGATCACCCGCGCGGTCAGGTCCGGCCGCTTGTAGTAGCCCGGCATCATCAGCGGCCCCCGCCCGCAGATCTCGCCCACCTGCCCCGGGGGCACCTCCCGCCCCTGGTCGTCGAGGATGCGCATCTCGTAGTGGGGCGGCGGCACCCCCACCGAGGCCAGCTTCCGGGGCGCGTCGTCCCGGTCCAGGATGGTGACGAAGCCCTCGGTGAGGCCGTACAGCTCGTGGAAGCGGCCGGGCAGCGCCTCGTGGATGCGCTTCTTGTACTCGAGGTGGAGCGGCGCGCCCACCGTCTGCCACATCTCCAGGGAGGCCAGCGCCCGGGGCGAGAAGCGCGGATGGTCGAGCACCGCGATGATCTGCGAGGGCACCATGACGACGTGGGTCACGCGGCTGCGCTCGATCTCGGCGATGACCTCGCCGGCGTCGAAGGCGCGGTGCAGGATGAAGGTGCACCCCTGGAGCCACCACGGCATGAGCGTGATGAAGGCCCCGTTGAAGACCAGCGAGCCGGCGTGGAGGATGACGCTCTCCGGGTGGATGCGGAACGCCGCGGCGAGCAGGAGGCCGTAGAGCGCGCGGATGCGGTGGGTGTGCACGATGCCCTTGGGCTCGCCCGTGGTGCCGCTGGAATAGATGATGTTGAAGGGATCCTCGTCGGTGAGCTCCGGGTCCGGGGGCGGCGTCTCCGGCGCCCCCGCCACCAGGTCGGCGTAGGCCCGGAAGCCGGGCCGCGCGCCGTCCACGAGGATCCAGCGGTCGTCCTTGATCGCCGGCAGCTCCGGCCGCACGCGCTCCAGCCGGCCGGTCAGGGCTTCCGTCGAGACGACCATGACGGCGTCGCTGTCGCCGAGCAGGCTGACCAGTCCCCGCTCCTGCAGCAGCGGGCTCTGGGGCACCACCACGATGCCGGTCCGGGCGGCGGCCGCATAGATCTCGACCTGCTCGAGGCAGTTCGGCAGCACGGTGGCCAGCTTGTCGCCCTTGCGCAGGCCGGCGGCCAGCAGGGCGTTGGCCAGCCGGTTCACCCGGGCGTCGAGCTGCCGGAAGGTCAGGCGGTGCTCGCCGAAGACGAGGGCCAGGTGGTCGGGGCGGTAGCGGGCGTGGCGCGGGAGCAGGGTGCCGATGTTCATGCCGGCAGCATAGCGCGCCTGCGCCAGCGGCGGGCCCTTCTCGAGCAGGCGGGGGCCGTGGCGCCCGGCCCGATGCGCCCGGCTCTCAGGGTCGCCTCCGCGGGCCGGCTACGAGCCCAGCAGCCCGACGTCGAGCGCCGGGCCGGCGGCGCCGGGGACCGCCGCCCGCCGCGGGGCGGGCGCGGCGTCCAGCCGCTGGAGCGCCGGCATGACCTCGCGGGCGAACAGGCGCATGTTGCGCTCGGCGTCCTCGTACGGCATGCCGGCGTAGGAGAAGACGCCCACGAAGCTGTCGTTGCCGACGCGGTCGCGGATCTCGAGGATCCTCGCGTAGCACTGCTCGGGGGTGCCCCACACCTGCAGGTTCAGGAAGAAGTCGATGACCTTGTCGGTGCCGTACTGCGCGATCTTCTCGGCCATCTTGCCGTAGTACTCGTAGCCCCGGGTGCGGGCCAGGTGGTCGCCGGCGAACTGGTAGTGGTCCAGCACCGTCTGGTAGTAGCCGCCGATGTACTGCCGGGCCATGGCCTCGGCCCGGTCGGCGCTCTGGTCGCAGAAGGTCCAGCCGGCGGCGATGGGGGCCGGCGCCTCGGCGCCGTTCACCTCGCGGTAGATGGTGCGGTAGGCGTCCAGCTCCCTGGCCACCTCCGGCCACGGCTTCTGGGGAATGATCAGGATGCCGACGCCGAGCTGGGCCATGATGCGGGAGGACTCGGGCGACACCGCCGCCGCGTACGTGCGCCCCCGGAAGGTCCGGAACGGCGCCGGGCGGATGGCCGCCCGCGGCTGCCTGATGAACGTGCCGTCGTACTCCACCCAGCCCTGCTCGAGCCCCCGCAGCAGCATCTCGGCCGACTCCACGAAGCGCTGGCGCGACTCGTCCATGGCCAGCCGGAAGCCGTCGAACTCCACCTTGCCGGCGCCGCGGCCCAGCCCCAGGATCAGGCGCCCGCCCGACATGGCGTCGAGCATGGCCACCTGCTCGGCCACCCGCAGGGGGTCGTGCCAGGGCAGGACCACCACCATGGAGCCCAGCCGGATGCGGCGCGTCCGCCCCGCCATCCAGGTGAGGAACTGCAGCACGTCGGGACACATCGTGTAGTCGGTGAAGTGATGCTCGACGCTCCAGATGGAGTCGAAGCCGAGCGGCTCGACCAGGTCGGCCAGCCGCAGCTCGTCGGCGTACACCTCGTGGTCGGGGCGCCGGCGCCCCGGGTTCTGGAAGACGATGGCGGTGCCGACGTGCATGCGGCCTCCCTTCTACAGCGCGGCCACGACGGAGATCTCCACCAGGTACCGCGGCGCGGCCAGCCGGGCCTCGACGGTGGCCCGGGCCGGCGTGTTCTGCGGGTCCACCCAGGCGTCCCAGACCTCGTTCATCTCGGCGTAGTGGGCCATGTTGGCCAGGTAGATGGTGGCCGAGAGCAGCCGGGACTTGTGGCTGCCCACCGCGGCCAGCAGCTCGTCGATCTTGCGCAGGATCTGCGCCGTCTGGTCCCTGGCCGTCGCGGCCTCGCCGGACACCTGCCCGGCCAGGTACACGGTGTTGCCGTGCACGACGGCCTGGCTCATCCGGGGTCCCACCTGGTGGCGCTTGATCGTCATGGCGTCGGCCTCCTCGAGGATGGTGCCGCCGAGGATATCACCGCCGGCGGGCGCCGGTCACCGCCACCAGGGACAGAAGGGCGGCTCGCGGGGTGGAGCCGAGGCCGTCCTCGACGGCGTAGAGGGCGTCGCTCAGCGGCCCTGCTCGCGGATGCGGCGCGCGGCCCGCAGCGTGACCACGCCCAGCGCGGCGGCGACGAGCAGCAGGCCCGCCGGCACGGCGTAGAGGATCGGGGGCAGCCCCGAGGGGTGATCCATCAGGTAGGGCGTGGTGGCCGGGCTGGGCGCCTCGGCGGGCGCGGCCGCGGCCGGCGCCGGGGCCG
>FWPU01011246.1_pt1 | contig 12663 bp, 15 predicted proteins | sample 2228361 | NCBI WGS metagenome assembly FWPU01 (sample SAMEA103939777, study PRJEB20133) | metagenome | reverse complement strand
CCAGCCTCTTCTATACTGCATTTTCTGGCACCCCTATCAAAGGACTACAGGATACTGGTTAAACATACAGAAGACGAAATAGCGGCAATTCTTACCGCAATTGGTGCTAATTACGCCGGTATCAGGGCAATGACCGCAACCTCAGGCGGGGGATTTAGTTTAATGTCGGAAGCCCTCGGTATGGCTGCTATTACAGAAACTCCTCTTGTTATTGCAGAATGTCAGAGACCCGGTCCAAGTACCGGCATGCCAACATGGACAGAACAGGGTGATTTGCGTTTCGTGATGCACGCATCGCAGGGGGACTTTTTAAGGGTTGTACTGGCACCAGGTGATGTTGCTGAGGCTTACCATTTAACACAAATCGCATTCAATCTGGCAGAAAAATACCAGATACCCGTTTTGATCTTAAGTGACAAACTCCTTTCTGAAAGCCATGACACCCTTGATGATTTCAAAAGATATGATGTAAAAATTGAAAGAGGAAAGAGGTTAAAAGATGTCCCTGAAGGTTACAAACGTTATGACACATCCATAGAAGACGGTATAAGTTACAGAGCCTTCCCGCCTGCTCCTAACGGAATGCATCTTGCAGACAGCGATGAACATGATGAGTACGGGCTTGTTACGGAAGAAAGTGAAATGAGACAAAAGATGCAGGAAAAAAGGTTTAAACGTCTCACAGCCATAAAAAGGGAAATACCAAAACCGGTTCTTTACGGCAACAGTGAGGCAGACATTTCCTTTATTGGTTTTGGGTCTGTTAAGAACGCTGTGCTTGCAGCCATGGAAATACTTGAAAAAGATGGTGTTAAGACAAACTTCCTGCATTGTGTCTGTCCTATGCCATTTAACAGTGAGGACTATATGGGGTTTGTAAAATCGGCAAAACGTCTTATTTGTGTGGAAAATAACCACACAGGACAGTTTGCGTCTGTTCTGCAGGAAAACCTTTGTGTTGAGATAAAGGAGCGGCTGCTGAAATCTGACGGAAGACCATTTTTCCCCACAGAAATTGTAAATTTTGTAAAAACAGGAGTTACCAATGGTTGATTATCAGGAATACAACACCTACCAGAAGCCAAGCTGGTGTCCGGGTTGCGGCAACTTTGGCATCTGGTATGCTCTGAAGACAGCCTTTCACGAGTTAAATCTTAAAAATCACGAAGTCACCATGGTTTTTGGTATTGGCTGCTCGGGAAACCTGTCAAACTTCATCAAAGTTTATGGTTTTCACAGTATCCACGGCAGAACGCTTCCAGTGGCTTCCGGAATAAAACTGGCAAATCACAGCCTTAATGTTATTGCCACATCAGGCGATGGCGATGGGCTTGGAATAGGACTGGGACATTTTATACACACATGCCGTAGAAATATTGATATTACTTACATAATTCATGACAACAGAATTTACGGACTCACAACAGGGCAGACATCTCCCACAAGCCCAAAAGGCATAAAAACAAAATCCACACCCTTTGGTGCCATTGAGGTTCCTGTAAATCCCTTAGCCCTTGCCATAATATCCGGAGCGACCTTTGTTGCAAGAGGATATTCAGGGGAGATTGACCATTTAGCAGGACTAATCACAAAGGCTGTAAGGCACAAAGGCTTTTCTGTCATTGACGTGCTGCAACCCTGTGTGTCATTCAATCCTCAGTTTTCATATCCTTTCTACAATCCGAGGGTTTACCGGCTGGAAGACACAAATCATGATCCGGGACACATGGAAGAGGCTCTTAAACTGGCGACAGACACAGGCAGCGACAGAATCCCCATAGGTGTTTTTTACCAAAAGGAAAGAGAGACCTACGAAGAGGCTTCAGAAGAGCTTAAGGCAGGCCCGCTGATTAATGACGAAATTGATAACATAGACATTTCACCACTTTTAGAAAGGATACTCAACAGTTAACAGGTGATAACATGAACAATGACATGCAAAAGGAAATCAAAAGACTGGCAAAGGAAAAAAATGCGATAATACTTGCTCACAACTATCAGAGACCTGAGGTTCAGGACGCTGCTGACTTTGTTGGCGATTCTCTGGAACTAAGTATAAAGGCAAGGGACACCGATGCAGAAATGATAGTCTTCTGTGGTGTCCATTTTATGGCTGAAACAGCAAAAATACTGTCTCCAAAAAAAAAGGTGGTCATGCCACGTGCCGATGCTGGCTGTCCCATGGCAGACATGGTTACGGCAGAAGGGCTGGAGGCGGAAAAGGCAAAATACACCGATTTTAAGGTGGTAACCTATGTCAACTCTTCTGCGGCAGTTAAGGCTTTAAGCGACGCCTGCTGCACCTCGGCAAATGCGGTAAACGTGGTGAAAAATATAGAGGCAGAAAAGATTTTGTTTGTGCCGGACAGAAATCTGGGAAACTATGTTTCCCGCTTTGTCAGGAAAGAAATTGTTTGCTGGAAAGGCTTTTGTCCCACCCACGAAAGACTTAAGGTGGAAGATATTCTGGAAAAAAAGAACGTCTATCCTGAAGCAAAGGTGCTGGTGCATCCTGAATGCAGACCTGAGGTGGTTGACATTGCGGACAGAGCTTTAAGCACATCAGGAATAATTAAGTTTTGCAGAGAAGACGACGCAAAAGTATATATCATAGGAACAGAGGAAGGGATTTTACACAGACTGAAAAAAGAAAATCCGTCAAAAACGTTCATCCTGGCATCAGAAAGGCTTATCTGTCCCAATATGAAGCTTACAAGTATTGAAGACCTCTATGAGGTGGTTAAAAATCCTGAAAAGGAGATTATGGTGCCGGATGATATAATTGAAAAGGCTAAAAAGGCTCTTAACAGGATGTATGAGCTTGCAAATTTATGATTTTACCTTTTTTCTGCCATAGGGACAAACCTTTATACAGACTCCACATACTGTTGCACCTATGCCTTCCCGCGATTTAAACTCTAACAATTTTTCGTAGCATTTCTGCAAATCAACTGCATTATCCCTTTCGCCATAATAATTTTCTGTTTTTACGTTTTTTATTGCCTGTGCGGGACAATGTCTGGTGCAAAGAATACAACCTCGGCAGCAGTTTTTAAGCGGCTTATCTGGAATGAGGGGCATATCGGTCAGCACCGTTACCAGTCTGAAACGTGGTCCTATAGAAGGATTTACGATGAGCAAACTTTTTCCCTGCCAGCCTACCCCAGCAAGTCTTGCTATGGCTTTATGGGACACATGCCCACAAAGGTTTTTTTCATCAACAACTTTGGAGGCGGGGATAACGACGGAGTTGTACCCCATTTCCTTTATGTACCCACTTACCTTCTCTGCAATATGGTCAAGGGTTTTATTTATCTCTCGGTAATGATCGGCATAAGCACTGGTAGGGCAATCCTCAATTTCTTCAATAATCTCATCACAAAGCTTTACAGCGATTGAAAGGGCATAAGAAAAGGGCTTAATTATTTGTTCTTCCCCGAATGAACAAACATATTCTTTCAGATCGGCTATTTTAGCTAAATGGGCACCAGCCTTCAGACAAAACTTTTTGAGGTTCTCAGTTTGAGGCTGCATGCCTTTCCCCGGAAGTTCCTTTAAACCTTTGTGCCAGCTCTCTAATACTCTCTAAATAATCGGGCATTCTTAGAATGTCTCCCGCCTGCATAATCTCAGAAAAACAAAAAAGCTCTTCAATGTATATGCCAATGTGCCTGAAAAGGACTTTGAAGGTGTTGTAAACCATCTTTGTTTCCTGTGGCAAATTTTTCTGGTTCATCGTTATCAGAATGATAGCAGGTTTACCAGCTATACGTGGCTTTGCAGCCTTATGAAAATACACAAAAAGCCTGTCTAAAAAGGTTTTCATAATGCCCGTAACACCGCAAAAGTAGTTGGGCGTGGCAAAAATCAAACAGTCTGAGGACTCCAGATAACTGTAGATTTTCTGCATATCGTCAGGGACAACACAATATCCCGCCTCAACACATTTATAACAACCGTCACAGTCTTTGATGTTAGCTTCCCTTAGTTTCACCTCATGAACAATAAGGCTTTCTTCCCTGCAAACCTTCTTCAGAAACTGTAAGGCTATGTCGGTGTTGCCGCCTTCCCTCACCGCACCATTTATTGCCAAAATCTTCATAATTAACGTCCGCCAATCAATACTGCAGCAATGAGTAAATGTTGTATCCCTTTAACCTTTCCCTGCCACCGAGGGCAGAAAGTTCTGCAAGAAAGACACATTCAACTATATTGGCACCTAACTTTTCCAGCAATTCAATGGTGGCTTTTACCGTTCCGCCGGTTGCAAGCACATCGTCACATATAACCACCCTGTCACCCTTTTGCACAGCGTCTTTGTGTATTTCAAGACTGTCCTGACCATACTCCAGATCGTAAGTAACCTTAATGGTATCTGAAGGCAGCTTGCCGGGTTTCCTTACAAGAACAATCCCTTTTGTCAGCTTATAAGCAAGGGCAGAACCGAGAACAAAGCCTCTTGCCTCTATGCCAACAATATACTTAATCTCCTCGTCAATATATCTGTGGGCTATGTAATCAACAGCCTTGTGAAAGGCTTTTGCATTTTTTAACAATGTGGTTATGTCCCTGAACAAAATGCCTTTTTTTGGAAAATCAGGGACATCCCTTATAGCCTTCTTTATATCATCCATAGCCTGAAACACCTCCTAATAAAGTTCTTCCTTTTCTATTTCTTCAAGAATCATATGCCTGAGCTTGTCAAGGGCTTTCAGCTCAAGCTGACGTATCCTTTCCCTTGTAACGTTAAAAACGTTGCCAATAACCTCAAGCGTCTGGGGGGGAGAGCCATCAAGTCCATACCTCATTATAAGAATGTTTCTTTCCTTGCTGTCAAGTTTATCAAGCCACTTTTTTATTTTGTCATATCTGAACACATTTTCAACATAAACATAGGGATCCGATGAGTTGTCGTCCTTAACCGTTTCTAAAATAGCAAAATCATCATCCTTTTCACTTACAGGGGCGTCTATGGAGGTGGTTTTTTTCACATAATTTAACATTTTGTTTATAATTTCCTCTTCCAGTCCCATAATGTCAGAAAGTTCTTCTATGGTTGGCTCTCTATCGTGGGTTTGTTGAAAGTTGTATATTTCTTTCAAAACCTTATTCACATCATCGGCTACATGAATAGGTATGCGGATAGTCCTTGTTTGATTAATGATAGCCCTCTCAACAGACTGTTTAATCCACCATGTGGCATAGGTTGAGAATCTGCAGTCCTTCTGGGGATTAAACTTGTCAACCGCCCTTATAAGCCCCATATTACCTTCTTCAATAAGATCAATCAGTGACAATCCCCTGTTCTGATACTTTTTTGCGATTTTTATAACCAACCTTAGATTGGCTTCAATTAAGCGATTCCTTGCCTTTTTATCACCCTTTTTCAATCTTGTGGTGATACGCCTTTCTTCTTCCTGAGACAGAAGAGGATACTTCCTTACCTCTTTCAAGTAATATCTGAGAAGATCCTGAGAACTGTCTTCATTGCTCCTTGTCTGGTCAATATCATCTTTTGGCTTTCTCATGTTATTTAGAAATACTACAATATTAGTAAAAAATGGGCAAGTTTAAATTGCATTTTAATCTGCTTTGCTTTAATCTGATATTATGAACAGAAATCTGCGATGTGTGATCACCTTCATCATTATAACGCTTATAGTTATTTGTTCACTCTTTATATCTTACAAAGTCGGAACTTACATTACTTCAAAGCCTTCGCCCTTGAAACTTTTTAAAAGGTGAGTTATGAAGCTTTCCCCCACATCTTATGAGGTGTTAAAAAAAAGATATTTTCTGAAAGACGGTAAGGGAAATATTATTGAAGATTTTTCATCCCTAATGCGGCGTGTGGCAAAGGCGGTTGCAAATGCTGAACTTACCTTTGGAGCCACAAAAAAAGAGGTTAGGGAACGGGAAGAATCTTTTTTTGAGCTTTTGTATACGTTAAAATTTCTGCCCAACTCTCCCACACTTATGAATGCCGGCACAAAAAACGGTCAGCTTGCAGCCTGTTTTGTTCTACCTATATCAGACAGTCTGAAACATATCTTTGACACATTAAAAAGGGCTGCCTTAATACACCAGAGCGGAGGAGGAACCGGTTTTTCCTTTTCAAGGCTAAGACCAAAAGGTGATATTGTAAAATCAACTCAGGGCGTCTCGTCCGGACCCGTTTCTTTTATGAAGATATTTGACATGGCAACCGAAATAATAAAACAAGGTGGCAAGAGAAGAGGGGCAAACATGGGTGTGCTTTCCGCCACTCACCCCGATATATATGACTTTATATGCTGCAAAAGAGACGGCATAAGCTTCAGAAACTTCAACCTGTCTGTGGGATTGACAAAAGATGTGGTTGAAGCAATAAAAGATAGGGGCTGTTACAACCTTGTAAATCCCCGCACCAACAAGAGTGTAAAAACAGTTAAGGGTGAAACACTGTTAGACCTGATTGCGGAAAATGCTTGGAAAACAGGCGACCCGGGAATTATTAACCTTTATGAAATAGAAAAAACAAATCCAACTCCCCATCTGGGTACCATTGAGGCAACAAACCCCTGTGGAGAGCAACCTTTGCTGCCATACGAATCATGCACACTCGGTTCCATTAATCTCACAAAATTCGTAAAAAACAACACAATTGATTATGATGAGCTTGGAAAAACAGTAAGGAAGGCTATCTTTTTTTTAGATAATGTGATTGAGATTAACAAATACCCTATGAAAGAAGTAGAGAGAATGACAAAAGCCAACCGTAAAATTGGGCTGGGCGTAATGGGCTTTGCTGATATGCTTATTTTACTCGGTATTTCCTATTCATCTGGAGCAGCCCTTTCTGTGGCTGAAGATATTATGGCTTTTATAAACGAAAAGGCGGTTATGGCTTCAGAAGAACTGGCAAAAAAACGTGGACCCTTTCCGGAATTTAAAAAAAGTATCTACACAAAACCGAGACGAAATGCCACCGTTACAACCATAGCCCCTACCGGAACAATCAGCATTATTGCCGGCGTATCAAGCGGTATTGAACCAAACTTTGCCTATAAACTTAAAAGAAACATTTTAAACACAACCTTTGAAGAGCTCCATCCCATATATGAAAGGTTCCTTAAAGAAGGTAAAACAATCGACAAAAACATTTTTGTGACAGCCTTTGATGTGCCTCCTGAAAATCATATAGCTATCCAGCATGCCTTTCAGAAACACACAGAAAATGCCGTATCAAAAACCATTAATCTGCCTGAAACAGCAACAGTTGATGATGTTAAAAATATATTTTTTGAAGCAATACAGAGAGGGCTTAAAGGTGTTACTGTTTACAGAAATAACAGCAAGCCTGCCCAGACACTTACCATATGCAACATAAATCCTGATAAAGAGTGTTAATCTTTAATATCTCCTGATTTGATTTTATCTGTTTTCATGCTTTAATTTGAAAGAGAAGTTTAATAAAATTATAAGGGGGACAGGTTATGATTGAGAAGGTGCTTATAGCAACAGACCTTTCCGAAAGCTCTTTCAGTATGATTAACTGTATGAAAGAACTCCGCCTTTTGGGTGTAAGGTCGGTAGTGTTACTGCATGTAATTGAGCTTAAGTATGCCCTTTCCGTTTCCCAGCAGGTTATAGAAGAATCGATGAACCTGCTGACCAAACAGGCAGAAATACTCTCAGAAGATGGGTTAACCGTCTTCACAGAGTTAAAACAGGGTATACCCCATTCAGAGATCATTCAATCGGCTAAAAGTAACAATGTTTCTGCGGTTATTGTGGGTTCCCACGGGAAAAGCATTGCAAAGGAAATCATCCTCGGAAGCGTAACATCACAGCTAATAGAGGAGGCTAACATTCCTCTGCTTGTCATAAGAATCTCTCTTTTTGACTCTTCTGTAAAAACAAGAAGTTGTCAGACAAAGACAGCTCATCTGTTTGAAAGGGTTCTGTTCCCGACAGATTTTTCTGAAGAAAATCAGGCCACCTTAGATTTTTTGAAAAATATGAAGACTTATATAAAAAATCTTCACATCATCCATGTTCAGGAACCTGTAATGCTCGAACAACCCTTTGAATTTGATTTTCAGGAGCTCGACGCCATCGATTTAAAACGACTTGAAGACATTGAAAATATCTTTAAACCGGAGGTCAATACAACCGTGGAAGTGCTCCATGGTCTGCCAAACCTTGAAATTATTGACTATTCAAAGGGTCATCACTTTACCCTTATAGTCATGGGGACAAGAGGACTGGGAAAGGCGTCAAGATTCTTTCTCGGCAGCAACACAAGATATGTCATCAGGCATTCCGAACTGCCTGTATTTATTATACCCAAAAAGGAGTAACAATTGATGAAATGTCCTTACTGTGAAAAAGAGATTAATCCGCGAAACCCTTATCTTACGGTTGACATCATTTTTGAGATTGATAATGGTGTTTTACTGATTGAACGTAAAAATGAACCGCACGGATGGGCAATTCCGGGCGGTTTTGTGGATTATGGGGAAACGGTTGAAGAAGCCGCAAAGAGAGAGGCAAAGGAAGAAACCAATCTTGAAGCTGCAAATCTTCACCTGTTCGGCGTTTATTCAGACCCAAAAAGAGATCCGCGTTTTCACACCGTCTCTGTAGTTTTTTTAGCCACCGCAAGAGGAGAAGCTGGCATTAAGGCTGGTGATGATGCCATTACCGCAAAGGTGTTTACAGAAGATAATCTGCCCGCTAATATTGTCTTTGATCACAAGACGATACTTAAAGACTATTTCCGATGGAAAAGGTCCTGGATTTAGTTCAAGGCTTTATTTTTAAGGCAGGGATTAAAAGGGGGGACTAAATGGAAAAATATTTGATTGCTGTTGATAACTCTCCCTATCTGGACAAGGTGCTTACCTATGTGGCAGCCCAACTTAAAGGGAAAAAGGATATACAGTTTGTTCTACTACACATCAAACACAGCTGCGTCACCATAGATGATATATTAAACGAAGATTTTGACAGAGACCTTTTGATTCAGAAGATTGAAGAGTTAAAGAGAAACAAAAGACTTTGCAGGGAAAGCAGGGAAAAAATCGCAAATGCAATAAGACAAAAAGCATTGAATGTGTTTCAGGAAAGCGGGTTTGCACCACACCAAATAATAACCGAATTTATTGAAGAGTCAGGCGATTATGCCCAGATGATTATTGATAAGGCTAATGAACATGGTTGCAAAACCATAGTGCTTGGCAAAAAGGGTGACAGCATTGTCAGCGAATATCTGGTGGGCAGTACAGCAGAAAAGGTTGCAAGACTTTCAAAAGGTAAAGCTATCTGGCTTGTTGATTAGTTATTTATTTAAGAAACGGTCCACGTTGTTTCTGTAACGACCTTCCGGATATTTTTCTTTATACTCTTTAAACCTAACCTTTGCCTGTTCCTTATATCCTAATTCATCAAGCAAAACAGCCGTCTGATAGAGCGATATTTCTGCCTGAGGCAGGTCTGGATACTCTTCCAGATTTAAAAGATGCTCTGCAAGGGCACTTTCGTAGTCATTCAAAAAGATGGAGTATATATTACCTCTCTGTAGTCTTGCATCAGCGCGTATTTCCGGAAGCTGGCTTATATCAAGGGCTACCTGAAGCACATGCAGTGCCTGATCAAAGTCACTCTTGTCAACAAGGTAACGGCTGAAATTAAGATTCCATCTTGCGATAATTTCAGGAAAAGCCTCTGCCTTTTTAAAGTCTTCAGGTGGTGTATCACCTGTAAGCATGGCGAGTAACTTTTCCGCCTCTTCAAGTGGTGTGTTGGGCTCAACCTTTTGGGGAGATATGGGTTTATTCCCCTTTGTGGTTTCTGTCATTTCGTTCTTTGACAGCAGTTCCCTGCCTTCCTTTATGCCTTTTACTTCAACCGTTCCTTCTCTTCCAAACAGAATATTTGCCTGATTTTCGTTAAAAAGCGTAAACTCGGTTCCACGGATACCTGCAACCGCGGTACTTGTTTTGAATGTAACTTCCCTGTCTTTAACCTTTTTTACACTTGCCCTTACCTTACCTTTGTCCAGCTGGATTTCCAGCCTGTTTTTATCACGATAAATCGTTATCTGACTTTTATTACCGAGATTGATTTTAGACCTGTCAGGCAGTTCAAGGGCTACCCAGCCATTTTCTCCAGTTCTGATAGTGTCCTTTTCAAAAAGCTCTAAGCCTTCTTTTGCAGGAGCGGACGGTTTGCTGTATGGTATTACCTCAACAGCCCCCATAAATTTCACAATTTTTGCCTCGTAGGCAAAGCTGCTTTTCATGGGAACCATCAATATAATCAAAAGAAATATGAACGGCATATTAAATAAAATTAAAACACAAAATGTTTTTCTGTCAACAAAAATAAGAAGGGGGAGCCAGCCTCCCCCCTACCGTTTTTTCATTTTTTTACGGCTTCATAAACCTTGCCAACCAGCTCTTTTGAAGGTTTTAACGTCTTTTCTCCTTCAGTCCATTTTGCAGGGCAGGCTTCATCCGGATGGGCGGCAAGATAAATGTTTGCCTTAACCCTTCTCAAAAGCTCATCGGCATTTCTGCCCACATTGTAGAAATTTACTTCTGAGGCAACCAGCCTGCCTTCAGGATTTATAATAAATGTACCACGCAATGCCAGCCCCGTATTCTCATCATAAACACCAAACATCCTTGACACCTTACCTGTCGGATCCGCCGCCATAAGATATTTGACACCTTTGAGCAATAGCTCTTCTCTGTGCCATGCAAGATGAACAAACTTTGTGTCGGTGCTAACCGAAACCACCTTACAGCCAAGTTTTCTCAATTCAGGTTCAACCTTTGCCAGATCGTCCAGCTCGGTGGGACAGACAAAGGTAAAATCGGCAGGATAGAAAAAAAGCACCAGCCACTGCCTTTGAGCCTTAATATCTTCAAGACTAATCTTTGTAAAGTCCTGACGTTCAGCATCATAAGCTTCCATTTCAAAGTTGGGCACCATCTGCCCTATTGATATGCAACACTGTGTAATGCCACACATATATGAGCCCCCTTACTTCGTATTTGCCCACAGGCTGTGTAGATTGCAGTATTCCCTTACCTTCACGATATTATCTTTAATCTCAAATGTTGCCTCAGGAGATTCACCCGGATTTAAAAATTTTCTGAAGGCACCTTTATCAGTAATTACCTGAATCCACTCAATATAGTGCTTTTCTTCCATAGGATGTGGCACCGATCCCACCTTTACCGTTACCAGGTCACCATTTTTTTCAACAACGGGCACATGTTTTTCCTGTGAAGCGTCTGTTGTGTTCTCCGTAAGCAGTTTCATGGGCTGCCCGCAACAAACAAGCGTTCCTGCACCCGTATGCAAAACCTCTACAATGTTTCCACATATTTCACATTTGTAAATCTGTAATCTTTCCGTCATGGTTTTACCTCCTCACTTTATTTTTGGCCAACAGCCTATTCTATTTTTATAAAACTTGCCTTTGCTGCATTGCATATGGGGCATTTGTCCGGTGCTTCATTTTCAAAGGTGTTACCGCAGATGGGACAGACGTAATAAGTTGCCTTTTCTTTCTTTTCCAGATTCTCCAGTGCCTTTTTGAAAAGACCTGCATGAACCTTTTCTACCTCATTGGCATAATTAAAGCTTCTCAAGGCACCATCATTGCCCTCGTTCTTTGCATCTTCTATCATCTTAGGATACATATTCTGGAACTCAAAGGTCTCACCGTTTATCGCCTCCAGCAGGTTTTCCTTTGTTGACTTAATACCATTTAACTCCCTTAAATGATTATGGGCATGAATCGTTTCTGCCTCAGCAGCAGCTTTAAAAAGTGCGGCAACCGCCTGATAGCCTTCCTGCTCCGCCTTTTTTGCAAAGGCTAAATATTTTCTGTTTGCCTGCGATTCACCTGCAAAGGCATCTTTAAGATTTTTTTCGGTATTGCTCATCTTAACCTCCTTTTATTTTTTTCAATATTAAATATAAGACAAAAAAAATCTTTTATCAACTCTTATTTTTTAATGCCTCAACTTCTGCCTCCAGTTTGGCTATCCTTTCCTCCAGATTTGATATATTGAGATAATTTTTGACCTTTTCAAGAAATTTATCTTCCACACCTTTGCCTGTTGAAACAAACTTTTCCTTCAGATCGGAAAGCAATTTCTCACCTTCCTGAGCTGTAATCTCTCCTTCTTTTACAAGCTGCGAAATTATCTCTTTGGTCTTTTCTTCTGACAAAGCAAAGACACCAATACCTGCATAAAGCACCTTTTTAATAATCTCTATCATCTTTACCTCCTTTTTTGGCTACAGACTTTGTTTTTTTAAATTTAAGCACAAAATTTTTATTTGTCAAAAGTCATGATTCAGGAAAAAGATAGGAGAAGGATTGACTGAAGGTTATATTAATAATCCGCTGGTTTTTTTCACCATATTCAATGGTGACAAAAATTGTGTCCTCGTGAGAAAGAAGGGGCTCAATTTTTTCTGCCCACTCAATAACAATAACCCCTTCCATTTTCAGAAAGTCATACCACCCAAGGTCTTCCAGTTCATAAACATGAAGCAGTCTGTAAAGGTCAAAATGAATAAAAGGCAGTCTTCCCTTTGTGTGAAGCTGGGATATTACAAAAGTGGGACTTATAACCTCCTTTTCAGGTATGCCTATGC
>FWPU01010628.1_pt1 | contig 12664 bp, 12 predicted proteins | sample 2228361 | NCBI WGS metagenome assembly FWPU01 (sample SAMEA103939777, study PRJEB20133) | metagenome | reverse complement strand
TCACCGCGGTACTCGACGCCGCCGACCACCGACGATCCCCCGCCGTAGGGGACTGCCGCGACACCGGCCGACGAGCACCAGTCGAGCAGGGCGATGACGTCAGCCTCGGACTCGGGGTAAGCCACGACATCGGGCGGGGTACCGAGCTGGCCGTAGGACGCGCGCACGATGTCCCGATACGCCTTGCCCAGCGAGTGGCTGGCCCGGTCGAACGGGGTGGTGGAGCAGAGGTGGTCCAGTGCGGCGGGCGGCTGCGTCCGGGGCGCCGGCAGGTCGGCGGGAAGCTCGGGTCGGGGGCGCACCGCGAGGGCGAGGCCGAAGCGATCGGACAGTGAGCGAGCGAGCTTGGCGGTCTGCGCTTCATCCGGTCCTTCACCGTCCCACCCCCAACCCCACCATGAACGTCGCCGGTTCGTCATGGGCACGGACCCTACTGTGCCCGGCGGGAACGGGCTGGTGGCCACCGCTGGGAGCACGGCGGTCAGAGGTCAGAGGTAACCGCACTGCGCGGCTTCTGGTCCCGCGATCTCCTCGAACGACGCCAGGTCGTCCTTGGTGAGCAGATCCCGCCACCCTCCGGCCGCGGCCCGGTTGACGGTTCTACCCTCCCCCCGGATCGGCACGTTGGCCGCCTGCACGCTGTCGACGATCAACGCCACGGTCGCCGGGTCGGTCGGGAGGCCAGCGAAGTCGAGCAGCGCCGCGAGGGTCGCCTCGGGGGCCGCCAGCAGGTCCTCGTAGCGGACCCGCCGCACCCGCTCGGCATACCGGGGGTCAGCGTGGAGTCGCTGGCCCGCTCGGATCGCGTCACGCCAGACCTCGAACTGCCGCTGCCGCTGCGTCGGCGCCCAGCGCTGGGTCGTGGCGAAGGCTTGCATCGACAGCGCCACGTCACGGCCATCGCGCACCACCTCGATCATGCGCGCGCCCGGGAACCCGTCGAGGATGCGCGGCGCCCAGTAGAGGTGACCGGGTGTCTTCTCCACGAACACATCGCCGATCGTCGCGTTCGAGCGCCGCATGAACTGGTCGAAGACGTCCTCGATCACCAGATCCGCGGCGACGTCGCGATCAGGATGCTCCTCGTCGAGCCGCCGGCGCAACACTGCCCGCAACTCGTCGCGGGTCACGTACCAGTGCAGACCCACCCACGGTTTGGCGCGGCGAACGACGTCGTAGCGGTGGAGCACCCGGGCGAACGCCAGCCGGGCGGGGAGGCGCCGCGCGGCGGGCGCGCTGAGCACCGCGGCCACGTCGTTGTACGCGTGCGACTCGTTGGTCGCCAGGATCCGCGGATGGCGCGCCAGCAGCTTCAGCAGCCAGGTGGTGCCGGACCGACCGCAGCCGACCACGAAGAGCTTGGGGTAGCCGCGCATCGCCTTGCCGTCGACGGTCGGCGTGTGGCTGCTCCGGGGCGAGCTCAGCTCGGCGGCGCACCGCACCGGGTTGACGAGGGAGAACCAGCGGTGGCTCATGTGCCCCTCTGTTCCGCGAGCGCTTCGGTGGTCGGAACGCGCGTCAGTGGTTGCGGCGCCGTGGCCGTCGCCGGATCGACGTCGAGGTAGCCACGCTCGATGGCCTCCTGGAGGAACGGATCGGCGCGAAGGACCTCGGCGGTCGGCCCGTCGGCCTCGATCCGGCCGTCCCGGAGCACCACGAGACGGTCGCAGATGGCCAGCGTCGTCAGGCGGTGCGCGATCACCACCCGCAACACGTGCCCGTCGAGGTTCTCGATGGTGTCACGAACCAGCGCCTCGGATTGCGTGTCGAGCGCACTCGTGGGCTCGTCGAGGACGATGACCGACGGCTTGCCGGCGAGGGCCCGGGCGATGCTCAGCCGTTGGAGCTGCCCGCCGGAGAGGCTCCGGGCGGCGGCGCCCATCTCGGTGTCGTACCCCTGGGGCAACGCCTCCAGGACCTCGGCGATCCCTGCTTGTCGGGCGGCCGATTCGATGTCGTCGTCGGTGACCCAGTCGCGGAAGAACCGGATGTTCTCCCGGGCGCTGGCGTGCAGCAGCCGGGACTCCTGGGGAACGAAGGCGATCTGGCGCGCCCACGACCCGGCATCGAACGCGTCGATGGGGACACCGTTGACGGTGACCCGGCCTGCGGTGGGCAGCCGCAGCCCGAGCAGGAGCTGCGCGAAGGTGGACTTGCCGCTTCCCGACGGGCCGGCGATGCCGACGATCTCGCCCCGGTGCAAGGTGAGGGAGACGTCGGTCAGGGCGCGACCGGCGCCGCTGTCACGTTCGGCGCGAGCGACCGCGGTCGGGTAGCTGAACTCGACGTGATCGAACTCGACGGTGTCGACGACGTCGAGCGGGCGATCGCCCCGTGGCTCTCGCGACGCGCGGAAGATCTCGATGGCGTCGAGCAGCATCTCGACGTACGGCGTGGAGGTCGTCAGCCGCTGGAGGGTGGATTGGAACTGCTGTCCGTACGAGACGCTGCGCAGCAGCATGAGCGCCACCGCGCCCAGCGCCGCCAGGTCGATCCCGTCGAGCCGGCTCGCCACGCCGAGCATGCCGACGATCAGCAGCAGGCCGAGGCTCTGGTAGGTCGGCGACACGGCGCTGCCGACGAACGACTGCCGGCGACGCGCCTGGGTCAGTTCGGCGACGAGGGCCGCGGCCCGCCGCCGCAGCGCGGCGCTGGCGTCGAACAGTCGGATCTCACGGATGTTCGCCGTCGTCTCGGCAACCTGTTCGGCCGCTTTGACCTGGACCGCCGCGGTGACGCGGGTAAGCCGGCGCGAGTAGTTGATGAGTGGCCGCATGAGCAGCATGAGGCCACCGGCGAAGACCACCATGGCGCCGGCGAACCCGGGGCTGATCACCAGCGCACCGGCGAACAGCACCACCATGCTGATGCCGCTTCGCGCCAGGGCGGTCACGCCGCTCATCGTTTGGGCGGACTGGTTGACGAACCCCCCGAAACGGGTCTGCAGGCGTCCCTCCCGGTCCGCTTGCTGGGTCGCCAGGCTCGCCTCGAGGTAGCTCGTGTAGACCTCCATCCGCGCCCAGCGCTCGAAGCTCGCGGTGGTGCGCGACGCGACGTACGCGCTGACGATCTGGAGTACGAGCGACACCGTGATCCCGACCGCCGCGACGAGCACCAGATCCGCTGCCGCCAGGTCGAGCTGCAGGGGACCGACCTGCCCGTCGAAACGACCGCCCCCTTGAGCGGTCAGCTGCGCCAGCGGACCGACCGCGACGAGCGCGGCCGCTTCCGCCGCGCTCGCCACGCCTTCGAGCACGACGCTCGCGGCGATCGGGAACCGCCAGGGGCGGAAGGCGCGGTAGAAGCGACGGAGTCTCATCGAGTTGCGGGCTCGGGAACGCTGGGTTCGGAGGCACAGCGGGCCGGTACCCGGGCCGGACCGCGATGGTACCCAGCCCGAAGGTGGTCACCTGACACCGGAGGGGCTGACTACGATCCCAGGTGTTCGCGAGCCCCCGACCTCATGACCATCGCACCCGCTTCACCGCTGATCCACATCGGCTACCACAAGACGGGGACCTCGTGGCTTCAGCAAGGGCCCTTTTCGTCGGCTGCCGCCGGTTTCGTGACGCCGTGGTCCTCGATGCACATCGCAGCCCAGCTGATCCTGCCCAACGAGCTGGAGTTCGACGCCGACGCGGTGACCGCCGCCTTTCGTCCTGATCTGCAGCGGACCGATGGTTTGGTGCCCGTGCTCACCTGGGAGCGACTCTCCGGGTCGCCGCACGCGGGAGGGTTCGACTCGGCGTTGATCGCCCGCCGCCTCGCCGCAGTGTTCCCCGCCGGGCGCGTCCTCATCGTGGTGCGGGAGCAGCGCTCGGCGATCTACGCGCTGTACCAGCAGTACGTCCGGGATGGTGGCATCGCCACGCTCGACGGCTATCTGCGCCCCCGCAACCCGGCCGAGATCCCGCAGTTTCGGTTCGAGCACCTCGCCTACGACCGGCTCGTGTCGTACTACCGCGAGCTCTTCGGCCCCGACGCGGTGCTGGTGGTGGCCTACGAGCGTCTCGCGCAGGACCCTGTCGGGTTCGTGCGGCGCATCCAGGAGTTCGCGGGCGTTTCCGCGGGGTCGACTGCCGCCGCGCCCGATCAGGTCGTCAACGCCAGCTTCGGAGCCGGCACGGTGGTGCTCAAACGGTGGGCCAACCGCTGGTTCGTGCGCAATTCCCTCAGCCCCGGTGCTCGCTACTACGTGAAGGATCACGAGCGCCGCTTCGCCTGGGTCGACCGGCTCGTCCCCACCGCCTGGAGCGCCCGGCTCGAACCGCGGTGGAAGGAGCGCATCGCCGAGCTCGTCGGTGCGCGCTACGCCGCGAGCAACGCCCGCCTGCAGTCGCTGAGCGGTGAGCCGCTGGCCGAGCTCGGCTACGACCTGGAGCCCGACCGGCCGGGCTGATCGAGCCGATCGAGCTGAGCATCGTGATCCCCTGCCTTGACGTCGAAGCGACGTTGGGCCGGCAGCTCGACGCCCTCGCGGCCGAGCGGGCCCCGCAGCGCTGGGAGGTCGTCGTCGTCGACAACGGCTCTCGCGACGGGACCGCGTCGCTCGCCGAGTCCTACGCGGGCAGGCTCGGCGGGCTCCGGGTGGTGCGCGAGCGCAAGCGAGGACGCCACCACGCCTGCAACACCGGCTGGCGAGCCGCGGTCGGGACCAAGATCGCCTTCGTCGACGCCGACGACGTCATCGAGCCCGGTTACGTTGAGGCCATGGCCACCGCGCTCGACTCCTATGACCTGGTTGCCGGTCGGCTCCGTCATGTCCGCCCCGAGGCGCGCGGGGACGAGTGGGGTGCGGTGCAGACCGGGGGCCTCATGCCCGACCTCGGCTTCCTGCCGTACGTCATGGGCGCGAACTTCGGCGTTCGGCGGGCCGCGCTGGAGGCCGTGGGAGGCTTCGCCGATGACGTCCCCTTCGGAGAAGACGCCGACGTGAGCTGGCGGCTCCAGCTCGCCGGCTGCACGGTGGGGTTCGCGCCGGAGGCAGTCGTTCGCTACGAGCAGCGCCCGAATCTCCGTGCCATGTTCCGCCAACACCGGCGCTACGGCTGTGCCCACGCCTTGCTGTACGCGAAGTACCGGGACCGGGGCATGACGCGCCGATCGTTGCGCGCCGCGGCGCTCGACTGGGTCCGGGTCGGCGTGGCGCTCCCGTCGCTGCGCGAGCGCGACGTGCGGTTCCGCATGGTTCGCCGGCTCGCTCGCAACATCGGTCGCATCGAGGGGAGCCTTCGCGCCCGTGTCCTGTACCTGTGACGAGCATGGCGGCTGACCATCCGGGCCGGAGGAACCTCGCGGCCACCGCCCGGTCCGCGATCGGCAGCGCGCGCCGGCGGGTCCGGCGCGCCTCCCGCCGGGCCCGCGACGCGCTGGACACTCGGCTGGACGACCTGCGGGCCCGACGGGAGCGGGTCGACACCAGTGAGCTGGAGACCGTGTCGGTGCTGCTCGGGCCGTACCGCAACCTGACCACCCTCGTGACGACCCTGCTGGCGCTGCACCCCAGCTGCCAGGTGCTCAACCACGCGGGCGGCCGCGTCTTCCGCCACCGCGGGCTGGACTTCATCGCTGATCCACGCCCCGAGACGCTCGAAGCGTTCGCCCGTTACGCCATCGCGCTGTCGGCGGGGGGAAAGCAGGGTGACTACGGCGGCTCGATCCTCCTGTCGCACGCGTTCGAGCGGGAGGCCGCACGGCAGCGGTACGCCGCCCGCTTCGGCGACCTGCGAGTCAAGCCGGTGGTCCGGAGCCTCGTGTGGAAGGAGTCGATGGTCGTCACGAACCGGTTGCGGCGTCTCAGTTCCCTCGAACCGCTGCTGGCGCTGGAGAAGCTTCGTTTCGTCCATCCCCTGCGAGATCCGATCGACTGCGCCCACTCCAACCTTTCCACCGGGCACGTGCGCCACCTCGGCGCCCGGCCCGGCGATCTTGGCGACGTGGTGAGAGCGATCCTCGAGGAGCTCGAGTGGTTCTGCGAGCTGAAGGCCGCGCACCCCGCGCGCTGCTTCCTCCTCATCGAGGACGAGGTCGACGAGGCCCGCCTCGAAGCGTTCGCGGCGTTCCACGAGATCGATGCCGACCGGCAATGGCTCGACGACGCTGCGTCGGTCTACCGCCTCGGTCGCCCGTACCCGGTTCCGGCGGCGGTGCTCGAGCAGTACCGGCGCCAAGTCGACGATCGCTTCGCTCGCTTCCCCGAGATCCGCAACGCCCTGCTGCGTCTCGGTGCTCGCCACGAGGTCGTCTAGCCTGAGCTCAGCTGTGTCGAGCCCGAACCGACCCGTCACGCCCGATCCGGGCCCTGCCGCGTCCGGCACTCCCGTCACCGGGTCGGCCCGAGCCGCAAGCGTCCGCTCACGGCCCAACCGGCGGGAGGAGACGTCCGGATCGACCATGGGACTGGTCGCGCTGCTGGTCATCTTCGTCGACCTCGGGTTGATGGCCTACGGGTTCGCGCGGGACGACCTGTCGGTCTTCAGCCTCGGCGCGGTGCTCGCCAGCCTGCCGCTCGTGGCCTTCCTGGTCGGGCGGTTCAGCAACCGGCGGCCGGCCCACGACATCGCCAGCATCATGTGGTGCGGGTTCCTGCTCCGCCTGTTCGGTGCCTACTTCCGAATGATCGGCGCGGCCGACGCCCTGCTCTACCACCGGTATGGTCGCCAGCAGGCCGACGTGTTCCGGGCGCTGGACTTCCGGATCGTCACCGACCGGGCGATACCCGGCACGGGCGGGCTCGACATCATCTCGGGCGTCGGCCACTCGTTGGTGTTCGACGACTTCTACGGCGTGTTCGTCGTGTTCACGCTGTTCTCATTCGTCGGCGCTTGCCTGTTCCTCCGGGCCTTCCAGATCGCGTTCCCCGCCGGCGACGAGCAGCGCTACGCCCTGCTGATCTTCCTTGTGCCGTCACTGGTGTTCTGGCCCTCGAGCCTGGGCAAAGAGGCATGGATCGAGCTCGGTTTGGGCCTCGCCGCGCTGGGTGCCGCGCACCTGTACGTCAGGAACACCGTGCGAGGGCTCGGGTCGGCCGGCGTCGGCGTCGCGGCGATGGCGCTCATCCGCCCGCACGTCGCGCTGCTGGCCGTCGCTGCGATCGCGGTGGGCGCGCTGGCCTCGGGGCGGCAACGAGAACGGGACGGCGAGGAGGATGGGCGGGGGGTGGTGCTGCGCCGCATCTCGGCGGGCAGTCGCGTGGCCGCGATCGTGGTGCTCCTCGCCGGTGGCAGCTGGCTGTCCACCTACACCGCCGAGATCCTCAAGGTGGAGAGCCTGGGCGCCGCCCAGACCGGCGCCGCGCTCGACTACGTCGAGCAGCAGACGTCGCAGGGAGGCTCCGAGTTCCGCGCGGCGCGCGTCAATCAGCCACTGGACTATCCGTGGGCGGTCGTCACCGTGCTCCTCCGGCCGTTCCCCGGTGAGGCCCGTGACGTCCCCGGCTTGTTGGCGTCGGCTGAGACGATGTTCCTCCTCGGCTTGGCCGTCGTCTCGTGGCGCCGCTTCGCGCGGCTCCCGTCGTTGCTCGTGCGGTCCAACTACGTGCTGTTCGCCGCCGCGTTCTGTGCGACCTTCGTCTACGCGTTCTCGTCGCTCGGGAACTTCGGTCTGCTCGCCCGCCAACGCACCCAGGTGTTGCCGCTGCTGTTCGTGCTGCTCGCGTTACCCGCTCTCAGGCGCCGTCCGCAGCGGGGTCGGGGGCCGGCGTGGAGGGCTCAACGGCGGGCGGCCGAGCCTGCGGTCGAACCGTGGTCGGAGTCGTCGTCGGGGCCGGGCGCGTCGCCGGACGAACAGGTTGGGGTGCCGGGCTGGGCCGAGCGCCGCCGGGATCGTTCCCTGGAACGCTCGCGGTAGCGACGCGCGACGCCCTGGCACACCCGGTCCGGCGCGAGCGACACGACCAGGAGCGGCAACCGGCGGGCCAGCGCCCAGCCGTCACCGCGAACGCTGCGCAACACGTGGCGCCGCCCCTGGCGACGATCACCCCGCTCGAAGGCCGCCAGCGCGGCGAGCATCTCCCACTCCTGCCAGCCGGGTGGAAGCCGGCGGAAGCGGGTGAGGTCGGCGGCGTACTTGTCGAGCAGCACTTCCCGCCCGGCTTGCATCCAGGGGCTGGAGGCGAGGCGGTCGTTGCCGTGTTGGACGAGACGGACCGTCGGCGGGTCGACCGTGATGATCCGGAAGCGCTGGGAGAGGCGCACGAGGAGGTCGAAGTCCTCGTACGCTCGCAGGCGCTCGTCGAACCCTCCGATCGCCAGCAGCGCCTCACGACGGAACAAGAACGGCGCGATGTGGACGTTGTGGATCTCCCGGCGCAGTATCGCCTCAGCCGACGCGCCGCGCAGTCGGGGGGGCAGCAGCACCGACCGGTCGGCCCGTTCACGAAGCGAGCCGGACTCCACCGCGGCCACTGCGCTTGCGGCCCGTTCGAGCGCGGCCACCTGGAGGGCGAGCTTGCCCGGCAGCATCTCGTCGTCGGAGTGCAGGAAGCACACGAGCTCACCGGTTGCGGCGCGCAGCCCGGTGTTCTGGGCCGCTGCGACCCCGCCGTTGCGGTCGCGCACCACCAGGCGGACCGCCGGGTGCTCGGGTAGCACCGGAGGGCCCTGCGGCGACGCGTCGTCGACGACGATGACCTCGGCGGGCGGCGGGTCCTGGTCGAGCACGCTTTGGAGCGCGATGAGGAGCTGTTCGGGACGGTTGTAGGAGGGGATGACGACGGAGATCGTGGGCATGTTCGGGAGGAGGCGTCGGGGCAGCTGGGTCGAACGCTACCGGTCGTGCCTGCCACCGTCGCAGCACGCGGCGACTCGGCGATCCCGGGTCCGGACCGAGGAACCGGCGCCGGACCGGCGACGCCGCACGTCTACGATGCGGGGCGTGCACCGTCGTGAGCGTTCCGGGCCGTGTGGTCCCGCAGGGTTCGAGCGCCTTCCCGATGGCACGCTGCCCGAGCCGTCGCGGTGGCGGCGGCGGACGGTGAAGCGAGTAGCGTTCGACGCCGCCCGCAGGCCGGCCGCGCTCCTCGAGCGCTGGCGCCGACCGGTGGTTCCCTCCGTCGAGCTCGCCTTCGTCGTCGGGTGCGCGCACAGCGGCACGACCGTGTTGCGCAACCGCCTTGGCGAGCTCCCCGGTGTCCATGCCGTCGGCGTGGAGACCCGCCTGTTCGAGTTTCCCCGGTACCGCTGGGAGGTCACCCGCGAGATCCGGGCGTGGGAGCGCGCGGCGCAGCGAGCGGGCTGCGACATGGTCGTGGAGAAGACCCCGAACCATGTCGTGCACCTTCGGCGCATCCTGGCCTGGGTCCCCGACGCCAGGATCATCGGGGTGATCAGAGATCCGCGGGATGTGGCGGCCTCGTTGTCAGAGCGGAACCGGTCGCTGGAGACGGCCATCGCCAAGTGGGTGGCAGCCGCCATGGTGCTCGATGTGGTGGCGTCGGTCCCCTGGGGGATCGTCGTGCGCTATGAGGATCTCGTCGCTGAACCGCGTGCAGTGCTCGATCGGCTCGCCGGCTTCCTCGGCCGCCGTCTCGATCCGGGCGGCGACGGCATGGTGACCGCCGCGGTCGACCGGGCCGCGATCGGCGAGGGACCGGAACCCGGCTTTCGCTACGACCATCGTTCGCATCATCGGTACCGGGACTGGCAGGCGAGCCAGCCGCTGTTCGACGGCCGGGGCCGGTGGGTCGGGGTGCTCGACCCGGCGCAACTCGAGCTTCTGTTGGCTGCCACCGGCTCGCTGGCCAGTCGCTGGGGATACCAGTGGTGACGTCCGGTGCCGGCGACCTCGGGGGGACGACGCTGTACGGGGTGCTGGTCACGTACCGGCGGCCCGAGGCGCTGCGGCACTACCTCGACGTGATCGGCACGCAGACCCGGCGCATCGATCACCTGGTCGTTGTCGACAACGACCCGGCGCCGGTGATCCGGCAGTTGGTCGATGAGGCAACAACGGCAGCAGTGGCGACCCACATCGACCACGTGGAGATGGCTAGCAACGTCGGGCCCGCGGGAGGGTTCGCCGAGGGCCTGCGCAGGGTGCTGGCGGTCGCGGACGACGACGACTGGGTCGTGCTGCTCGATGACGACGACCCTCCTCCCCGCGACGACATGTTCGAGTGGCTGCTGCGGTTCGCCCTCGAACAGCACCAGAGGGATCCGCTCGTCGCCGCGGTCGGCCGGACAGGGGCCCGGTTCGACCACCGCTGGGGGCGGATGGTGCGCCTCCGCGACGATCAGCTCACCGGCGCCGTTCCTGTCGACTACGTCGCCGGCAACCAGTTCCCGACCATCCGGGTCGGAGCCGTTCGCGATGCCGGTCCCTACCGCGATGATCTGTTCTTCGGGTTCGAGGAGTTGGAGTTCGGCTTGCGCCTGCGGGCTCGTGGCTACCGGGTGCTGATCGACGGCGGGTTCACCCTCATGGCCCGGGCCCGGGTCAACCGTCTCGGCGACGGGTTCGGCCGCCCCCGCCTCACGAAGAGTGCGCCGCCGTGGCGGCGCTACTACTCGGTGCGGAACCTGATCGTGATCCTGCGGGCCCACCGTGACTGGCTCGCCGCGATCGTGGTGACGATCACCGCGCTGGGCAAGACCCCGCTGCTCGCCGGGCGCGATCCCCGCCGGGCCGGGGCCCACGCGCTGAACGCGGTGCGAGCCGTGGCTGACGGTTGGACCGGTCGTGTCGGGTGCCGGATCGAGCCCCCTCCGACCGGCAGCTAGCGGAGGCCCGCCGTTGAGCGGTCGAGCCCCCGAACCACGCTGTTGCACTTTCTAGGTCGTCGCGGGCCGCACGGTCTTCAGCTCACTGAAGCGCGCGAAGTCCCCGTCGAGGGTGGCGAGCACCGCCCCGTGCTCGATGGTCAGCGCCGCCAGGTAGGCGTCCATGACGAGGTTCCCGCTGACGGCGTGAGCAGCACAGAGCTCCTCGAAGTAGGCCAGGTGGCGCTCGCCGGGCGCGATCGGTTCGTGGTTCGGCTGCGTTCGTACCGAGCGCATGAAGGCGAAGGCGTCTGAGACTGGCGTGGGAAGCTTGAAGATCCTCCGGTAGGTGGTGATCCTGACGAACGAGGCCCAGACGATGTGGGGGACACAGAACCGATCTCTGCCGGTGATGAGCTGATCGAACCACGGTCGGACGATCGCGTGGTGGGGGTGGTCGCTGCGATGCGTCGCTACGACCACGTTCACATCGAGGACGATCACCGAAGCCGGTCCAGTGGCTCTCCTTCGTCGAGCGTGTCCGCGATGGCCTGGTACGACGTCACGTCTACGCCGACGCGCACCCCGGTGCCCTCGAACACCGGCACCGGTGGGCCGCTGCGTTTCACCCGATCGGCGGCCAACTCCCGGCGGAGCGCGTCTTCGACGAGCCTACCGAGGGTGAGTCCCCGCTCTTGCGCCCGCTGCTTGGCTCGAGCCAGGAGCGCGTCGTCGATCGAGAGCGTGGTGCGCATGATGATCACTCTACTGCATCACGCACATCACACGGCACAGCCGGTCAGGCCGGCCGTAGCAACGTCCCCCCTAAGACCGGGTCGGGAGGATCGGTGACGTACGGCGGCGAGAACGAGTAACCGAAGCGGGCCGCGGCTCGGGCGAAGCACCGTTCGATGAGACGGTGGTCGAGCCGGGCTGCGGGACCGCTGCCCGCCCAGCGCGCGAAGTACTTGTCGTTCATGCCTGTGGCGGGCGTTGCCGGTGCGGCGGTCGAACCCGCGCCGAGGAACTCGACCAGCGCCGACCAGATCGCGCCGAAGTCGGCGACCATGTCCTCGTAGCGCACGATCGCGACCGAGCGCAGGTGCGGCAGGTCGGCGGTGAACAGGTCGTGCACTCGTGCCCAGTGCCGCACGAGCTGGAAGCGTGTCGCCCGGCACCACTTGCGGGTTGCCAGCGATACCGGGATCGGGTGTCGCACGATGACCACGAACGCGCAGTTTGGGAAGGCCGCCTGGAAGAACGGGAGCCGCACGATGTTCGGCGGCGACTTCTCGATGAGGTTGGGCTTGGAGAGGTCCCAGAAGGGGCGCCAGGCTCGCCACATCTGGATCGCTCCCTCGAGGTCGGCGCCCGGGGTGTCGGCGGTGAGGCGCAACCGCCGGCGGAACCCGAACCGGCCCGGTCCGCCCCACCGGCCGCCCCAAGGGAACACGGGTTGCAGCGACTGCCCTTCGTTCTTGATGGCGCCGGTCCCGGTCAAGCCGGAGAACTCGGGGTGCCGCGCCAGCGTGTCAGCCAGGAACGTCGTACCGCTGCGGTGCAGGCCACCGACGAACACCAGCCGGTGGGCGGCAAGCTCGTCTCGGAGCTGTTGCTCCTCGGCGGCGGCGAGCGTCTCGTTCGTGGGCACGAGCCGCAGCGTACCGGTCGCGATCAGGCGCACCGGACCGAAGGACCGGTCGCGTACCATGCCCGGTGTGCCCCCCGTGCAGCCCTCACCGTCTGGGCCTCGGTCGAGTGCCGCGCGGGCGCGGCCCGCCCGACCTCCGGCCGGACCGGTCCCCGACTTCGTCCTTCTCGGGGCCATGAAGGCCGGCTCCACCACGCTGTTCCGCCGGCTGGAACGGCACCCCGGTGTAGCCGGCGGCGGCACCAAGGAGCCGAACTTCTTCTCTCGGGACGCGAACTGGTCCCGCGGGCTCGACTGGTACGCCAACCAGCTCGGT
>FWPU01009559.1_pt1 | contig 12672 bp, 6 predicted proteins | sample 2228361 | NCBI WGS metagenome assembly FWPU01 (sample SAMEA103939777, study PRJEB20133) | metagenome | reverse complement strand
TCAGCACTAGCTCCAGCACACCCATTAGCACCTTGCAAGCATAACCGGTAACCTGGTTCTGCCAGCCGAGTGCGACAGACCGTCGTGGCATCCTCATGCTGCTTGCCAACGACAGCCGTTCGGCACTCCCGGCTCGGCCAGTCGGAGCTACGTTGGCTGTGGCCGACGGGCGGCGTCAGGCTTCTGCCAGCAGTGGCAGCGCCACCGGCCGCCCCGTCTCATAGCACTGCAGTACGGCGAATGCGATCTCATGCGTCTTGACGGCGTCTTCCAGGTTGCAGTGCGATTCGCGGCCTGTCAGGATGCACTCGACGAAATGGTCCATCTGGGCCTGGAACGGATGGTGCGTCACATCGGCTGAGTCGGGCAGGATGGTCGGTATTTCGATCCAGTCGGTCTGGCCGGGGAACTTGTGCGACCAGAGCCGGTTGTCTTTCACCGTGCCACGGTCGCCGAAGATCTCGATCGGGAACGTATACGGCTGCACGCAGCCGAAGTTGACCGATACTTTGCCGAGGCAGCCGTTGGAGAACTTGATCAGCACAACCTCAAAGTCCTCGTATTCGAGCGGTCTCATTTGCCGCCATTGGTTAGCGTAGTAGTCGAACGCTTCCGCCCGCCCCTTCCTCAATCCGCCGCGGTAGGCGAACACCTCAACCGGTTCGGCCGCCTCATATTCGCCGGCAGCGGCAAACCAACGCGCCGCGTCAACGGCATGGCAGCCGCCGACCAGCAGAGCGCTGACCGCCAGCTCCCGCTTGCGCGCCTCCTCGTAGCCGCTCCACCACGACCCGATACAATGCTGGTAATCCGCCTCAGTGAAGTAGACGCGGCCGAGGAACCCATCAGCGATCATCCGCTTGATCGTGCGGAACAGCGGGTTCCAGCGGAGCACGAAGCTGACGATCGTTCTGACCCCAGCTCGCCGTACTGCCTCACGCATCTGGCGCAGCTCATCGAGGCTGTTCGCTACCGGCTTCTCGATCACCATGTGCTTGCCTGCTTCGGCCGCCGCCAGCGTGTTCTCGCAATGCAGATGCTGGGGCGTGCAGATTGAGACGATATCGACGCCATCATGGCGCAACGCCTGCTCGTAGTTGTCGTAGACAGCGACGGCATCGAGCCCCGCTTCAGCTGCACGCCGCTTCGCCGACCCAAGCTTCCGGCTCGATATTGCCACCACCTCCGTAGCTGGATTCGCGACAAACGCCGATATGTGCTGGGTCGAAACCCAGCCGGCACCGTGTACCAGCACGCCTAGTTTACGTTCAGCCATACGCTGCCCTCCGCAAGTCGGCATAGCTAACGCAGCCGCCGGCCGTAGCCAACTCTCTGCCGCTTGCCGAGCGGCACCTGAAGGCCAGCTCGGCAAGCCAAGGTTACCTGAGCTCGGCCCTCCTGCAAGTCGAGTTGCGATGCCACAGTGTAGTCCGAGCGGTTGGCGAAGGCTAGCGGGCCGCCGGCGTGGCGATAGCCGAGCCAGGCGCTTGCGCAGCGGTAGCGCTGCGTGGCAGAGGATGGCAAGGAGAAATAGGCTCACTCGCTCATGCCTGTCCCTGGCGGCGGTTCAGGTCGCGCTGCAGTTGGATAGCGGTTGGTGTAGTTGCCAGTCCGCCAAGTGCGGTGCAGCGGAGCTGGCGTGGCAAGCTGCGGCCGACCGCGTCGGCTGCTTCCAGCACTTCGTCGAGCGGTATGAGCGGGTCGTAGCCGGCCAGCGCCATGTTGGCGCAGGCAAGCGCGTTGGCAGCAGCCATGACATTCTTGCCCAGGCACGGCACCTCGACCCGGCTGGCGACCGGGTCGCAGATCATGCCGAGCGAATTCTGTAGTGCTATGGAGGCGGCGGCCAATGCTTGCCGCGCCTCGCCACCGGCAAGTTCGACCAGGGCAGCGGCCGCCATAGCGGATGCGGAACCACATTCGGCTTGGCAGCCGGCTACTTCCGCCGCGAACGTGGAGCGCTCGGCAATAAAGACGCCGACGAGGCCTGCGGCGAGCATAGCGCGCAGCAGCGCCGCCTCATCCAGCCCAGCTTCATCGGCTACGGCGAAGCAAGCGCCGGGCAGTACGGCAGAGGCGCCGGCGGTCGGTGCGGCTACGATTACACCAAGCGAGCTTTTCTCTTCCATGATCGCCGACACGTAGAGTATGGCCCGGTTCAGAGCACCGGCAGCGATAAGCCGGCCCGCTCCCATTGCCTGCAGGAATTGGGGTGCCTGGGCACCCAGGATGCGATCGGCATACTGCGTGCCCGCGACACCGCGCTCGATTGAGCAACGCATGATGGCCACGAGCTTATCCATTCTGGCCAGCACATCCTGCTTGCTCAGCCCGCCGCGTGCCGATTCGTACTCGACCGCCAGCTTCCAAAGCGGCCGGTTCCGGCCGGCGTCGTAATCGAGCATCTGCTTGCACGTTCGGAACGGTACGCGCACGTCCTTGCGCGACAGCACCGGCAGCACTGGGTTCAGCCGCTGCACAGCGTCGATACGATATTCCGCCTGAAGCCGCTCAAGCAGCCCATCATCGAGCGGCCGCTGCGCCTTGACTTCGACCAGCTCACGCCCGCACTGCCGATGCACCAGCAGTTGGTCGGCGTCGAACTCCGATTTGATCCGATCAGCTATTGCCGCTCCGTCGCCAGCCGTGCGGATAAGCGTCTCGAAATAGTCGCCGGCAATAGAGACCTCAAAGCCGTCGACGTCGATCAGCTCGATCATGCCGCCGCCGTTCGATACGGCGCGCAGCGAGTGCTCACCGGCCGGACCACGGAGCCTGAGCCGGTACGTATTCGGATGCGGATCGTGCAAGTCAGCCAGCTCGATGCGAACCGACACACCGGCCTGCTGCAGGAGCCGCAGCGAATCCGGGAGCCGCTCGTCCTCCGGCTCCCAGCTGAGCAGCCCGGCCCAAAGGCCCATGTCCGAGCCTTGCGTCTCATGCGTCGTCGCCAGCGCACCGTGCCGATCGAACTGGACCAGCACTTCGCTCAGCTCGCCGCCCATCAGGTCGCGTGCCAGCCGGCCGATGCGTAAAGCCGCCGCACAATGCGAACTGGACGGCCCGCGCATCACCGGGCCGATCACATCATTGAATATGCTTCTCAGCATGAGCCTCACCGTATCGTTGCCAGGCTGCCGACGTTGCTCTCCTACATATGGCAGAGGTAAGCAACGGGCCCGAACGTAGCAAGACAGGACTGTAGGATGGCCGACGTCGACCGTCAATGGCGGATCGCCGAGCCGGTTGAACCCGGCGGCCGAACGGCCCGTGCTTCACAAGCTCTGCCAGCGCCGCCTTTCAGTCTGCCCTTTGCATTGCGAGCCGGACAGGAATATCGCTACTGCAGCGGGTCACATCGTGATGCGGCGGCTTATGCCTGCTCTCCAACCGGCTCGTGCTAGCTTGCCGCTAGCGGGATGAGCGGCCTGGTCCTGTGCACTCATTCCAGCAGGGATCGTCAAAGGTCGGCCTGCTGGGCGGCGCAACTTCGAATCGAGAAGCGGTGAATGGCGCGTTCTCTTGCGGCAGCGCCAAGTTCTTGAGCTAATTGCCGGTTAGCGTACAGCACGACGATCGCATCGGCCAGCGCGCTTGGATCGGCTGGTGGCACGAGGATCGCTCCGGTCCCCGGCGCCTGCCTGCCCGTCGCGTTACACTCATCGCATTGATTGGCCGGCCCCTTGTCGCCTCTGTCAGACCGGCTGCCATTGCAGCTCGGCTCGTCCGGCCCGAAAATCTTGCCTGTTCCGCCGACATCAGTCGCGACTATGGCTAGCCCGCTGGCAGCCGCCTCGATCAGCAGTCGTCCAAGCGGTTCCTGCTTCGCCGCATGGGCCAGCATGTCCAGCTCGTTCATAATGGCCGGCAGATCATGGCGATAGCCGAGCCAGTGCACTCGCTCGGCCATGCCGCCCCGCTGGATCGTTGCCCGAACCCGCTCCTCGAACTCGATCGACTCCGCCTTCTGCGAGAACCGCTCGCCGACAACGACGAAATGCACGTCGGGCAGTTGCCCACCGACGCGCACGGCCGCTTCGGCCAGCAGATCGTAGCCCTTACGGAGGCAGAGTTGCCCGACAGCACCGATCAAGAACGCATCCGCCGGCAGGCCTAGTTGGCGGCCTAACCAGCCAGTTCGCGTCCGCGGCCGGAATCGATCGCAATCGACGCCATTGTAGATGAGACGCAGCTTCGCGGAGCAAAGGCCCTGCTGCCGGTGGAACTCTGCGGTCGCCTTCGACACGGCCACCAGAGCATTGTTGCGGTTCATATCCGCGACGGCCGCTCGGCTGATGCGCACGATGTCGCGGCTGTGCACCACGGTCGGGACGGTAATGTGGCGTGCGGCATGGCCGAGCAACCGGGGCATCGAGAGGCTGTTGGCGTGCACGAGCTGGGGGCGAACACGGCCAATCGCAGCGGCCAGTTGCGGGCCGAGCTGCCGCAGCGGCCGGCGCCGCCCGCATTCGTCACGCACATCAAGCAGACACACCTTGACCGATGCCGAGGCCAGGGCTGCAGCGAGTGGCCCTCGGCCCGGCGCCTGCGCGACGAACTGCCAGCGAGGCCCTCGGGCCAGCAGCCAGTCAATGACGGCGAGCATGGAGCGCTCGCCGCCGCTTAACGTGCCAAATTCGAAGAGTAAGGCAATCCGCAACCCTCGGTTCCTCACCTCGCCGCCCCGCACGGGCAGGCTCATTAGCGACTCCGGCCGTGTGTTTTCACCGCTCGTAACGCCAGGACGCTGCAAATCGACGCGCACCTCCAGGCCAAAGGCTCACCGGCCGACATTCTTATCAAACCGCAGATGACGCAGAGATCAGCAAACAAGAAAAGGCAATTGTCGCAGGCCCATGAAAGCGCCGCGTACGAGCAACTGCCAGGCATAATTCGTTGTAAATGCTCCATCAACCGTGGTCCTCTGGGGTGAGTCATCCGGGCCAGTGCATTTTGCTGCACGCTCTGGCTTTTGCCAATCGTTTTGTGCAGATTGGTCTTGGCCGCGGTGGCCGCAGTATCAGCGATAGCGAACCAAATGGAGGATGTTGAGGCATGCCCGAGGCCGATCCGCACAGTCTGCTTCAAGAGTATGGCCGAGCGCGTTGGGAGGTGATCACGGCCGGCGACGGTCCGCCGGGCCGGCTGCCGCTGACCGAGCAGATGCTGGTGCAGTGGCCGAGCGGGCATCTGTTCGGCATGACGCAAGCGGCGGCCATGGGCTGGCCGGCAGAGGAGCTGGATCGCGAGCATGTGCTGATTCTAAGCACCTGCGGCGGCTTGCGCGATGCGGCCGGCCGGCCCGTCGCGCTCGGCTACCACACGGGTCACTGGGAGGTGGAGCTGCTGGTCCGTGCAGCGGCCGATCAACTGCGCCAGCTCGGTCGTATACCGTTCGCCGCCTTCGTCTCTGATCCGTGTGACGGCCGAACGCAGGGCACGCCCGGCATGTTCGACAGCCTCGCCTATCGTAACGATGCGGCCTTGGTGCTACGACGGCTGATCCGATCGCTGCCGACTTGCCGGGCGGTAATCGGGGTTGCTACATGCGACAAGGGGCTGCCGGCAATGATGATGGCTCTGGCGGCCCAGCCTAACCTGCCGGCCGTGCTCGTGCCGGGCGGCGTAATGCTGCCGTCGCGGCGTGCACGTGGCGAGAATACGGCGACGATCCAGGCGATCGGTGCCCGGTTCGCGCACGGACAAGTAACGTTAGAGCATGCGGCGGAAGCGGGCTGTGCCGTCTGCGGCTCTGCTGGCGGCGGCTGCCAGTTCATGGGTACGGCCGCTACTTCACAGGTCGTCGCCGAAGCGCTCGGCTTGGCATTGCCGCACTCGGCACTGGCTCCATCGGGTCAACCGATCTGGCTCGACCTGGCACGCCAGTCCGCTCGGGCTGTGCTTGCGCTTCAGCAGCGTGGCATCAGCGCCAAGCAGGTCGTTACGGCCGACTCGCTCCATAACGCCATGGCCGTCTTCGCCGCCGTCGGCGGCTCGACGAACATGCTTCTGCACCTGCCGGCTATCGCACATGCGGCTGGGCTGCGGCGGCCGAGCGTCCATGACTGGCGCCGAATCAATGGTCAGGTGCCACGTCTGGTCGATGTGCTGCCGAACGGGCCGGTGAACCATCCGACCCTTCGCGTGTTCCTTGCCGGTGGCGTGCCGGAGGTGATGTTACAGCTTCGTGAGCTGGGACTACTGCGGCTCGAGGCCGTGACGGCGCTCGGCCTGCCGCTCGCTGAGGTGCTCCGCTGGTGGGAACGTTCTGCGCGCCGTGCGTACCTTCGCCGACTGCTGCGGGAGCGCGAGGGCGTGGACCCGGACGAGGTTATCATGAGCCCGGCGGCGGCACGGGGACGCGGGCTGACCAGTACGATCACCTTCTGCCACGGCAACCTCGCGCCGGACGGTGCGGTGACCAAGAGCACGGCGATCGACCCGTCCCTTATCGGCCCGGACGGCCTGTATCGGCACACTGGCCCGGCACGTGTCTTTAGGCTGGAACGTGATGCAATTGCGGCGATCAAGCAGGGTCGCATTCGGCCCGGCGATGTGATTGTGCTTATCTGCCGCGGGCCCCTTGGGGCTGGCATGGAAGAGATATTTCAGATTACGGCGGCGTTACGCTACCTTGAGTTCGGCAGGCATGTGGCGGTAGTAACCGACGCGCGGTTCTCGGGCGTATCGACCGGCGCCTGCATTGGGCATATAGGCCCTGAGGCGTTAGCGGGCGGCCCGATCGGCAAGGTGCAGGAGGGCGACCTGATCCAGATCGAGATCAACTGCCGGGAATTGGTCGGCTCCGTCGATTTCGTCGGCCGGCCTGATCGGCCACTTAGCCCGGAACAGGGCGGGCAAGTACTCGCCCGGCGCCGGCCCGCTGCCAACCTTGGCCCGGACCCGGACCTGCCCGACGATACCAGGCTCTGGGCCCTGCTCCAGAGTCTCAGCGGCGGCACCTGGGCCGGCTGCGTCTATGACCCACAGGCGCTTGAGAGGCTCGTGCGGCAAAGGCACAGTACATCATAGGGCTGTAGAGCGGTCAACAGCTGTCGGCCTTGGCCTGAGGGCGGAAAGCAAGGTTAACTTTCGTTGCTAACCGCTGCCTGGGAGCCCGGTGGGTACCGGCCGCGCAACCTGGCTGCAGGAGTACAATGGCCGCTCTCTGAGCGCAGGAGCACTCGTCGGCACAGAAGCTACAGCCTCTCACTACTTCGTAGTGCCGCGGCAGTCCTGCTGCCGGGGCCATAGGAGCGTAGGTCCGATTCATTGCCTGGCCCAGGTTGTCGGCCTGGGCACATGGCCGACCTCACGGAACGTGTAAGGGCCGGAAACCCGGCCATTTGCCATGCGAACAGCTGTGCCGTTGGCCCTCGACCGACTCTGCTCTGGCCTGCCCGACCCGGTCCTGCCAGACTGAGATAGCCAAACTCCTGGTCCGTTGGCCCGGCTTGCTGCCAGCCCGCTGCTGCAGCAAAGAGGAACGTTGTGTGGACCAGGCCCTCAAGGGTGCAAAACCGGGAAACTACGCAGTTGTGCCGCGACAGCCAATCACCTGCCGTGCGAGCGGTCAAACAGTTGCTGCACGTTCGAGCTACCAGCTAACCTTTACTGAACATCGTGCCGAACCGGGCGGGTGGCAGGCGGATGTGCACCTGCCCCAGGATCAGCGAGCTTTGATCCAGGCGAAGAGGCGTGGCGCCCAGAGGTGTATGAGCCCGATGGCGACGCGGCCCGAAGCTTGGCCGGTGGTCCATAGTAGGCTGAAGGCGACGATTAGCTCCGGCCGGTCCGGCTTGAGTAGTAGTATGAGCGCCTGCTCGCGCGTGCCCAAGCCAGAGACACTGATTGGCAAGCCATCGACGAGCAAGGCGATCGGTATCGCACTGAATAGTCGGCTCGATTCAAGTTGCACGCCACAGAGTGACAGGCCGGTAGCCACGTAGGTCAGGCTGATGGCGAAGTAGGCGGCGCGCATGAGGCAGAGCTGAACGGAATAGTGCCAGCGCCACCAGCCAAGCCAAGCGCCCCATTTCGTTCCCTTCCACCGCTGCCGCCACCGTGCCGAGCTGAAGCGGACGAAGGCGGCCAGGAGCAGGAGTGCGAGGAGTCCGCCGATGCAAAGGTACAGTATAGGCCTCGCCCGCGGATGGGCCAGTGCCGCGATTGAGCCGAACAGGCCAATGATGAACAACGTGGCCGCATCGTGCAACGCCAAGAGCAGGCAGCGGCTGAGCCCGCTCAGGACGTTTGTACCCTGTGAGCGTGCGAGCATCCAACCGACCACGCCTTGGCCCACCTCGTAGTTCACCGCGTAAGCCAGGTAGGACAGGCCGCGAGCGTGCAGAGCGGTAAGATAGGGCAGATCGGCCGAACCTTTGGAAAACAGCCAGCGCAGGCACGCTCCGTCCCACAGGTACATGCCAAGCACCATGGCGAAAGTCAGCGGCAGCAGGTGCTGCCAGTCCAGGCCGGCCAGCGCGGAAGCTAATCGCTGCGGCGAGACCTGCCAGAGCACGAATGCCAGCATGGCTATACTTACGATCCATGGCACGAGCGGTCTGAGCCGCTTCATCCGCCCTTTCTCCAAAAGATCGGAAGCCTCCGCATGAGACCGGACTCCAACCACAGGTTCGAGCTGAGCAATTTGGCAGGCCACAGAACCTGTGGCCCGCCTTTATAGACAAAGTGAGTGAATTCGGCCAGTCGCCCTTTTCCGGTTCCGTCGGCTCCTGCGCTCTCTGCGTCTGTCGGCTGCCCGAAGCTGGCGGGCCAGCTAGATGCGCATTTTTAGTCCACGGAGGCGACCGGGCCGATACACCATTCTGCCACTTTGCCTCTCGCGGGGGCACACCGAGCCGGTCGCCAGCCGGTACACCTGTCTGACTGAAAGAGTCAATTCTGGTAATCCTCGTTAGCGGGGCAAGCCGGCTTGCACCAGCGGCGCCCGGCCGCGGGCCAACACGCCTAAACTCGACTTGCCTCGCCTTCAGGCTTTTTGTAAGAGTACCACCTCTGCCGATCGCACCTCTCGCTCTGCTCGGTTCCTGAACAGGGAACAGTTGTGAGACCAGTACGATCCGTTGCAGTGTCACTTTGAGATGCGCACATCTTCGCCAATGGTGGACGCCTGCGTGAACAGCGTGCTTGACCAAAGCGCGGTTCGGTCCGATAGCCTGCTTCGCTGTGTTGCCCTGCTGCTGGCCAGCCTGATGGCCGGATTTGGCGCCTACGCGGAACCATCGACGACCGGGCCGCCTCAGCCCGATTCGATCGCGGAACTACGAATACTGGGAAACCGCCAAGTGCCCACTCGCGAGATCATGGCCCAGATTCGCACCCGGCCCGGCTGGCCGCCTGACCCGGAGCTGATCCAGCAGGATATACGCCGACTGATGGCCACCGGCAAGTTCCGTGAGGTCAGCGTCGAGTACCTGCGCGAGCAGCATGGGCTTGTGGTCCTGTTCCGCCTGCGCGAAAGCAACTTGGTACGCCAGATAGTCATTGAGGGCAACTACGCCATCAATGACACCAAACTGCTGAAGGAGGCTGGACTGGAGGCCGGCCGGCTGGCCGATCCCCTGCTAGCACAAGAAGCTGCCCGCCGGATGGAGGAGCTCTACCGCAAGAAAGGCTACCCGTTCGCTCGGGTCAAGCTCCTGGAAGGCAACGAGCCGGGCGATGAGCGGTTCGTCTTTCAGGCCAGTGAAGGGCCGAAAGTACGCGTCACCGACGTCGATTTCGTCTTTCTCGGCAGCTCGGACATCGGTGCCCGCCGGCTCGCTACCCAGATACGCACGAAGCGACGCAGGTTCTTCCTATTCGGCGGCAACTACGACGGGCGTCAGATCGACGACGACGTGCACCGGCTCAAAGCCTACTACCGCGGCCTCGGCTACTTTGACGTCAAGGTCAGCCGGGAGATCGTCTTCTCCGAGGGTCGCAGCAAGTGCACTGTCCGGTTCGTCATCTGGGAAGGGCCGCGCTACACGGTGCGATCGGTGCGGTTCGACGGCAACCGGCTGCTCGACGAAGAGCAGTTGCGCAAGGAGCTGAATCTGCTGGAATGGAAGCCGTTCAACGAACGGGCCCTGAAGGCTGACATAAGCAAACTGCTCGACAAGTACGGCTCACGCGGCTACATCGACGCCAGCGTTGTCCCCGACATCAGGTTCGTGCAAGAGGCGGGCCAGATCGATCTGGTCTACCGCATAACGGAAGGGCAGCAATATCGCGTGGGCCGGATCATCATTAAAGGCAACGAAGTGACCCGCGACAATGTGATCCGGCGCGAGCTGCGTATCTACCCGGGCGAAGTGCTGGACGTGACGGCGTTACGTCGGAGCGAGGCGAACCTGCGTAACACTCGCCTTTTCTTCACGGGCACATCGACGAAGCCGGCTGTGTCGATCCAGCCAGTGTCGGCACAGGTCGAGCCGCCAGCCGTGGGCGAGGGACTGCCCGGCGAAGGGCCGAACATGCGCGATATCGAGGTTCGTGTGCAGGAGGGGCAGACGGGCCGGATCCTGTTCGGCGTCGGCATCAACTCCGACGCCGGACTCATCGGCAACATCATGATCAGCGAACAGAACTTCGACCTGTTCCGCTGGCCGACGGACCTGGAAGACCTGTTTTCCGGCTACGCCTTCCGCGGCGGCGGGCAGGAGTTCCGGCTCGAAGCGGCGCCGGGCACCGAGTTCAGCCGATATCTGATAAGTTGGCGTGAGCCGTACCTGTTCGACTACCCGTACAGCTTCGGTGTCAGCGGCGATTATGACGAGCAGCGGGGCGGCGGCCGTATTAGTCTGGGCCATCGGTTCGACGACTTCACGCGCGCCTCGGCTAGCCTGCGGATCGAGAACGTTGCGGTAACGAACCCGGACTTTCCCACGCCGCCTGACCTGCTCGAGGTGCTCGGTGACAACTTCCAGACGGTGGCGCTGATCGGCTGGGAACACGACACGCGCGACAACCCGTTCCTGCCCGGCGGAGGCCACCTGGCGAACGTGACGTTCGAATACGGGTTCGGCGACTTCGACTTCCCGAAAGTTACCTTGGAAGGCCGACAGTTCTGGACACTTCGTCAGCGCCCGGACGGGTCCGGCCGGCACATCCTGTCGGCAGGCGGCACGGTCGGGTTCGCCGGCTCCAACACGCCGCTCTATGAACGGTTCTTCGCCGGCGGGTTCCGCAACTTCCGCGGGTTCCGCTTCCGTGGCGTCGGGCCGGACGAGCTGGATGTGAAGGTCGGCGGCAAATTCTTGATGCTCGGCAGCCTCGAATACCTGCTGCCGATCACCGCCGACGATGTGTTTAACCTCGCCTTGTTTAGCGACTTCGGCACAGTCGAGGAGAGCGTGGAGCTGACCACGTTCCGTATGACGGCCGGGTTCGGCTTCCGCCTGGTCGTGCCTATGCTCGGGCCCGTGCCGGTCGCATTCGACTTCGCCTTCCCGATTAATAAGGCCGACACAGACGATACGCAGGTCTTCAGCTTCTTCATCGGCTTCATGCGCTAGTGCCCACGCTGCAGCCGCGTCCCAGAAGGCCGCGTGATCGCAGTCCCAGCGTGCATGCCCCTGCGGTTCCAGCCAAGGACCGTGTGCGCGAGCAGGTCGGTCCCTTGCCAGTAGCATGGAAGCGGGCAAGAAACCGTACTCGCAACACTTGCGGACCAGCCCTCGGAGCCAATAAAGTGGATGTGACCGTTTACTGGCAGGCCTCGGAGGGAGCCACTGTGTCGTTGGAAAGCCAGTCTCGCACTGTGGGGATAGAACCCGGAGCGGACCGGTCTGCCCCGCTGGGCCGCCCAGTTTGGACCTCCTCATCAATCCTGGCCGTATGCGAGCACGAATGTTGATGAGGGCGAACTCGCCGAGCCGAAACGGATCAGCCAGCGAAAGGGACTGCAATGAAACGAAGGACATTTCTCAAGACGCTGGGCACGGCGATCGGCTTGCGCGCGGGTGGGGTAAGCTCAAACGCAGTGGTTGCCGAGCAATCAGGCGGCGAACCAGGCGGCATGCCGCGACGCATCGCCGGCAGAACGGGCCAGAAGATATCGATCGTTGGGTTCCCGGGTCTCGGACTCATACACGGCAACCAGCACGAATGTAGCAATGCGATCCGTCGGGCCTACGACAATGGGGTCAATTACTTCGACGTGGCACCTGCATACGGCAACGGTGACTGCGAAATCAAAATGGGCGTCGGTCTGCAAGGCATACCCCGCGACAAGATATTCTTGGCGTCTAAGACGATGCTGCGCGACAAAGAAGGGGCGCGCAAGGAGCTTGAACGCTCACTACGACGGCTCAAAACTGACTACTTCGACCTCTACCAGCTGCACGCCCTTCGCTACCCGGAGGAGGTAGAGCGTGCGCTCGGGCCGGGCGGGGCGATCGAGACGTTCCTGCAGGCACGCGACGAGGGCAAGGTCCGCTTCTTCGGCTTCTCCGCCCATACGACGAAGGCGGCACTGCGCGCGTTAGAATTGTTCGACTTCCATACCGTGATGTTCCCGATCAACTTCATCGAGGTCTTCAAGATCGGGTTCGGTCCAGCTGTGCTGAAGGCGGCCCGCGAGAAAGACGCTGTTGTCCTGGGAATCAAGCCGATGTGCGGCGGAGCATGGCGCGAGGGTATGAAACGCACCAGGCGCTGGTGGTA
>FWPU01010449.1_pt1 | contig 12676 bp, 7 predicted proteins | sample 2228361 | NCBI WGS metagenome assembly FWPU01 (sample SAMEA103939777, study PRJEB20133) | metagenome | reverse complement strand
GCTCGGTAGCTCGCGCAGCGGCCTCGGCAGCCGGCGCGGCGTGACGCCGGCGGGCCAGCTCGGCGGAGCCCCGGGCTCGAGCCTGGGCGGCGGTGGCGGCGCGCAGGGCTTCGTGATCGCCGGCGGCGAGGGACCGCTCTCGATGTTCCAGAACGAGGTGCGGATCGTCGCCGACGAGATCGCGAACGCGATCGTCATCCTCGCGACGAAGCGCGACTACGAGCAGATCCTCAAGGTCCTGCGCGATCTCGACGTCGTACCGCGCCAGGTCGTGATCGAGGTGCTGATCGCCGAGGTGAGCCTCAACAAGTCGATGGACATGGGCTTGCAGTCGACGCTCAGCAACCCCGGCGCCGTGGGCAACGTCCCCACGGCCACGCCGACGGCGACCATGACGCCCCGGCCCACGGAGACTCCGAGTGGCGCCATGTCGCTCCTCAACTCGGTCGCCCAGACCGGGCCGGGGGGCACGATCGACGACATGCTGCGCCGGCTGATCAGCGTCGACAGCAGCGGCATGCTCACCGCGATCATCACCGACCAGAGCAGCTTCCGCCTGCAGCTCAACGCGCTCGCCGCGGCGAACCGGCTCAAGGTGCTCGCCAGCCCGCACATCCTCACTGCGGACAACCGCGAGGCGTCGATCCACATCGGCACGGAGATCCCGATCCTCACCTCGCAGGCGAACATCGCCGGCATCCAGGGCGCCGGCGGCGAGACGGCGCTGGTGAACAACATCCAGTACCGCTCGACGGGCGTGATTCTCACCGTGCTGCCCCAGGTCAACGCCGACGGCCTGGTGAACCTGCAGGTGCGCCAGGAGGTCAGCGAGGTGGGCGCCGAGAACTTCGGCGGCACCGGATCGCCCGCCTTCACCACGCGCGAGGCGGAGACCACCGCGGTGGTGCAGAACGGCGACTCGCTGCTGATCGGCGGCATCATCCAGGAGACGACCTCGCGCGGGCGATCCGGCGTGCCCTACCTGATGGACATTCCGGTTCTCGGCCGGCTGTTCCGCACCGACAGCGACAGCGTGCGGCGGGTCGAGCTGATCGTGCTCTTGACGCCGCACGTGATCCGCAGCCGCAGCGAGTCGCTGCTCGTCACGGAGCGGTACAAGGACCGCCTGTGGGACGTGGTGGACGAGATCGAGCGGACCAGCGGCTTGCGTGAGCCGTCGAAGCAGGAGCTCCAGTACATCCGCCGCCTGCGCAGCCGCTCGACCGAAGCACAGCGTCCGACCATGGGTCAGCTCCCGAACCGGGAGTCGGTGGACTGACGGCGCGTCCCTTGCGGCACGTCGGCGCGGCGCTGGGCCTCGTGGCGCTGGTCGCCGTGGTCTACGGCGCTTCGGTCGGCCACGAGTTCGTGTTCGACGACCACCTGCTGGTGGTCGGCAACCCGGTCGTGCGGCTGCCGCCGTCGGAGATCGCGCGCGTGCTCTTCGGCACCGACACGGGCATCTCCTACCGCCCGCTGCGGATGCTGTCGTACATGGTGGACCACCACCTCGCGGGACGGCTCGATCCCGCGGCGTTCCACCTGAGCAACCTCGTCTACCACGCCGCGGCGGCGCTCGCGCTCTACGCGCTCGCCCTGGTGCTCCTGCGCTCCGCGTTCGGCGCGTTCTGCGCGGCGGCGCTGCTCGCGGTCCACCCGCTGGGCAGCGAGGCGGTCGCGTACGTCGCCGGACGACGCGACCTCCTGAGCACGCTCCTCGTCCTGCTCGCCCTCCTGTGCTGGTGCGCCGTGCTGCGTACCTCGGGCGGCGCGCGGCGCGGCCGCGGCCGCGCGCCGGGTCTCGGGCTCACCGGCGCTCTGGGGCTCGCCGGCATGGTGCTGTTCGGCGTGCTCGCGATGGCGGCGAAGGAGAGCGCCATCGTGCTGCCGGTCCTCGCCGGCCTTCTGTGGATCGCGCAGCCGCGCGACGTGCGTCGATCCGCCTCCTCGGGGATCCCCTGGGCGATCGCCGTCTGCGCGATCGCGCTCGTCGGCGTCGCGCTGTTGCTCTACGCGGCGCAGCTCGGGCCGCGCTTCGCGACGGTCGCCGGGCGCACGCTCGCGCCGCAGCCGGCCCTGTCCCTCGTCGTTCTCGGCCGCTACCTCTGGCTCGCGGTCTGGCCCGCGGACCTCTCGGCCGACTACCGTCCGTTCGCCTTCGCGCTCCCCGAGGCGCCGCTCGACGGACGCTCGATCGTCGCCGGGCTCGCGCTGCTGGTCGTGATCGGAAGCGGCGTCGTGCTCCTTGCGCGAGGCGCCGTCGCGGGCGCCGGGCTCCTGTGGTTCGTCGTCGCGCTGCTCCCGGTCGCTCAGATCGTGCCGTACGCGGAGGTGATCGCGGAGCACAACGCGTACCTCGCGCTCGCCGGGCTCGGGCTCGCGGCGGGCCACGGCGCGGCCGTGCTCGCGCGGCGTCGCCTTCGGCTCGCGGTGGCGCTCGCCGCGCTCGCCGTCGTGGCGCTCGGCGCGCGCGCGTTCGTGCGCACGCAGGACTGGCGCGACGACGTGACGCTGTGGACCGCGACCCTCGAATCGCGGCCGCGCTCGATCCGCGCGCAGTACAACCTCGGCATCGCGCTCCTCGAGCGCGGCCGGCTTCTCGAGGCACAGCAGGCGCTCGAGCGCGCCGTCACGCTCGCCCCCGACGATCGCGACGCGCTGGTTGCGCTGTCGCAGCTCAGCGGACGGCTCGGCGCATACGAGCGCGCGTACGAGCTCGCGTCACGCGCGGTCGCCGCGCGGCGCGACGCGCAGACCCTCACGGTGCTCGGCTGGGCGCAGCTCAGCCGGGGCGATGCGCATCTCGCGATCGAGACCTTCGAGAGCGCGATCGCCCTCGGCGCGGACCTCGAAGCGCGTCAAGGTCTCGCACGCGCACGCTCCGAGGGTGGACGCTTTTGAGCGTGCGCGCTTCGCGCTGCTCGCGCCACAGGTTGGTTTGACAGTCACGGCCGAATCTCGCATTGCTCGTAGCGCGGACGCCCCGACGCGGGGGAAGCTGCTCATGCGCTGTCACAGCTCGCTCCTGATCGCCGCGCTCGCGAGCGTGGCACTCCTCGCGGCCGCCGCGCCGACCCGGGCGCAGACGTCCGGCGACGACACGCCCGCCGGCGTCACCATGACGCCGGACCAGCGCCACCTGCTGGTCAACAAGCAGCTCGGCGAGGAGCGCTGGACGATCAGCGTCAACCTCGTCCCCGAGGCCGAGACGGGTAGCGGACCGCGCGTGGCGAGCATCGCCGGCAACGTGTTCCGTCCAGGCAGCGACGAGGTGAGCTTCCTCTTCTGCCAGGCCGAGCCGGGCTCGACGCGCTCGCTCTCCGACCCGGAAGGTGTCTTGCGCTTGCGCTGCAAGGGCACCGGCCGCTGCGCCGAGGGTGCTCCGGCGTGCGAGGGGCGCTCGTCCTGCGGCGCGCTCGACTGCGCGCGCCACGGCTGGACGCTGGTGGCGAGCGGGCTCGAGGTTCCAGCCGGATTCTTCCTGCCGCCGGAGGGACTGTCGGGCGGGGCCCCCGAGCCCGCGGCGGCGGCGCGCGCGGGGCGCTGGGGCGACGACCTCGCGCGCCTGCTCTCCGGCGCCGCTCGCTGGCTCGCCGATCGCGCAACGGCCACGCTGCCCGGCGAGGCGAGCGCCCAGAGCGCCCCGGTCGCCGCGGCCACCATGACGATCGACCAGCTCCATCACCTCGTCGTGCGCGACCGCTCCGGACAGCGCTGGTCGATCGTGCTCAACATGGTGCCCGACGTGCGCGCGCCCGGCGGCTATCGCATCGCGACGGTGACCGGCAACGTCTACACCGAGACCCAGCCTCCGAGCTTCGTCTTCTGCGAGCCGCACGTCGACGAGGGCGTCGACCCCGCGGCGGCTCCCCTGCTCACCGTCGAGCGGCCCGGCGCGACCCTGATGTTCGACTGCCAGGCAGCATCGGCGTGCGCGACCTCGGCTTTCGCGTGCGCAGAGACGGACTGGGTCGCGATCAGCGATCCGATCACGCTCGAGGCGCGCTTCTTCCTGCCCGAGGGCGGTCGCGGCTCACCGCCGACCTCGAACCGGCGCATGCACGTCTACGGGCCGGAGGGCCGCGTGCCGGCGATCGCCTCGCTCGAGTTCCATCTCGTGGACGACGACGGCGGGAAACCCGCGACCTGCGACGACGGCGCGCCCTGCATCGTGAGCCGGATCGGGCTGTGCGAGGAGGTCCCGGGGCGTCAGATCATGATCGGCAACCGCTGCTGCTGCTACGTCGACCCGGTGACGCCGCACTGCGTCCGCTGCGGTACCAAGGACGGAGCGAGGATTCCCGCCGCCTGCGGCGAGCCGTGCAGCTTCGACGTCGGCCAGCCGCTCGATGCCAACGGCCAGCAAACCGGGATCCTGCTCCGGGCGCGCGGGGTGTGCTTGCCGCTCGACGCGGACAGCCCGCACTGCTTCTGCCACGCGATCGAGGCGCGCGGCGCGCGCGCCGTGCAGGCGTGCGGCGAGGTCGAGGGCACGGGGTGCGCGGGCGGGGGCTGCTGCATCGACGACCCGCGCGACGGCTGCCGTCCGCTCGACGGCGACGTGAGCTGTCCCGGGATGTGCGTCGGCGGGGTCGACGGCGCTTCCGCAGACGGCGCGTGCGGGACCCGCACCGCCGGGGCGCAGATCTGCGGCGACGGCGCGGTCACGGGCAGCGAGCTGTGCGACCCGGCCGATCCCACGGCAGGCGCGCTCTCGTGCGAGCTGCTCGGTCTCCCCGCCGGAGATCTCCAGTGCGTCGGCTGCAAGATCGAGGGCTGCGGCAGCTCTGGGAGCGCGCGGCAGCTCGAGCTCCTCCCGCCCTCCGTCCTGCCGAAGTACGGTCGGGCGCCGATCCGGGCGCGCTGGGCGGACGAGGACGGTGACATCGAGAGTCTCGTGCTCATCGTGGGGGACGGAAGCGAGAGGGCCTGGAGCATTCCCGACGCGGCGGGACGGAGGCGCGGCGAGTTCGAGTTCTCGGTCGGCTGCAACGAGGACGCATCGCTCATCGACTTCCGCGTCTACCTCCGGGACGCGGCGGACAACCGGAGCGAGACGCAGGAGCTCACCGTGCCGTGCGACCAAGGGGCGCCGCTCTGCGGCGACGGCGTCAGGGCGGAGGGCGAGGTCTGCGATTCGAGCGCTCCCGAGGGCTCGGGCTGTCCCGCGGGCGCGTTGTGCGCGAACGACTGCTCGGCGTGCAACCCCGTAGATTCGTGCCGCGGGCGCTGCTGCCCGTCCCCGGGCACGTTCTGCGCGCCCCCGGATCAACCGTGCGCCTGCGATCCCGGCTGCCTGTTTCGCAACGAATGCTGCGCCGACTCGCGTTCGGAGTGCGGCTTCTGAGCACGCGATCGGATCCAGCCTCCTCGTCGTCTTCCGCGAGCGAGGAGCCGAGCCCGCTCGTCGAGCTGTGGCGCCAGCGCGCGCTGCTGGTGGCGCTCGTCGGGCGTGACCTCCGCAGCCGCTATGCCGGGTCGGCGATCGGGCTCTTCTGGTCGGTCGCGAGCCCGCTCGCCCAGATCGTGATCTTGACGCTGGTCTTCGCCTACGTCCTCGAGGTGCGCTTGACCGGGCTTCCCGACGTGCCGTTCCCGGTCGTGCTCGCCTGGGGGCTCTTCCCCTGGATCGCGTTCCAGGAAGGGGTGGCGCGCGCCACCACCTCGCTCGTCGAGTCGAGCGTGCTGATCCGCCGGATGGCGTTCCGCCCGGCGATCGTCGCCGCGCAGCCGGCCCTGTCCGCGGCGGTCCAGGAGGTGATCGCGCTGGCCGTGCTGGTCGGGGCCATGGTCCTCCTCGGGGTGCCGGTCGCGGCCTCGGTCCCGCTGTGCATCCTGCCATTCGTTCTGCAGATCGGTCTCGCGATCGGAATCGGTTGGATTCTGGGGGTGCTGCACGTCTATTTCCGCGATACGGCCCAGGTGATGGTCGTAGTGCTGCAGGCATGGTTCTATCTGACGCCGATCGTCTACACGCTGAAGGTCGCCCCGGCGGCCCTGCAGGCGCTGCTCTCGGCCAATCCGATGTGCGGGATTGTCGAGAGTTTTCGCGCATTTGCGCTGGGTACGCCGGTTCCGTGGGCGGCCCTGCTGTGGAGCACGGTCGCGTCCGGGCTGGCGCTCGCCGCCGGCTCCGCCGTCCTCGCCCGAGCGCGGCGGGAGATCGCCGATCTCGTATGAGGAGCGTGTCGGCGACCCGCCTGGGCAAGGCGTACCGGCGCTATGCCCGCCCCGTCGACCGGGCCCTCGAGTGGCTCGGCCGGGGTACGCGGCACGAGCTCTTCTGGGCGGTACGGGACGTGTCGTTCGAGGTCGGCCGCGGCGACTCGCTGGGCCTCGTCGGTGACAACGGCGCCGGCAAGACCACGCTTCTCGCGATGCTCGCCGGGGCCACCGTGCCGACGGAGGGCGAGCTCCGCGTGCACGGGCGTCGCGGCGCGATCCTCGAGCTGGGAGCCGGGTTTCACCCCGAGTTCACGGGCCGGGAGAACATCTACCTCGTGGGGGTGGCGCAGGGTATGACGCGCGCCGAGATCGCCGGGCGCGTCGACGAGATCGTCGACTTCGCCGAGCTCGGCGAGTTCATCGAGCAGCCCGTTCGTACCTATTCTTCGGGGATGTTCCTCCGTCTCGCGTTCTCCATCGCCACCGCGGCGGATCCGGACGTGCTGATCGTCGACGAGGCGCTCGCGGTCGGCGATCAGCGCTTCCAGCTCAAGTGCATCGACCGCATCGCGCGCTTCGTGGCCCGGGGCGGCACGCTCGTGTTCTGCTCGCACAACCTCTACCAGGTGAAGAAGCTCTGCCGGCAGGCGCTGTGGATCGACCACGGCGTCGTGCAGCTCCAGGGCCCGAGCGCCGAGGTGTGCGACGCCTACGCCGACCGCGCCCGAGCGCGAATTCTGGCCGGTCACACGGGGACGAGCGCGGGAGAGGGGTTTCTCCGTGTGACGCGGGTCGAGGCGGTGGACGGGGAGGGCCTGCCCCTCACCCGGATCGAGACCGGCGACCCGGTGACGGTCCGCGTCTACCTGCGGCGCGTGCCGGGCAGCGACGTCGACCCGGGCTGCGCGATCGGCATTGTTCGCGGCGACGGTGTGGTGTGCTATGTCGCATCGACCGAGCTCGACGGCGCCCGCCTCGAGCGGGTCTCGGAGGACGAGTTCGCGATTGCCTTGCACTTTCCCGAGCTGCCGCTGTTCGGCGGCTCGTACCACTTCAACGTGGCGGCGATCGATCGTTCGAGGCCGCTGATCATGCTCGACGTGAGGGAGGGGGAGGCGCCGTTTTCGATCGTGAACCCGAAGACGGATTGGGGGGTTTGCCGGCTCGCCCACGAGTGGCGGAGCGTCACCGAGGGGGAGGCCGGTCTGGTCGCGGTGGAGGGCGGCCGTGCGTAGAGGAGCGCCGGCCGTCCAGGCGACCACCATGGTCCAGGTGGCAGGTGCGACGCTTGCGCTGGCGGCCCTGCTGGGCGTTGCCGCCACCGCGACCGGCTGTCAGGCCGCCCAAGAGAACGACGCGGCCGGAGATTTGCAGGCGCGCGCGCAGCAGTACCTGGAGCTCAAGCAAAAGCGTGACTGGGCCGCCATTTACGACGGTTTCCTGGATCCGGAGCTGCGCAAGACGCTCCCCAAGGAGGCCTTTCTCAAGCGGCGCAGCATGGCCTTCGACGTTCTCAGCTACACGCTGGTGTCGACGAAAGAGGAGGGAGAGACGGGGAAGGTCGTCGTGAAGCTAGATGCAATGATTCCCGTGCTGAACCCGCGCGGGGGCACGACGGTGCTTCGCAAGGAGGTGTCTGAACCCCAGAAATGGGTCGTCCGCGACGGGCGCTGGTACATCCAGCTGACGAGCTGATCTGGGTGTGCGGTGAGGCCGTTTGCAGGCGGAAGATTGGTTGGTTTTTGTGTTGGTTCAGTTGACTCGACGGGGCCCGGTACGCTATCGGGACATCCTTCCCTGTGTCGGGTCGGGGGACGAGTCTTGAAGTTGGGGATCCGCGGCGGAGGTAGCCGACACCGCGGGCTAGAGAGAAGCAGTCGGGTTGAGCCGCAGGCAGCTCGCACGTGTCCCATCGGCAGCCAGGCTGCGAGTGGAGTCTGTTGATAGCTCAGCTACTGAGCGGTCCAGCGAAAGGAGAGAGGGGATTATGAGAGGTATTCGAAAGCTAGGGGTGGCCGCGGTTGCGTTGGCCGTTGGAGTGCTCGGCGCAGGCAAGAGCCACGCGCTCATCGACGATCCGTTCACGAGCTTCACTCAGCCCGCGAACGCCCTGGTGATGCCGTTCGACGTGACGGACAACCGGGTGACGTTCCTCCTCGCGAGCAACGTGTCCGGCCTGTCGCCGGCGGGTGACGGGTTCATCGCGGGCGTTACGACGCACTGGTCCTTCTGGAGCGACGACTGCGCCCACCTTGCGGACGTTTACATCTGCTTGACGCTGAACGACACCGTGGTCGTCGATCCGCGTGAGCTGTCCGCGATCGACGCGGGCAACAACCCGATCGGGCCGCAGATCGACCTGAGCGGCGAGCGCGGTTTCGTCGTCGTGACGGCGTACGCGACGGACGAGATCTGCAGCGACTCGTCGGTGCGTGGCGACCTCCCGGTCGACGACGCGATCGTCGGCACGTACACCTTCGCGAACACCGAGACGGAGGCTTCGTTCGGTAACGACGCGATCGGCCTCGGCCTGAACCCGACCGGCGAGTTCACGCAGCTCCCCGGCGACGACGATCCGTTCTTCGAGGACTTCCGCTTCGACAAGTTCACCATCCAGACCTTCAACCCGGAGACCCTCGACGACTCCGTCGTCGTGCTCCTCTCGCTGCGTGAGCGCGCGGGCAGCGGCCGCACGGCGAACATCGAGATCGGCCCGAACACCGCGAGCACCCGTGCGGACCTGATCTACTACGACAACCTCGAGATCCCGACCTCGCTGCCCGAGGTGAACATCCGCTGCGCGACCTTCACCTCGCTCATCCCGGGCACGGGCTCGCTCATCCCGCCGACGATCTCGCTGCTCTCGTCGGGCATCCTGCGCCTCGACCGGTTCACGCCTGAGATCGGTGGCAGCACCGGCCGCTTCATCTACGGCACGCACGGCATGGCGGTTGCCAACTTCGGCGGCAGCTCGAACATGAAGTACAGCGCGATCTTCGGCGTGTTCTAAGCCGATCCAGATCACGAAGACGGCTGCACCACGGGGCCAGGGCGCAAGCCCTGGCCCCGTGCCGTATCTGGGCCCTGAAAGAGCTCGCCGGACCCTCGGCGACCGAGGCCCCCGCCGCCAGGGGTGAGAGCCTGCGCGACGGCGTCGCACGGAGGTGACGCGAAATTGAGTCGAACGATCACCGGCCGCGGCCTGCTCGTGGCCGCTGCCGCTCTCGCGCTGAGCGTCTCGGGGGCGGGATGCACGCGTGATTCGGCGAGCGGCTTCTCGCTCGGCCCCGTCCAGCGCATGAACGAGGTCGAGGGCATGGCCGGGACGTTCACCTGGCCGTACTACACGGCGATCACCGCCCGCGGCCGCAACGTGGTCGCCGCCTGGCTGAACCGCAACGGTCCGCGCGACCGCGACGTCCTGGTCCGCGTGTCACGCGACGCGGCCGCCACCTGGGGCCCCGAGCAGGTGCTGAACGACGGTGAGTTCGCGCGGACCGTGTCGGTCGTGCCGAAGCTCGCGCCGCTTCCCGGGGAGGGCGACCTGCTGATCGCCTGGCACGCACGACGCAACGTCGCCGGGCAGAAGTATGTCCTGGTCCGGCGCTCGTCGGACTTCGGCGGTACCTGGACGCCCGTCAAGCCGATCAACTCGGTGACGCAGTCGTTCCTGCCGTCGGTGGCGGTCTCCGATGCGGGCGCCGTCGTCGTCGCGTTCAGCGACGAGCGCAACGTGCAGCGCGACATCGTCGCGAATCGCTCGCTCGACGCAGGTCTGACGTGGCTCGAGAACGACGTGCGCGTCGATCGCCTGCCGCGCGCGGATTCGGATGCCCCGATGGTCACCGTCGGCCAGGACGGCTGGGCGTACGTCGTCTGGGAGGAGCGGCCCGCACGCAACGCGCCGACCGGCACCAAGGCCCGGATCGCCTTCGCTGCAAGCGAGGACACGGGCGCGACCTGGGGCCCGACCGTCATGGTCAGCCCCGAGGATCTTTCCGCGACGCCGATCTGGCCCGCGATCGTCGAGTCGAACGGACGCTTGACGGCGGCGTGGACCGGCGGGGTGTCGTCGGACACCACGAAGAGCTGGCTCTGGGTGAGCTCGTCGACCGACCGCGGCCAGACCTGGAGCGAGCCGGTGGTCGCCTACGAGGGAAGCGTGCAGACCCTGTTCCAGCTCGTCGCGAGCGGCCCACACGTGTACCTCGTGTGGCACGCGGGCGACGCCGGCCGCCCGAGCGGCATCTACTTCAACGCCTCGGACGACGGGGGCGCGACTTGGCGCCAGCCGTGGTCGAGCCCGCTGCGCGTCGACGACGGCGACGCGGAGGGGGACGGAGCCCTCCACCCGCGCATCGCGGTGCACGACGGGACGCACCTTGCGATCACCTGGCAGGAGAACCAGGCGAAGGTGAGGCTCAAGGTCTCGGACGACGGTGGGCGCACCTGGCCGAAGCGTGCGATCGAGGTGGCGAAGGCCGAGCAGAAGAAGACGGTTCGCTACCCGCAGGTCGCGCTGAGCGAAGCCGGCGCCTTCGTCCTCTGGGAGTCGTGGACCGACATGACCGGCCAGCGCAAGTCGTTCGCCGACGTCGACAAGCCGACGCCGCGCGACGTGTTCGTACGCGGGGTGAAGCGCCGCTGAGCCGCGTCGGGGAGGGGGCGCTCGTCGCGGCAGTCCTTCTGCTCGCGGCGTTCCTGCGCCTCTGGCACGTCGACGCCGGCTGGTTCGGCGTCGACCAGGCGCGCGATCTCGCCTGGGCGGAAGCGATCGCGTCCGGCACCGCCTTCCCGGTGGTCGGACCGCCGATGCGCAACCGCTTCCACCTGGGCGCGACGTACTACTACTTCTGGTCGATCCCCGCGCTCGTCGCGCCGGGCCCGCGCGCGTTCTACGCCTTCGCGGCGCTGCTCGGGATGGCGAGCGTGGCGCTCACCTGGCTCGTCGCGCGGCGCCTGTGCGGCGCGCGCGCGGCGCTCGCGGCTGCTGCGCTGCTGGCGACGAGCCCGATCGCGACGCTCGACTCGCGCGTCGCCTGGGCGCCGGCCGCTCTGCCGGCGTGGAGCGCCGCCGTCCTGCTGCTCGCGATCGGATTTCTCCGCGCACCGGGCAGCGCGCGAGCCTCGCTCCTCGTGCTCACCGCGGCGCTCGGCACGCAGCTCCACGTCGCGGCGCTGCCGCTCGCGCTCGTCGCCGCGTCGGCGGTGCTGCTCCGCCTGCGCGCGCTGCCGGGGCGCGGGCGGATCGCGGTCGTCGTGGCGGGGCTCTTGCCCGTCGCGCCGATGCTGCTCGGCCTGCACGCGCCGGACGCGGCCGCGGCGCCGCTCTCCGACGCCGGCGATCCGCGCGCGCACCGCGTGCTCGACGTTCTGCTTCTCGTGCCGCGCGTGCTCGACGGCTTGACGCCCGTCGCGCGTCCGCGCCTCGTCGACCTGTGGCTCGGCGTCGAGGGGGCGGCGGTCGCGACCACGCTGCTTGCCGTCTGCTGGCTCGTCCTGCGTCCGCCGGTCGCGGCGCGCGCGACCGAGCTCCGGCTGGTCGGCGTCGCGTACCTCGCCTGCCTCGCCGCGGTCCTCCTGCTCCCCGCCGAGGCCTGGTACTACTACCTCGACGCGTCCCTCGTGCCCGGCGCGATCGCGCTCGGCGCCGCGACCCAGGCGCTTCGCGCACGGCGCGCGGCGACCCTGCTCCTCGCGGGCGTGGTCGCGGCGCGCGCCGTGCTCCTCGTCTGGTGGGTGCACGGCACCGCGGCGCAGGGCTTCGTCGCGGCGAACCTCGATCTCCTGCGCCTCGGCGGGCCCCGTCCCGCGGCGCCCGACGCGCGCGCCCGCCTGCCGAGCGTGGCGACCAAGGAGGAAGCGGCGCGCGTCCTCGCCTCGGAGCTCGCGATCCCGCTCGAGCGCACCTGGCGCGACGTGCACGGCAGCGGGTTCTCGGACCTCGACACCGACAACGGCTACTTCCTGCGCCGCGCCTCGCGCGCGCCGGCGGAGCGCGACGTCGACGCATCGGCAGACGGCGGACGAGCGGCCGCGGCCGGCGCGCCGCCGCCCGATCCGCGGACGAGCGCCATCGTCTCGTACCCCGGCGACTTCCCGCCGGACTGGCTCGCGCGCCATCCGCCGCCGCACCGCGCAGGTCCGCTCGAGATCCGCTCGTACGTGCCGGCGATCGACCTCGAGCGGGCGCGGCTCGTCGGCTGCGGCGACGGCCCGCCGCCCGAGCAGGCGCCGCCGAAGCCGCTCGCCTACGGCTCCGGCGCGCCGCCTCGCCCCGAGTGGCCGTGCGCCGAGCCGGTGGTGCGGGTCGAGGTGGCGGCGCCGCCACCCGGGACCACGCTGCGCGTGCTCGCGCGCGTCGACGGCGCGGGGCGCGTGCTCGAGCTCGTGGCGGATCCCCCCGCGACGCCGCTCCCGCCGGCCGGCCCGGGCACGGGCGTCGGCGTCGAGCTCGCGCCCGGACCTGCGACCCTCGACGTGCGGCTCGCGATCGACGGCCCCGCGCGCC
>FWPU01011241.1_pt1 | contig 12678 bp, 10 predicted proteins | sample 2228361 | NCBI WGS metagenome assembly FWPU01 (sample SAMEA103939777, study PRJEB20133) | metagenome | reverse complement strand
AGCTAACCACATTGCTGAAATGGTTGCTCGGCAAAAGGCTTTTTTCAGAACCCACAGAACCTTGGATATATCTTTTCGTTTGCAAAAGCTCAAAGATTTACACAAAGCGATTTTAAGGCACGAGGAGGCGATTTTTCAGGCTTTGGAAAAGGATTTTCGCAAATCAACCTTTGAAACTTTTGCTACTGAAATAGCTCTTATTCTTGATGAAATCAAGATAATGCTTGAAAATGTGAAGCAATGGGCAAAGCCTCAAGCTGTCAGAGGTTCTTGGCTGTTGTTTCCATCGGCGAGCTATTTGTATCCTGAACCTTACGGCACAGTGCTTATTATTGGAGCGTGGAATTATCCTTTACAGCTAACGCTGCTGCCTGCCATAGGAGCAATCGCTGCGGGCAATACCGTTATCATTAAACCTTCCGAACTCTCTGCCAATACTTCGGCAGTGATAAAAACAATTGTTACGGAAGTTTTTGAACCCGCCCACGTATGCGTAATAGAGGGAGGCGTAAATGAAACACAAACCTTGCTGAAAGAACGATTTGATAAAATTTTCTTCACAGGCAGTACAGCCGTAGGCAAAATTGTAGCCAAAGCCGCCGCCGAATATCTCACCCCCGTAACTTTGGAACTTGGCGGTAAAAGCCCTTGTATTGTTGATGAAGACGCTGATTTGGAAGTTACTGCTCGCCGAATAGTATGGGGCAAGTTTGTCAATGCAGGGCAAACCTGTGTAGCCCCCGATTATGTGCTGGCACACAAGAAAATTCGCAGTATGCTTATACTTAAAATGAGCAAATACATTACCGAGTTTTATGGCGAGAACCCTCAAAATAGCCCCGACTATCCCCGCATTATCAATCAAAAGCATTTTGAACGCTTGAAAAAATATTTGAGCAGTGGCAAAATCGTAAAAGGCGGTCAGATTGATGAACAAGAGCGTTTCATTGCCCCTACTATTTTAGATGATGTAACTTGGGAAAGCGAAGTAATGCAGGAAGAAATTTTTGGTCCTATTCTGCCTGTGATAGAATTTGCAGATTTAGAAAAAGTTGTAGAAGATCTACAATACAAAGAAAAACCGCTTGCTTGCTACTATTTTGGCAAAACAGAAAGTAAGCAAGAATATGTATTGGAGCATTTGGCTTTCGGAGGAGCTTGCGTAAATGATACCGTAATGCACACAGCAAACCCCAACCTACCTTTTGGCGGCGTAGGCAGTAGCGGGCAAGGTGGCTATCACGGCAAGTTTAGTTTTGATACCTTCACGCACTACAAGTCGGTGGTAAAAAAGCCTTTCTGGCTTGATGTTCCCTTGCGTTATCCGCCCTACAAAGGCAAACTAAATTTGCTCAGAAGCGTTATCAAGTGGATATAAACCCAGCATAGGTGAAGCCTACATTACAAAGGCTTCACTTTCATATTTTTACAAAAAACGTAATTGTTTAGATACAGTGTGCGGTAAGAAAACAGGAATTTAGAAAATAGATATCGGACAGAAAAAAATGAGAGATAAAGCCCTTACAGGCTTGAACATCAAATACTGAACTTTTTGAACGTAAATAATTACCCAAAAACAAAATTTCAAACCTTTGAAAAACCTTTTTACTTTATTTCTTTGCATTTTCTACTCGTTTAGTCTTTTTGCTCAAAAGAGCGAAAAAGATAGCTTGGAATTACTACTAAAAACAGAACTTTCGGACACTACACGCATCAATACGCTCAATCGTTTGGCTTTTTTGTATCGGAATAGTGATGTAAAAAAGGCTTTTGCTTTGGCTAATCAGGCAAGAGAACTGGCTGAAAAAAATAACTACGAAAACGGATTGGCTGAAAGTTTGGGCTACTTGGGGCTTTTGCATTACCGAGAAGGCAGACACGACCTTGCCGTAGAAGCCCATTTGAAATCTTTGCGTTTGTACGAAAAACTCAACAACAAGCGTTTTATTGCCTTCCGCTACAACGACCTTGCCAATGTGTATGTAGAACAAGAGTTTTATGACAAGGCTCGGGCGTATTTCAATCTTTCGCTGGCTATCAAAGAAGAAATCAAAGATGAAGATGGCATCGTTACTACGCTGAAAAATATTGCTAATCTTTACGTTCATCAGAAAAATTATCCCAAGGCATTAGAAATTTCTTTGCGTACTTTGCCCCGTGCCGAAAAAAATCGTAACGAAAAAACCATTGCCGACCTTTTGAGTTTTATTGCCGAATGTTATCTACATCTGGATAGCTTGGAAAAATCCTCTACATATTACCAAAAAGCCTATCAGCTACGACTCAAAACCAACGATTTGTACACCATACCTCGCCTTTTGAATGGAATGGGCAGAATTGAACACAAAAAAGGTAACCTTGCCCAAGCCGAAGAGATTTACCTGCGTTCTATTGAAATTGCCAAAAAAAATAATATCAAAGTAGCTATCAAAAGAGCTTATGAATATTTGGCAGATTTATACGAGCAAAAACAAGATTTTCCCAAAGCCTTTCATTACGAAAAATTGGCAAATGCCTACAAAGATTCGCTCTACAATCAAAAATCTAACGATAGAATTGGTGTTTTACAATCTATTTTTGATGATGAAAAACGCCAAGCCGAAGCCGAAAGAGAAAAGAAAATACAAGCAACCCAAATTCGCCTGCGAGATATTATTATTGTGGCTTCATCTATTGTAGCCGTTTTGCTCGCCTTGCTGGCGGTAGCTCTTTGGCGAAACAACTTGGAAAAAACTGCTAAAAACAAGCTACTTTTTGAACAAAAACAAGAAATTGAACTGCAAAATCGCAACATTACGGCAAGTATTTTGTACGCCAAACGTATTCAGGAAGCGATTTTACCCCCCGAACAGGCTTTCCTGAAAGCCTTCAAAAATACTTTTGTGTGGTATCAGCCCAAAGATATTGTGAGTGGAGATTTTTATTGGTTTTACGAAATTGAAGATAGCAATAGTGAACTGAACGGCGAGAAAATCGTTGCTGTTGCCGACTGCACCGGACACGGCGTGCCCGGCGGCTTTATGAGTATGATTGGTAACGACTTGCTGGATACTATCATCATTGAAAGAGCCATTTACAATCCTGCCCAAATTCTTTGGGAACTCAATCGCTCCCTGAATGAGGTTTTGAATAAAGAAGTTACACAAAATATGGACGGAATGGAAATCGCCATTTGCCGTATCAATACCCAAAAACGCACTATTACCTATGCAGGTTCAATGATAAATTTGTATCTTTTTGAAAATCAGAACCTTATTGAGTATCAGTCTGATAAATATTATTTGGGTGGCAGAAATACCGAATGGGATATACAAGTAGATTTCCATAACCAAACCATTGCCTTACAAAATCCTGAAAGCACTTTTTACCTTATCACTGATGGCTTTCAAGACCAACTTGGCGGTGAAAAGTACAGAAAATTTAGCAACAAAAGATTGAAAAATTTGCTTACCAATATCCACTCCCTTTCTTTTGCAGAGCAAAAAAAGCAGTTTTTCAGTGCCTTCGAGGAGTGGAAAGGGAAATACGCCCAAACTGATGATATTCTCGTAATGGGTATTCAGGTATAAAAATCGTTTCCAAAACTTGTATGTTTTCAGCAAGATTTGTAAGTTTGTTGAAAACATTTCTTATGAAAAATCTCCTTTCTCTTGTATTCTTGCTTTTTTCGTCCATTCTTCTTTTTGCCCAAAATGGCGTAAAAAGTGAAAAAGAGCTTGCCCAAAATTTCATACAAATACTCCAAACCCAAAACTTGAAAAATTTAGAAGCCATTTCCGCTCCCGCCGAACTCTACCCGCTTTTTGTAGAAACTTTCAAAGAAAAAAGCAAAGAGGAAATTCAGCGTATTTTAGCAAACTACAAAAATAGCCTTTCTAAGAATTTTCAAAATATTTTTCAGTATTTTTCTGTTTTGGAAATAGAAAACGAAAAAATTACTATCCAAAAAATTGGCAAATCCGAAGAGTTGTATCTCATTGCTCCCAATTATTACCAAATTCCTTTGCAAATATCCTTGCAAAGTACTACCGACACTATTTTTTTAGAAGCCTACAAGCATAAAAAGCGTTGGTATCTCACCGATTTCACTTCTCCTAAAATCATTCCTTTGCAAAATATTCTTAAAAAACACTCCAAATATTCCATAGAGCAATACAAAGAAATGGCAAAAAGCTATTGGGAAAAAAAAGAATATAACAAAATTCTGGAAGTGGCAGAAAAATTTAAACTTATTGATGTAGAAGATGCTGAAATGCTCTACTACGAAGGACTTGCCCACAAAGCCTTAGGCGATACTCTCAAAGCTCACAATACCTTTTCCAAGGCTTATGCAGTTCGGTATAATCAAGAAATAAATCCACAATTAGTTTTTGAACTTTTTGAGTTTTATGCAAACAATTCCAATTATTATGAGGCTTTGAACTTTGGTGAAATGTGTATTATAGTCGAATATGAACTGGCAAAAGTTATTCCTAAAATACTGGATATAATGCAACAAGAAAAAAAAGCCTACGTAGCCGAAGGTACTAAACTGCGAGAAAGTCCCTATATTTATGAAAAATACATTAAAATTTTAGATTTAGCTTCAAGCAAAGAAGCCTTACTTGCCGACAAAGACAAAGTCAAAGTTTTCACTTGGAAAGCTGAACTTGAAATGGAAGATGAAAAGTGGTTGGAAGCCAAAGAATATTTTGCCAAAGCCCTTGCCCTTGAACCTGAAAATTTTGAACTGCTTTATGAACTTGCTTGGCTGGAAAACGAAACCCAGAATTACAGCAAAGCCTTAGAATATGCCCAAAGAGGCTATAAAATCAAGAAAGATGCCGAAATTCTTGCCGAAATGGCTTACAGCAAAAAAAACTTAAACGACTGCAAAGGAGCAATCGCCGACTACAACACACTATTTGCTATGGGTGAGGAATTTATGACAGCTCGTAAGCTCAAAAACCGAGGCGATTGTTACAAAATGCTTAAGAATAATAAACTTGCTTGTGCCGACTATAAAAAAGCCTTGCAAATGGGCGAAAATGATGAAGAAATGCAAAATTGGCTGAAAAAAAATTGTAAGTAAATGAAAAAATGGACTTATCCATCACCATATTGAATTTGCTCACCAAACTTTGCAACATACGCAAGCGTATGCGTTGGCAGATTCGTTGCAACTATGTAAGTCCCGAAGGTAATGCTATTTTCAATATACTCTTTTACGACAACTACTCCAACGAACTCTATGGCGATATTGCTTTCCAGCAACGCGATGAGGCTGTTTTGTATTGTAAATTTGCTAATTTCGGCGAGCCACAAACTGCCAATCTAACCGATTTGCTTTTGGACTTAATCAATTACGAAAAATCTTTGCTTAGCACCGAAACAAAAAACTATGATTGAAAGTTATACCACAAAGTTAATTTTTTAACCTAAAAGCATACCTTTATGCTTGAACTATACAATACTACTACGCTCAAATGTAGCAAACTTATTACCCAACATTATAGCACTTCTTTTACTTTGGGCATCAGAACCCTCGCCAAACGTTTCCATTTGCCTATTTATGCCATTTATGGCTTTGTACGCTATGCCGATGAAATTGTTGATACTTTTCATCAGCACAATAAAAAAGAACTTTTGGAGCGTTTTCGGAAAGATACTTTTGATGCCATTGCAGAAAAAATTAGCCTCAATCCTGTTTTACATTCTTTCCAACTTGTTGTAAATCAGTACAAAATAGAACGAGAACTCATTGAGGCATTTTTGCATAGTATGGAAATGGACTTGTATTTCAAAGAATACAACGACGATAAATACAAAGAATACATCTATGGCTCTGCCGAAGTAGTGGGGCTAATGTGTCTGCGTGTTTTCTGTGAGGGAAATAACGAAATGTATGAAAAACTCAAAGAACCAGCCCGCAGTTTGGGTTCAGCCTTTCAGAAAATCAACTTTTTACGCGATTTGCGTAGCGATTATTTCGAAAGAGGTAGAACTTATTTCCCTGAAGTCAATTTTGAAAAATTTGATGAAAAAGCCAAAAAACTCATAGAAGCCGATATCCAAAAAGATTTTGACGAAGCCTACAAAGGCATTGTACAATTGCCCAAAGGAGCAAAAATGGGTGTTTATTTGGCTTATGTATATTATACTACGCTTTTCAAGAAAATCAAAGCCCAACCCGCTGAAACTATTATGCAAAAACGCATACGCGTACCCGATTTGCATAAATTTACGCTTTTGCTCAAAAGCTACTTCAAATTTCAGCTGAATGTTATTTGAATATGAAAATAGGTTTGAGATTTGAGATTTAAACCTTTGAAGGCTTAAACCTTTGAACGCTTGAATTGCCAAAGTTTCTTTCAATTTTTTTTGTTTTTTTTGCAAAAATCTGACAAAAAAATTATTTTTGTCAAAACAACATTTTTGCGTTCTTGATACTATGCCAAAAACTTACCCTTATGACCGTTGAAATTTCAAGAAGCGATAAGCGAACCACATTTTTTATTGTTGCTTTGGTAGTGCTGGCTATTGTCAATATCATCTTGGTATATCTGATGATGCAAAGCAAGCAAGAAAGCATTGAAAAAGATATTTTTATTGAAAAGCAAAAAGCAGAGTTGGAAGATAAAAGCTCAAAATTGGACTCTGTAAGCAGAGAATTGGATATTCGCATTGCTGAAGCTAAAAAAATGAATCGCGACTATCAAGCCCTGCTGGAACTTCAAGAGCAACTCAAAAAAGATATTGCCAATGCCCGCAGTTCGTCCAGCAATATTGATGTAGATAAACTCGTTGAACAGTATGACGCCAAAATTAGAGATTATGAGAACCTCTTGGCTCAAAAAGAAGGCGAAATCAAAACTTTGCAGGGGGAAAAGAAAGAACTTTCTCAGAAAGTAACCAAAACCGAAGCAGAAAAGAAGCGGTTAGCGGACTCTATGAGTAATATTCAGAAGCAAAAACAAGACTTGGAAGCCACACTCGCCAAAGCCGCAGTATTGCGTGCTGAAAATATCAGACTGGAAGGTTTGGACGAAAAAGGAAAATCTGATGATGATGGCAATTTCAAGTCGAAAAGACTCGTCAAACTAAAAATCAATGTAAAAATTATGGAAAATAGTGCCGCCAAGGCAGGCAATAGAAATATTTATGTCCGTATTATTGAGCCTTCGGGGGCAGTAATGGTAGGTGCAGATGGCGGAAGATTTGCCGATGCCAATGGAAAAGAAATGAACTATACCACACTTCATACCTTTAATTTCAATAATGACGGCAACCGCAATACCGAAGTAATTTTCCGAAAAGGAAATCAGTTTCAGAAAGGAACTCACTTGGTAGAATTGTATTGCGAAGGACAATTGCTCGGTAAAACTTCTTTCAATGTAAATTAAATCTTATTCTCGCAAATAGCTTTGTCTATTTTTTCGCAAAAAACGAATAGCCAGTTTCAAAACAAAACGAATGAGCCAAAAGTAAAAGCGTGTAAAAATATTACGCCTTTTGTAGGCGTATTGCACCAAAATACTTTCAGTGGCAAAAGTTTTTTGTAAATCTTTCCGCAAAACCTCTATAAAATTAGGCTCGGTAGTGGCTACATTCATTTCTACACTCATATACTCACTGATAGCATTCAGATTATACGAGCCAACAGTAGCCCAAGTATCATCTACAAGCATTACTTTGCCGTGAACAACACTGGGCAAATATTCATAAATCTGTATGCCTGCTTTTTCAAGTTCTGCATACAAATACTCCGTAGCTTTTTTGAAAAACTGCACATCAGAAATTGCCGAAAGCAGAATTTTTATACTTACGCCTTGTTTCGCCTTACTAATGAGCAGTTTGCGTAAAGATTTATTGGGTAAAAAATAGCTGGCTACAATCCAAATTTCATTTTTAGCTTTGGCAATAGCTTCTCGGTAGGCTTTGGCTATTTCTTTTTTACCTCTGAAAAAATCTTGTTGCAGTAGGAAAATATGCTTATTTTGAAGAAAAACATCTCGCTGATACTTTTTATTCCAGAACTGCTGGCAAATCCAAAAACACTGCCTCACGATTTCCCCTTCCAAAAGTACGGCATAATCTAACCATTCTTTTTTGCCTACTCCTGCGTATTTGTTGGCAATATTGATACCCCCAATGAGGGCAAATTTCATATCAGAAACCACAATTTTCTGATGCAACCTTCTACCAAAACGCAATCTAAAAATCTGAAAAGGCGAAAAAGTGCGAATTTGCACCCCTTGCGAAAGCAAATGTTGTTTGAACTTTTTACTAAGCTCTTTGGAGCCAAAATCATCTACCAAAACACAAACTTTTATGCCTTCTTTGGCTTTTTGGATAAGAATTTCTGCAATTTCTTTGCCTGTTTCGTCTTCTTCAAAAATATAGGTTTGCAGATGTATACAATAGCGAGCCGCTTGAAGTATATGTTTGAGCGTTTCAAAATACGCTTTGCCGCTATGTAGCAAACGAATATGGTCTTGGAAGCTACTCATTTTCAACAAAAACTAATTTTTGCCGAAAATCCCCTGCTCAATAAGCCCTATCCAGATATGAATAATCTTGATATGAATTTCCTGAATACGGTCGGCATAGCCAAAATGAGGCACACAAAGCACGTAATCAGCCATAGAAGCGAGCTTTCCGCCGTCTTTACCTGTCAGAGCAATGCTTGTAATACCTTTCTTTTTGGCAATTTCAACAGCCTTCAAAATATTTTGCGAATTGCCACTGGTACTTATAGCAAGCAATACGTCTCCGCTTTTTCCCAAAGCCTCTACAAAGCGTGCATATACTTGCTCAAAACCATAATCGTTGCCCACGCAAGTAATATGCCCACTATCCGAAATAGCAATTGCAGGCAAAGCAGGACGATTTTCACGATACTTTCCACTTAATTCTTCTGCAAAGTGCATAGCGTCGCAATGTGAGCCACCATTACCGCAAGCCATTATTTTGCATCCTTGCTGAATGGCTTTTATCATTATTTGGGCAGTTTGGGCAATAGCTTGCAAATTTTTTTCATTCTGAAAAAAATCTGTAAGCACTTTTTGAGCTTCTTGCCACTCTGATTTAATAAATTCCAGCATTTTCAGAGAGTCTTCTGATGAAAACGCCTGCAAATTACGTAAATTGTGCCAAAACAAAAATTCTTTGCAAAGCGTTTTTCAAATAAAAATTATGAGAAGCAAGCAGTTTGATTTACCTTTCTTGGCAAAAAAAAGAAATGAAACAGACTCTTGGGCTGATTTGTGGGCAAGTGCCGCCAGTAAGCATTTTGTTCTAAAAGTACAAATCCAAGATATTTTACAATGGCTCAATGGCTCAAAGAATGATATTTCGCCACAAATTGAAAATTTTTTCCAACCTTATTTTAAGCACATTCAACTGCCCCATTGGGCAGATACCTCTAAAATGCAAGCGGGGGCAAAATTTTTTCAAAAACATCAAAGTATTATACTTCATTTATTGGGAGTGCTTTCGCTTCCTTACTGCTATGCGGCAAAAAATGGAGTACAAGTACTTAGCTTTTCAGGGCGTTTGCAAAACGATACACTGCAAAGACTGCGAGAAACAGCTATTTTTACCCTAAAAGCTAACTCTTTTTCAACCGAAAAAATCAAGGATTGGCAAAAGGAAATCGCTAAAATCAGGCTTCTACACAGCTTTGTAAGGCTATTCATTTGGCAGTCGGGAAAGTGGCAAGCCACTTGGGGCGAGCCTATCAATCAGGAAGATATGGCAGGAACAAATTTGAGTTTTTCATTCATTGTTCTGCGAGGTATGCGAAAATTAGGGATTGACTTTTCTGAAAAAGAAGCCGAAAACTTTTTGCATTTGTGGAATGTAGTAGGGTATCTTATGGGGGTGAATGAGGATTTGTTGCCTTTTTCTATGCGTGAAGCCTACTGGCTGGATAAGCAAATTGCTACTACCCAATTTCAGGAGAGCGAGGAAGGTAAAAAACTTACCCAAGCACTCATTGAAACATTCTACAAAAATCTGCCTTCCCGTTTTTTTGCCGATTTAGCAGTGGCTGAAATGCGTTTTTTGCTTGGAAAAGAAGTGGCTGATATGCTTGCCGTTCCTACAATTGTATGGAACAAAAATTTTTTGACAGAAAATTTGGCTCTCCAAATCAATAAGTGGATTATTTCTTCGCAGAAAATAGTAGTGAAATAAAACTCAAACAGATACCCAAAAGAAAGATTTAAATAAAAAAATTCAGTTTTAACTTGCTTTTCTCAAAATTTCCCATTAGTATTGTAATCATTATCTCTGTTGCTTATCATACAAATACAAGGCTTTTAGTGAGTTGTGCTGGCTGGCACATAGCAACTCATAACGCAAGTTGTATCTATCATTGCTAATTCAATTCTACTTTATCATTGATTTAATTTTTTTGCAAAGCCTTTATTTTCTCGTTTTTCTACAAAACTTTTACTTATAAGGATTGATTTTCAGAAACTTATCTCTTCTTTTCATTAATGTAATTTTTAGTATGCTATTATTTTGTACAGAATAAAAATTGGTTTTTGAAAATTTCATCAATGTAAATCTTTGAAAGCCAACATTCAGCTTCTTGAATTCTGAAAATCATCTTAACCTTGGTATAGTTTTTACACTTCTAATTTTTAAATCTTATGCGTAATAATGCTATTGACATTTTAAGAGGCATTGCCATTCTAATTATGGTAAGTGCAAATTCTTGGTCTTATGTGTATCCTTTTGAGAACTGCCCAACGGCATTAAGGATTGTGTTTTCAACTGCCGCACCTTTGTTTATTTTTTTAAGCGGAGTTTCGGTACATATTTCGCTCAATGCAGGAAGGTCGCTGACGAGTATTCGTAAAAGAGCCTTACAAGTGCTACTGATAGGCATTTTTATTGATGTTTGCATCTGGAATATTTACCCCTTTGTTACTTTTGATGTGTTGTATCTCATTAGTTTATCTACGCTCATTATGACACTGCTGGCAAAGTCTAATTTGATAATACAATTTATTATTATGCTTGCCTTTTTTGTTTCCAATATCTTTTTTTTGAACCACTACGAATTTAGTATGCCCGATTTGAATTTAACGGATAAGTTCCCTAATTATGGATATGATACAATCAAACGTTTGGTTTTAGACGGTTGGTTTCCTTTACTTCCTTGGACAGGCTTTGTGTTTTTAGGATTTTTAGTAGCCAAACATCAGCAGTTCATAAAAAAATATAAACTTCTATTTTTATTCATTGGGGTTCTATGCTTTTTACTTTATGCCTATTTTTTATTTTTTACCAATCTTGCAGAAATGCCTCCTTTACGCGAAGGTTATACCGAGGTTTTTTATCCTGTAAAGGGATATTTTTGGATTTATTTAGCAGGCTTACTTTTCACTTCCATATTTCTTATCAATACTCCTATCACAGGCTTTGAATTTGTAGCTAATTTAGGTAAGACTTCCCTTTCCATTTATTTGTTTCATACCATAATCATCAGGTTTGTTTTAATTTTCTTTGAACAAAGTGCCGAAAACTTTAATGTGTGGGTTATGGTAGGCGGATTAACACTATTTTACGTGTTAATTGTTTTGTTTAATGCTGTTGTTGTAAAATACAAGAATAGACTGAAAACAGGCAGATACCGAGCAGTAGGTTATTTGATAGGGATTTAATGTTTTTATGTATTAAAAAAGCGAAACTACTTCATATGAAAATAGTTTCGCTTTTTCGTATCTTAACAACACCTAACAAGTTCTTATCAGTTCAAAGGGAAAGTAAATGTACCTCCGCCATTGCCTGTAATGGTTACGGTTACGTTTGTATCGCAGGTGCCGTTTCCGAAATCTACGGTTTTCTGACGATTTTCAGAAGTTACTACATACACACCCGAAACAGGTTTGCGGATACCTTGCAACCAACATTCAGTTTTTACGATAAGCGGAGTTGTGATTTCAGCAGTAAAATTTACGCCACGGCGATTTGTACCTGAAGCATTTCCTGTAATTTGAATAACATCATTGAAAGGGTTGAGGTCGCCTGAACCTTGTTGCCAAACCCTCATTCTATCGGTTTGCCAAGTAAATGTAGAACCATCGGGGAAAGTCAGTCTTCCATTACGCACCGAAAGCGTATGCGTAGGGTTCTGTCCGGGTTGTGTAATGTTGGTAACCACCTTTATTCCTTCTACTTTAACATCATTTACGAAATAGTTGTCGGTAGTGGTAGTGATTACACTTCCGGGGGTTAGGTAGCGTCCTGTGTAAGTGATAATGATTTTACCACGGCGAGTTCTGCCGTCGTTGCAGGTGCTACCTGTTCCAAAATCAATTACAATAGTTTTAGTAGCGGTATTGATAGTAACGGTACCACAATTTCGGAAACGTAAGGTACGCTCTCCGATACTTTCATCAGTGGTGCGAAGATTGTTGCTGTTTTCAATCATTACATCAGAAACGATATTGTCCAAGTCGTTGAATTGGGCATCGGCTTGGGCATTATCCACAGCACTTTGGTCAAAGAGAGGCTCTTGTTTTTTTCTACAACCTACAAAAGCCATACTACCAACAAGCAAAAAAATGAGCAAGGGGAAAATTATTTTTTTCATATTTGTAAAATTTTAGTTTTTGTAGCTTTGATACAAATTTTGAGCAGAGGTTTAATCTTGATGAAAAAATTTTTTTAATTTTTTTAATACAT
>FWPU01011240.1_pt1 | contig 12680 bp, 11 predicted proteins | sample 2228361 | NCBI WGS metagenome assembly FWPU01 (sample SAMEA103939777, study PRJEB20133) | metagenome | reverse complement strand
TCTTTTTTCCTTAAAGCTGATTGCACTACATAAGCTCCTCCTTCCAATCCCGTAACAATATTCTTTATCCCGTGGGCCAGGCCAGCAATGGTATGTCCAATCGCGGCCATTTTTTCGGCTTGAATTTTTTTTTGTTCCAGAATTTTCAAAGGCCGCAGATCTTCAAAAAAAATTAAGACAACCATTCCCTTATGGGCAGGTTCCTCTTGGGTAAAAGGGACAAGGGATAAGCGCACCGGAATTTTTTCTCCTGTTTTTGATCTCAGCCAAGACTCCTGATAAAGGGGGAAAGGAGAGTGAAGCCAACTTTTATTGACCAAGAGAGTTTTAATTGTTGAAAAAATTTTTAGGGGAAATATATTTTCCAATTCATTAAGGTTCCTGATCTCTGCAGGTAGATATCCTAAAATTTGCTCGGCCAGGTGGTTAAATACAGTAATTTCCTCCTGTTCGTTTATAGCCAAAATAGCACAAGGAGAGTGATCGATAATATTGCGCAGGAAACACCAGTTTCTTTGGAGATTTTTTTCTAAGATTTTCCTTTCTGTTAAATCGATGGCCATCTCCAAAACATATTGAATTTTCCCTTGCTTATTATGAATAGGGGCACAGTAAACCAGGTAATATATCTCTTTTTTCTCCTTGGAATGCCCTGTCTGTTCGCTTACTTGGATCGACCCTTCCCGAAATGTAATTTCTGCTGGACATGGAGAACACTTTTGGGCCGAGCTTTTAAAAGCTTGGTAGCAGTATTTGCCTATCTGATTCCCAAAAATGTTATAAAAGCTCCGATTAGCCCGGATAAGGCGATAATATTTATTAATCAAGGCGATAATAGCTGGCACATTTTCAAATAAAATTTGAAATTCTTCTTCTTGCCCATATAATCTATTTTTTTTAATAAGAACTTTTGTTTTCACCATAAAGGCCTTCTAAAAAAAATTTATTGGTCATTTGATCCTGGTTTATGATAACGTTGCCCTTCTAATATGGCGGAGATTGTTTTTAGCAGAACCTCGGTATCAATTGGTTTTTCCAAATAGCCATCAGGAGGAGGAACAATAGATCGATGGTAAATGAATTTTTTGAATTCACTATCTGCATATTGGGCAGGCCCCAGACCGGTAATTATCACCACAGGTATGCATTTTAGAGTTTGATTTTGACGAACTTGCCGATAAAGTTTAATGCCCGTCTTGCGCGGCATAAGTATATCAAGGCAGATGAGGTCAGGACGTTCTTTCTGAATTTTCTCCCAGCCTTCTTCGCCGTCTTGAGCGGCACAAGTTTCAAAACCTTGGTCCTCGAGGAGGGTGATGAGAAAAGTGACTACATCTGGTTCATCATCAATAATTAATATTTTTTTCTTTTTCATTTTCTTTTCCTCTCTTTTCTAATCCCTTTTAAAGGGTAGTTATTACGAGGAGTAAAGTAATCACCATCTCGCAGATAATTTATAACGTCCTTATCATTTTTCAGTTAAAATCTTAGGAGCCGGCATTGTTTTCCCTTTTTTCTTCTTCAAGTAGATGCAAAATTTTTTGAAGCGTTTCCGCCCGAGCATTAGAAAGCAAGCTTTGTACTTGTTCGCGCAAATCTGCGGTCTTTGTTTCCTTCTGCTTTTTAAAATTCTTTTCCAATCCCATAATAACCTTAACCGCGCTTATATAACTTTCAGCCGTTACTGGTTTTTCTAAATAAGTAGCTGGTCCAGACAACGATCTATCTTTCAATAATTCTTTGAGGTTTGATCCGTCTATAACATCTTCCACATGACCGGTGACGAATAATACCGGAATAGTACTCCAGTTTTTATTCTTACGCATTTCATGGAAAAAGCGAATTCCGCTTTTGCCGGGCATGAGTAAATCTAATGATATGAGATCAGGTTTTCGCTGGTTTATCTTCTCCATAGCTTCTTGGCCATCGAAGGCAGTCATTACCTGGAAGCCGTGATCCTCAAGAACCGCCTGGAGAAAAAAAACTACATCCGGTTCATCATCCACTACTAATATAAGATATTTTTTTTCCTCATCCATGTTCAGCGACCTCTTTTAGAATTTTGCCAAATTGGAAATATTGAGAGAACCATATCTTTTCCTCATGGAAACTCTTCCCCAGCAAATGATGGCGGGGAAAGAAATAAGGGAACCAAATGCCAATTTTTTTCTTTCCGCGGCCTAACTATCATTGGAATTGGGTCATCGGTGTATCTGACTTCTCGGTGGCAAGTGGGGCAGAAATGAAGTCGTTCTTTAAAAATTAACTCTTCTTCCGTATGGATAAGGGACCATGGAGAAATAGAAAGTATTTTACTACTCTTCTTCTTTTTGTACTCCTCTGCTTTTTCTTGATGACAATTTATGCAAAGTCCATGCAGAGCCTCCCTATATCCAACAGCATACTTCAATTGATCTGTTCCTTTAGTCTGCGGCTTAATCCGCGATTCTTTGACTATCATTGTAGTGTGACATTCCTTACAAGCTTTGATATTCTCGGCGGTCTTAGGTTTGTTTTCCTGATGACATTTTCGGCACCCTTTATTGCCCCCATGTTTTTTTTGATGAAAATCATGATCAAAAATCAAGGTACTCAGAAACATATCCCGGTGACATTCCGAGCAAGCTGTGCCTTCATCCCAAGGCTTTAGCATATGGTGACATTTTGGGCAGGATTGTTGCACGCCTTGTTCCCGGATGTGCTTATTATGGTCGAAAAGAACGATTTTTTTGTTCCGATTTCCATCGATCACCATGGGATTTAGACCTCGCGGGCGATCGACAGCTGTCCTTTGAGGTTGTGCTCCCTGCCAAGCATTTTCGGGCAAGAAAGAAAATGTTAAGCTGGCCCCCAAAATAAAGAAAAGAAGATTTATTCCTATCCTTTTGGTCAGACGAGGACCAAGCCAAACCTCTGTAGCCCGGTCAAAGACGGGAAGAGAGAGATCTTCATCCCGATCTTCCCAAGAAGGTAATTTTTCATATACCTTGAAATTTTCCACGAAGAAGAAAAAAATCAAGATAGCACAAGCAATAATCCCAAAACTAATAATTATTTCCACCCATGTGGGAAAGTAAATCTGGCCCGTTTCAGGAAACATAGAAACTATGGCCACGTTGATTCGGTTAAGCGTGAAGCCAACCAAAACCAAAGCTGTGGCCGTCAATAGGCGCAGAGAGGAAGATGAGGACCGAAGGGAAGCGAGGACAATTACCGGGATGATAGTGCTTATTAATATTTCCATCCCATAAAGAATACTTGCCCATGAGCTAATAAATAAAAAGCGTAGCTTCCCCAAAAAAGTCAATTCCGCGAAAATTAAAAGCAGGTGTAATCCCAAGGCATATTTTAAAATTCGAGCTACTCGCCAGAGAAGATGGTGCTCAAGTTCTCGCCGAAATAACCATCCAGAAATAATTGATTCCGTAATAATCATGGCCAATCCCAGAGAAAAAGCGGAAGAAAAGAATAGCAAGGGGAGCCAAGGGGAATACCACAATGGGTGAATACGGAAAGGCATGGCCACAAAAATAGTCCCCAGGGTTGATTGGTGCATACTGGAAAGCATTATTCCTGCGATTACCAAAGGGATGGTTATTTTTTGCAATATTTTAAGGAGACCATAAGCCTGCGGAAACCTTTCAGCAATGACGGGAGCAAATTCCAAGGCCAAAACCGTTGTATAAAGCATCACACACCAAGCCACTTCAAAAAGGGCTGAACGAATTTGCCAATTAACGGTGGGACTCCAAATCATCCAGGGACGGCCGAGGTCAATGCTCAGACCGACGATAACGGCTAGGTATCCCAAAAAGGCAGTCAATATTGTTGAGCGAAGAAGGGGACGATATTCATGTAGATGAAAGATATAGACCATGCCGGAAATAATAAAACCACCTGCTGCTAAAGCCACTCCTCCCAAAACATCAAAACCTACCCAAAGCCCCCATGGCGCCACATCGGTAAGGGCCGTTGTGGCGCCGAGGCCAAAAATCAATCTGGAGATTCCCGCCACCAAGCCACAACCAGTTATAAACCAAAGTATATTTTTAGTAATGATTAAATTTCTATTAATCTCCATTTTTAGGGCTCATCGGGGACTTTGATATTTTTATTTTCTTGTTGCACTTTCACTTTTCTCTCTCCCAGCCAGTAAAGACTGGCCATTAATCCTCCAACAGTTAAGAGAAAAAAAGGCATTTGCTTAAGAATCTTCCAGGAAAGCTCAGGCAGAGGATAATTTCCCAGATCTTTTTTCCAACCCAGGAAATCGAGGTCCACGTCAGAAAGGTATAAAACAGAAGTTCCTCCCACCCAGTGTTCTCCCCATATCTTAGAGATGTATCGATGCGGTTCCGCCTTGATCCTTTTTCGAGCCTCAAGGATCAATTCTTTTCGCTCGCCGAAGATGGTAGCTTCTGTTGGACAAACTTCCACACAGCCCGGCTTCTTTCCTTGTAAGACTCGGGGATAGCAAAGATTGCATTTCTGGATCGCTGGCCGCGGGCTCTCCCAGTTATAGCGGGGGATGCCAAATGGGCAAGCATTCATGCAGTAGCGGCAACCTAAACAAACAGAGACTTCATAAATAATCGCCCCCTCGGCTGTGCGACGCAATGCTCCCACAGGACAAACGGCTACGCAAGCTGGGTCTAAGCAATGCAGACAATGCTTCCGTACGTATTTGTTACCTGGCCGACTGATTACCGTAGTCCAACGACTGGCGGAAAGGCCATCGGCAGATAGCCATTTCCAAGGATGGTCTATTCCAAGTTGATTAATCTCTTTACATTTAGCCACACAGAGTTCACACCCGATACAGCGGGTGACATCTGTGAGTATGGCTTTCATATTTTATCCTCCTTACCCAGAGTCGCAAGAATTTTTGCCCCTGCCTGTGAAGGAAAATGCCAGGCCAATTCTGTAGCCAGACATCGCAATGGCCAAAGAGTAACATGGGCAAGTTTCGAGAAGGGTATAAGAATTAGAAGCACATCTCCACTTAAAACATGGACTGTTACACATGCTTGATATGGAAAAGGATGCCAAGAAGGATGGGCAGCCAGCAGGCCACTGATAAAAGAAAAAGAGATTAGGAAGAGGAGAAAATAATCTTGCAAGCGGCTTATGCTTCGCAAGGGTGGATAAAATAAACGTCCCCCAAGCAGACCAAGGCCTGTGGCGATAACTAAAAAACTTAAAGTGTCCGCCCAGGAGGGCGGCAGCGAAGGCCACGATATACCAATCGATTTTTTCCACAGCTGGATATGGCCCTGAAAGAACAAAGGGACAATCACCAACCCCACATGGAAAAGGTAAGAGGCAGTGGAGAAAAATACGCCATAGGGAGATGACCCATAGAACGGAATTAGCCCGCTTACTGTCTTTTTAGCAAGGCGCCCAAAGCCGAGATTTTTATTTCCAGAACGGCGATAGGCTTGGATCATTCCCACTAAACAAATAAAAAAGATGCGCCCTAACCCCAGAATCATTATGGCCAAGGAGAAGCGAAACAATGGACCTTTGGCGAAGGCGAGCCATCCGGAATCCAAATTATCCTCCCCTTTCTTGATAAAAATTAAATTAAGGCTGTGAAAATTATATCGTGCAGGCCCTTGACCTCCATATTCAGGCCATAATCTTGGATTATCTCCCGAAGTTGCTTTTTACAATTGGCGCAAGGTGCAATGACGATCTCGGCGCCAGTTGCTCGAAGTTGTTCAAATTTACGCCTCCCGGCTATCTGCGTCCGAAATTTGCGCATTTCATCAATAGAAACTGTACCGCCTCCCCCGCCGCAACAGTAATTTTTAATTCCTGCGGGAGACATCTCCACAAAATTTTTAATAAAAGACTTAATTATCTTCCTTGGCGGCTCTATTATCCATCCCGTGCGCGCGAGGTTACATGGATCATGATAGGTTACTTTTTGGGGAAGAGCATCGGGATTAAGTTTTAATCGCCCTTCTTCTACCAGCTTCCAGGTTAATTCTAAGCAACTGACAACCGGTACCACATCCTGTTTGGCGACCAGATTAGGAAGGAAGCTTTTGGCTGCCCGAGAGGCATGGCCACATTCTCCGATGAGAATTTTTTTAGCCCTCAAGCGCTGAACTTCATGAACCATCTGCTGCGCTATTCGTTCCAGGATATGATCGCTGTAAAAAAGTCCATAGTTGATGGCATCGAAGTATTCGGTACTAATAGTCCAGGAAACACGCGCTTGGTGGAGCACTGTGGCGATGCCCATAAGAGTTTCTGCTTCCATTAAATAATCGCTTACAGGAGCAAAAAATATATATTCCGCTTCAGGGACATTCATAGGAAATTTGACTTCTATTCCTTTGAGGTCGCGAATTTCCTCTTCTAAAAACTCGATAGAATTAATTAAAGCTTTAGTGGGCAAAGCGGAGGTATTCCTGGTCTTGCCCTGGAGTTGTTCTCTTACCGCGACCACTAAGGCTTTAGGTGTAATACCCATTTCACTTAAAATATACCTACCGAGACGGACAATTAGTCCGTGATCAATATCCATTGGACACTGTAAGTTGCAACGTCGACAGAGTGTGCAGCGATAGTAGGCTTCAGCCATTTCATCTATATCTTCATCAGTAAGATGACCACCACTAAAAAATTTACTGTACATTAATCCTCCGAGAGTAAAATGACGGCGATAAATGCGCAAGAGAAGTTCGGAACGATAGCAAGGAAGGTCTTTATGATTTTTGGTTATCTCATATATCGGACACATCAAGGCGCACTGGCTACATCTGGAAACTAAGCGACTATAAATGTCCAGCAAAAAACGGTAGTTGCTATGCTTTAAAATGGCGGCAAATATCTCCAGAAAGCGGTGCGGTCGTTCATTAGCAAAGGGTTTTTCCACAAAAAAACTATAAGGTTGATTTGCTCGCGGATGAGACGCAGGAGTCATTATAGGTATTTCCTTTTAGAGATTTTACCTATTCTTTTTTCTTCTCTTTTTTGCCACTCGCCAGAAATCTTTCCAGAGCTTGCCAGGCATTTCCGGTTGTCCAAGGCACTATTTTAATTCCCAAACCATTTAGCATACGCAGAGAAAAATCGTCGATGCTGCTGCAAATTATAGTATCAACTTTCCTTGAAGACAGATTTTTGATTCTTTGGATAAGATTCTCTTCTTCCATGGCCATGTAACATATTCCTATAATTTCCCCTTCTTCTACTGTGGCTAAAAGAAACTCCTCTGCGCAATCGAACCGAGGTGCTATTTCTGAACCGAAAAGGGGCAAAGCAAATACCATGCTTTCCCTCCCTATTTTTTTAAAAGCAAGTTGCGGACCAAAAGAGGAAAGATAAAAATCAAATAAGAAACAATTAATTAGCTCAATAAGGGTGAGAAGTTTATTTGGGAAATGACCGTAGAAAATTGCATTTTGCAATAGGCTTGGGAATTAAAAGTTGCCATTTGCAACTTTATATTTTAATCCCAAACCGCTTCATTTTCCGCCAGAGGGTGCTCTTGTCAATGCCTAATTCCTGGGCAGTTCTCTTTCGATTGCCTTTATTTTTAAGCAAAGTTTCAATAATTATTTGTGCCTCAGTACGGCGCAGAAGAGGACCAGAGGGGAGGATTTCGGACAGATTAATTTCAGAGTTCATGGCCTGCAAAAGATCTGGTGGCAAATGAGCCAATTGAATTTCGAAACCATGGCAAAGGATAAAGGCATATTCTAAAATATTCTCCAATTCTCTGATATTCCCGGGAAAATCATAGGTCATAAATAAATCTAAGACCTCTGGATTGACGCCTAAAATATTCTTGCCATGTTTTACATTTAAACGATGAATGAAGTGATCCACTAATAATGGAATATCTTCCCGTCGGCGGGAGAGGGGCGGGAGAGATATTTTGATCACATTTAATCGATAAAAGAGGTCTTCCCGGAACGCTCCTCCTTTGACCATCTCGCTAAGTGATCTATTTGTGGCCGCAATGATGCGGACATCAGCTTTTTGAGAAATTGTTCCGCCTAAAGGTAAATATTCCTTATCCTCCAATATTCTAAGAATCTTGACCTGCATGGGCAAAGGAAGATCGCCCACTTCATCAAGAAAGATTGTTCCTTTTTCAGCCAAGGCAAACCTTCCCGGTTTATCCTTCTTAGCATCAGTGAAGGCTCCTTTTACATAACCAAAAAGCTCAGATTCAAGGAGTGTATCCGGAAGAGCGCCACAATTGACTGTTACCAGGGGATAATCTTTTCGGGAACTAAGCGCATGGATAGCTCGCGCAAAAAGTTCTTTTCCCGAGCCACTCGGTCCCTCAATAAGGACCGTACTTTCACTCTCGGCGATGTCAGGGAGAATAGAAAAAATTTTAAGAATTTCTTTATTTTTACTAATAATGTCCTGAAAAGTATATTGATTTAAAATTTCTTTGCGCAGTTGTTCTATCATAGAGAGGTCGCGAAAGGTAACTACTCCGCCGATGGAATCTCCTTTTTCGTCTTTAAGCACAGAGGTTCGAATACTGAGGGGGATTTTTCTCCCCTGCCGGTTAATAATATTTATGATTTGGTCGAAGTGGTCTTTGCCTTTTTCAATGGTGTCTTTGAGCAAACAACCCGAGGTGCACCGATTAGCATGCATTACTTCATAGCATTTCTTTCCGATGGCTTCCCCCCAGCGAAAACCGGTAATATTTTCGGCTGCCTTATTAAAGCAGGTAATCCGCCATTCCTTATCAATGGTAAAAACACCTTCACTTATACTTTCTAAGATAGTCCGCAAGCAGCTATCTCGACTAATTATATAGGTTTTGGCTCGAATAGCTCTTTTGATCATTTATAATAGCTTCTGGAGAAAGGAGTCTGAATACCCCATCCCCTTGTGCTTTGTCTTTTTAAGAATAAAAGACCTGCCCATCTAAAAACTTATTAATTATTTTATCATATTTAAACTTCGTTAAGGAAACCCTAAAAAGCCAGGTATTGTATCATTTCTTGTGCCAGCGAGGTACCCCATGTTCCCCGCCGTAATTAAAGGTATAGATCAAGCCTTTAAAGTTTTAAAGAGCTTTGGAGCTGGTAAATGGGAAGTAGATTATGCACTAGCTTTGCGCCTGACTCTGCTCAAGCGCTAAAAAAATCTAAAAATTAAGTTGACTAATTTGCGAGATGCTCGTATAGAGCAGATGCATCTTTGAAGTCTTCCAGATAATCACCGTTCTTCTTATGATCTTCTTATAATCAAATTTCTTGATGCCTTCCTCTCGGTCAAATCGTTTTCTCTGGACCTCTATCACTTTCAAAATCGATGGCTAATTTGGACAAAAGGGGAAGCGACTCCAGTTATTCAAAACGGATCATCGGTTTTTTCATATCCGCCATGGCATTAACGATCAGTTCAACCAGGCCGCCATAATAGATATGGCTGCGCTCTTTGGCCTGATAATATTCTAAAATATCACGAATCGCACCCTTGCAGTTGGAGCAAGGGGCACAGACGTACTTGGGAGTCTCCAGGGGTTCATCTTTGAAAGCTTCAAGGATTTGGAGGAACTTTTTCCGGCTACTCACCAAAGACCGCCACTCTTTAAAATTATAGCTCGACATAATGGCGAACCCCGACCCCCCCCCACAGCAATAATTATTGACCCCGTGGGGGGTCATCTCGCGAAAACGGGGGGCAATCTTCCTTAGAATCCGACGCTGAGGTTCCACGATGCCCATCGCTCGGACCACATTGCACGGATCATGGAGGGTTACCGGAAAATTATTCCGCGAAGGCTCTAATTTCAATTTCCCAGAGGATACAATCTGGTCCAAAGTCACAAAGGCGGACTCCCTGGGGATGTTTAAATCTCTGGTCAGCACGCGGTCGGCAATGATCAACAGGGCCTTGTTGGCATGCCCGCATTCCCCAACGACGATCTTCTTCACTTTAAGTTTACGGGCAATCTCAGCATGCCGGATCGCCACCCGCGCCATCTGGAAATCATCATACCATAAACCATAATTTACAATATCATAGCCCATCTCTTCCGAAGAAAGTGTCCAAGAAACACCTGCCGCCTGGAAGATAATCGCAAAGGCCCCTACATTCTCCGGCCAAGAAAGGACTTCTCCAGCATTGTGCACCAGAAGTATTTCCGCCCCCTCCTTATCCCAAGGAATTTCCACTTTATGACCTGTAATCTCCTCCATCTCTTCCTGGATAAATTCTATACTGTCTTTGACAGCCATTGGGGTCATGCCCGTGGTTGAGCCCACTCGCAGATGTTGGATCGTCCCTTTCTCATGAATCTCTCGCGGAGCAATGCCCATCTCCTGGGAAAAAAGTTTACGCACCTCGTGGGTAATCAGGGCATTATCGACACCGATGGGACAGACACTGGCGCATCTTCGGCACAGGGTGCAGCGGTAAGCCAACTCCGCCAATCGGGCAATTGTCGTCCAGTTGAGCTCAATATCTCCAGTAAACTTGGCCCGAATCCTTCCCCCCCGGCGTATATATTTATTGTAGATTCGGCGCACTACCTCAGAGCGAAAGCTGGGTCGATAGATCTCTTGCCGCCCGCTCATCTCAAAGATGGGACAGGCCTCCGAGCAGGTTTGACATTTGGCACAATGCTCCATGGAAAGAAGAAGTGGCCGGAGGAAGGTCCAGTTATTGTTCCGCGAAAAGAGTTTTTGAAGCCCGGACAGAAAAGCCCGAAGGTATCTCTCTTCTTCTTCTGCGTTCAGCGGCTTGGGAATTCCAATCACCACGGTATCATCCAGCGATGCTTCAATGTTGCCGATTTTATCTTCTTTCAGTTCCGGGATGGATGCCTCATTGAAATCTTCATAGGGAGGAGGAAGGGACGGAAGGCGACGCGGATCAATCTTCGCCAAGCGCTTGGACTTCTTCGAAATATCAACTGGAAATATATTCTGACTCATTTCTTTACCTCTGGAATCGAAGCAGCAATTTCAGCCCAGGTTTTTTGGCCATCCGCCCCAACATGGGGAGCGACCCAGGTTGGCCGAAAGCCCAAATTCTGGAGAACCGCTGCCTCAATTTCACTTCCCCTGACATTGGGAGCATCATCCCAACGTATCTTATGGTACATGAAATACTTCATAAACATATGGGCCATATGAGTGAAGGGAATATAAGCCAAAACCGAAGAGCCGAGGATGATCGTCAACCACCCAAGACTACTCCGAACTCCAGGGGAAGTGTGGGGAGTTCCCCCGAAGGTCAATAGGCTATAGACATAGGAGCGGGCACCCTCAAAGGCATGATCATGGAAAAGCCAGGTCAGTAAGGCCACAACCAAAAAACAGAGAAGAAAGACTAAATTTATGTAATCGGCTATGCTTGAATATCCGTGGAGTTCGGGATCGTTGAGGCGCCTGGCCAATAGCCCAAAAGCTCCCACAGTCCCCATGGTCAAACCTAAAAATCCAAAGAGGATGGTTAGGTAATAAATCAAAGCTCCCCAGAACCCCCCTTCGGGCAAAATTTTGGCCCCAAGGATCATGCTAAGGGCCCCAAGGAATAATAGACCCATGGTGGCCAACACCAGATAGAGACCAAAATGAAAGGGAAAGGAAACCCGCCATAGCTTTCGATTATCTTTCCATAAAGCGCGCAAGAAGAGAATTTCAGGAACCATGTATCTGATTTCATTCCAAAGTGATCGTTTTTGCTCTCTTTCCCACCAGTTGGTTTCTTCCATGTAGGATCCGCCGTATTGCGCCTTTTCCCCCACTTCATGCTTCACCGGGTAAAGCTCCCATCTTAGATGCAGAGGCAATTTCTTTTGTTGGAAAAGGCGGGCTCCAACCCCGATCAGAAAAACAAGGAGGCCTAAATAAGAAAAAATGTAAAGACCCATTCTTTTAGTGATCTCCTTTTGGATTTCAATTCTTGCGAGTTATACAAATATTAAAATACCAAGAGACCATCTAATTGCTTATGACCATCATCATAGAAACATAATTGAAAGATGCTTGGCCAATTTTTAGATATTAATATATCTGTCATCAAATTGATGTCAATAAAAAAATCTGCTGACTGTCGATTATTTTCTAAATTAACGGCTGATTCAGGCGGATGGGAAACAGGCTTATTAAAAAGGACCACGCTGCCAAGAAAAAATAAAACTGGTTAAATGTTTATAAAATCTGAGAGCTCTGCTGTGAAAAAATATAAGCCTTAATCGCTAACCATCGCTAGTCCTATTTCATGGCAGAATTGAGAAAATACAAAAAGATATTTAGAATTTTCTTTTTGGCAATACCCGGTTTCACAAGAACTGGCGTGCGTTACTTCATAACATTTTTTACCAATAGCTTCTCCCCAGCGGTAACCGGTGATGTTTTCGGCTGCCTTATTAAAGCAGGTAATCCGCCCCTCACTATCTACAGTAAATACGCCTTCACTGATGCTCTCTAAAATGGTTCGTTAACAGCCATCTCGACTAACCAAATCATCCTTTCTTTTATTAGACCCTTCTTTTCCCATTTATTCCCAATTAAATTTTATTAATGAGAGCAAATTATATTTTACTTCGTATTGTATCGCCTCAGAAATATATTGAATATGTTTTAAATTTGGCTCTTAACGACAAATAAAATTTTTCGCCCCCTCACTCCATCCCTCTCCCCAGGAGACTGTGTCACAATGGGTAGGGTGAGGGGGAAGAATTT
>FWPU01011239.1_pt1 | contig 12681 bp, 9 predicted proteins | sample 2228361 | NCBI WGS metagenome assembly FWPU01 (sample SAMEA103939777, study PRJEB20133) | metagenome | reverse complement strand
ATACAAAGCCCCTCAAACTTGGGTTTCGCAGCAGCAAACAATTTAGGCGCATCACGGGCTCGTGGATCTGCGCTTCTATTTCTAAATCCAGACACAGAAGTACTAAATGGATCTTTAGACTGCCTATACGAAATACTCTTGAGATTGTCAGATGCCGGCGTCGTCGGTGGTCGTTTACTTAACAGTGATGGATCAGTGCAAATTAGTTGCGTCCAGCCTTTACCTACATTATGGAACCAGTTATTGGACGCAGAACTCATGTTAAGGCTATTCCCTAATTTCCGATCTTGGAGGAGTGCGATTAGCTTTGAGAACCAAGTGGTACCTTGTGAGGTTGAAGTTGTTTCGGGAGCTTGCATGATGCTTCGAAAACCCGTGTTCGAGAGTGTAGGCGGTTTCAGCGAAGATTATTTCATGTACTCAGAGGATCTTGACCTCTGTTACAAGGCCAGGAACTCGGGGTTTCGGAACTACCATGTGCCTGATGCGGTATTCATCCATCACGGGGGGTGTAGTTCAGGAAAGGCGGGAACGGCCTTTTCAAACATCATGATGAGGGAGTCTGTTAGCGTTTTCTTGGCGAAATCAAAAGGAAATTTGTATAGCAGGATGTATAAAATGGCGATGGCGGGTGCGGCCGCCATAAGGCTGGCCATAATGCTTTTGCTTATCCCTGCTTATTTGTTCCCCCAAAGAAAGGAGGTTTGGGACAACTCATTTTTTAAGTGGGTGTCGATCCTCCGCTGGGGAGTAGGTGGTGTGCAGCCAAGAAAGAAATTCGGCGTGAAGCAAAATAGCCAAAATAACCACATCGCTTCATAAATGGTTATGTGCGGAATATGCGGCAAATTGAATTTTGACCATCAAGAGCCTGTTGATCCTAAACTCTTGGAGCAAATGATGGAGCTTATGGAGCATCGAGGTCCCGATGGGTGTGGTTATTACTGCAACGGCTTTGTTGGTCTTGGGCATCGTCGCCTCAGCATCATTGACCTAAGCACAGGCAATCAGCCTATGTGCAATGAAGACAGAACCATCTGGGTTGTTTACAATGGAGAGATATATAACTTTTTAGAGCTCAGGAGACAGCTCCAAAGCCTTGGGCACAAGTTTAAGTCATTGTCAGATACTGAGGTAATTCTTCATTCTTATGAGGAGTGGGGTACAGAGTCAATACAAAAATTTCAGGGCATGTTTGCTTTTGCTCTTTGGGATGATCGAGCCAAAATTCTTCTTCTTGCTCGCGACCGGGTTGGAATCAAACCCTTATATTATGTAATAACACCAAAAGCTATAATTTTCGCATCAGAAATCAAGGCCATACTCGCAGACCACTCAGTTGAAAGAAGAATCAATCCTTGTGCGGTCGACCGTTTTTTCACACATGGCTATTTACCAGGACATGAGACTCTTTTAAAAGATGTCTACAAACTAAGCCCGGGGCATTATCTTTCGGTAAATAGAGGTATAGTCAAGACTAAGCAATATTGGGATTTGAGATTCGATATGTCAGATCAGTGGAAAAGATTCGATGATGCTGTCGAGCAGCTTCGGGTTCTTCTCAGGACAACTGTGAAGGATCATATGATAAGTGACGTCCCGGTAGGAGTTCTTCTTAGCGGCGGAGTGGACTCAACTGGTGTGCTTCGCTATGCCGTTGAGCAGACCAACAAACCTCTTTACACATTTACCATAGGGTTCGAAGGACAAGACTTTGCGGATGAGCGGCCTTATGCTCGGTTGGCTGCTCGAAAATTTAATACCGTGCATCAAGATATTACAATGACTGCCAAAGATTTCAGGGACTTCTTGCCGAAATACGTTTGGCACATGGAAGAACCAGTCTTCGAGCCACCTGGAGTGGCACTTTACTATGTATCACGTCTGGCAAGAGAATCCGGGGTTAAAGTGCTCCTGTCTGGGGAGGGAGGAGACGAAGCTTTTGGTGGTTATCAGAATTACCGTAATCTCTTACTTCTTGAGCGTCTCAAACGGGCCTTTGGGCCAGCAAAGGGTTTACTGCGTTTGGCCATGCAAGCGTTGGCGCAAGCCGGATGGAAGCGGATTGGGCGATACGCTAATCTTGTGGATCTACCCTTGTCGGAATACTATCTGAGTCGCACTGCGACGCCGTATTCAGGATTTAATCAATTGAGACAAGATCTTTACTCGGAAGAGTTCGCCGATTTTTTGAAGAGAGAGAAACCAGAGAGCCCAGCACAAGCCTTGTTTGCGCGAGTCAGTGGCCAATCCCTCCTCAACCGGATGCTTTATGTGGACACCAAGACTTGGCTGCCGGATGACCTGCTTTTGAAAGCGGATAAGATGACCATGGCTACATCTGTTGAGCTTAGAGTTCCACTGCTCGATTCTCAAGTATTAGAATTCGCCGCCGAACTTCCAGAGACCTTCAAGGTTAAAGGGTGGACTACGAAACGTATCCTCAAGAAGGCTTTAGAAAAATCCGTGCCTAGAGAAATCATAATGCGGAAGAAAACGGGATTCCCTGTTCCATATGCTGATTGGCTGCGGAACGAAATGCGGGATTTTGTGTTAGAGACAATGGGAAATCCGGTTATGGAACCATATTTATCTAAATCAGGGATTAGGAGTCTTCTCGAAAGACAAGAGCGGAGTCTGGAGTTTTCCAAAGAGGTATTCTGCGTTCTTATATTTCAGCTCTTCCATGAAACATTTGTCAGAAAGGAGGTTAAACGTTATGAATAATGGCGGACGCCGTCTTAGGGTCCTCCATAGTTTTCCCCATCGCCTGGGGAAGGCAAGAATCTGCACGACTGCTTGGTACGAGATAGACAGCGTGGCGGCTGCGGGTGCGGAAATGCTCGTTCTAGCCGGGGATTCGGTGCGTCCCTTTCCGCATCCGGTGGAGGTCAGAACCACTCTTTCGCGTGGCAAGTTGAGGATACCTTATCGTCTTTTGGGGACTTTGAGAGCTTGCGTGCTTCACGACTGGCTTGTGGCACTAGGGTTGCCGAAGCTAGCTGGGCAGGTGGATATCATCCACGCATGGCCTTTGGGGGCGCTTAGAACAATGAAGGCTGCCAAACGTCTCGGGATCCCAGTCGCATTAGAGAGATGTAATGCTCACACCCGGTTTGCTTACGATGTTGTCCAGAAGGAGTGCGACAGAGTTGGCGTACCACTGCCCAAAAATCATGAGCATGCGTATAATGCGGCAATTTTGTGCCGTGAAGAAGAGGAGTATAGACTGGCCGATGCGCTGCTGTGCCCATCAGACTTTGTGGTCAAGACATTTATAGACCAAGGATTCCCTAAGGAGAAGTTGGTTCGGTTCATTTACGGGGTAGACGAGACAAAGTTCTATCCCGAAGAAAATCGTCGGGTCCCAAGGAATGACGGACTCAAAATGATTTTCGTGGGCGTGTGCGCTGTTCGTAAGGGACTACACTTTGCTCTTGAGGCATGGTTGAATTCTTCAGCTTGCAAAAAGGGACGTTTTTTAATTGCTGGTGAGTTTCTCCCGGCATACAAAAAGAAGCTATCTTCCATGTTGTCGCACCCGAGCGTGGAGGTTTTGGGACACCGCGATGACATACCTGAACTGATGCGTCAATGTGATCTATTCGTGTTACCCAGTATTGAGGAGGGTTTCGGTCTAGTATGCACTGAGGCCATGGCCAGCGGTTGTGTACCACTCGTGTCAGATGCTTGTACCGAACTATGCCGGCATATGGAGAATGCAATGGTACACCATGTCGGCGATGTAGAAGAACTAACCAAACATATTGATCTACTCAACAAGGATAGAGATCTTTTGTATAGGCTCAGGCGTGCTGGTTTGCTATCAGTCCCCTCAATGACATGGAAGGCCGCAGGGAAATCGTTGATCGCAGCATATGAAAGTATTATTAATAAGGTTAAGTTAAGGAGCTCAAATAATGGTGCAAATTAATGATGTTTTTTGCTTACCCGAAAGGACTTGCCGCGCTATGGGCATCGGAGCGGAAATAGGTAAAAATGTCAGTTGTCCAAATTACCCTGTACAGCTAATTTGGACAGTAATGAGCGAGGGTATGAGTGAAGATTAGCGTTGCTATACCTGCCTATAATTCTGCTAAATATATTTGTTACACTATAGATGCTGTGCTACAGCAAAGCTACCAACCGTTTGAGATTTTGGTTCTTGATGACGGAAGTGTTGACGAGACATCTGACATTTTGAAATCATATGGGCCTACTGTAAAAATACTTACTAACCGCAGAAACATGGGAACTGCAAGGGCCCGGAACGTATTGTGCCGGGAAGCTTCAGGAGAGGTTGTAGCATTTTTGGACCACGATGATATTTGGCACCGCGACTACTTATTATGTCATGTCGGACTCTACCGAGAGTTTCCGAATTCAGTTGCAACATTCGTTGGTCATGAAACATTTTGGGGTGAGGGTCCTTTCATCTGGCCAAAGAATGATCAGGGATTTATGACACAATTACCTGTGGATCCCGAATTGATTAATCCATCGGACTTTATTAGGCGCTACCACACTGGGGTAGGGCCTTTCATGTCAATGAGTTTTTGCTCAATCCCGAAGAGAGTCTTAGATATAGTTGGAACCGATCCATTTCCTGTGGATTTTACTGGTGTTGATGATTTTTTCCTCTTTAACCGTCTTCCTTTGATTGGTCCAATCGCGTATCACCCGAAACGATTGGCTGCGTATAGGATTACACCTCATGCTCAATCGGTAAATAGGCTTAGGGCTGCAGGCCTTGCAGTTCGGTCGATGGAAGCTTTAAAACCGCTGTATCGGAAATGTGTAGATCGGAAAGTTCGACGCATTTTCGCATGGGCAAGCGGAGTTCAACACCGTGAATATGCACGCATCCTTATGGGGGCGGGATACGCGGAAAAGGCTAGGGTTGAATTTATTAAAGCGGTGCTTGATGATCCCACTCCTATATCTTTGGTGAAGTCGATTGGACTCCTGGCTAGCACTTGGATGCCTGTTAGACTCCAGCCGAAGTGGCTTTCGCCAATTCAGACTCCTCGGCTTGATCAGAGGAAATAATGCCTAAAAATGAGAATTCTTTGGGTTAGCAATCACACTCCTTTCTTAGTTGATTTTGGCGGAGGGCAGAGGTCAAACCTTATTTATCGAACCCTTCGGGGCATTGCGGAAATTGATGTGTTGCTCTTGGTGCCAGGCATAAGGAAAGGTCGCACCTTTGAAGAATTGTATGGAAAGCCCGATGGGTTGATGGAAGTTGTGCACCCAAAAACGCGCGGCCAGCGTCTACCTTGGAGACTACTATATAGGCTAGCCCCTGAATTGATAGACCGAATTGCCCGCAACATCGGGCGGCGTTGGTTGGACTACGCCCCCGATCCAGGGGTCGTTTCAGTTGTGGAGCAAATGCATGAAAAGAGGAGCTACGATCTCTTCTTCGGACGTCATATAAAATATTCAGCGCAGGCTGGCCTTTTGCAACGAAAACCGGCCATCATTGATGTTGATGATAACGAAATTGAATACTACAGACTGTTGATCAATGATCCTCAGACTTCTTTACTAAGACGTTTCGTGCTGAAGCGCCGCGTTCAAACGCTGGAGAGTCTCCTACCCAAACTGCTTCGTGATGGCCCTAGCTTGTTGGTTACGAAGGAAGAGGATCTCAAATTACCGGGATGTGAAACAGCTCGGGTGTTACCAAACATTCCCTATCAGCTTTCTTTACCTAATCCTCCAGACCCCCTTCCCCCAAATCCTGGGTCGAAGATACTTATTTTCGTGGGGATGCTCTCCTATGTGTACAATAGAGAAGGCATTAAATGGTTTCTAGATAAGGTGTGGACCAAGGTTCGGCAGTCTGAGCGTGGGGTGATCTTTCGAATCGTGGGGTCAAGACTAGGCGACGAAGACAGGGCAGCCTGGGCCGCCATACCGGGAGTTGAAGTCGTTGGATTTGTAAACGATTTAGCCACGATTTACCGAGAATCAGCCTTCGTTGTCGTACCGGTTTGGTCGGGTGGTGGGACAAACATTAAAATTTTGGAGGCGATGATGTACGGCAGGACATGTGTAGTCACTGAGCCTGCCTATCGGGGATACGGTGCTTACTTCGAAAAAGGTTGGATGCTGGAGGTGGCAAGGGATGCAGACGAGTTCGCCGAGCAATGCATCAAATTACTGCGTTATCCAGATCGATGTGCCTTCATGGGCCAAATGGGAGCAGCGGCCCTTAGAAAGCACTTCTCTTTTGAACGTTTTCAAAACATTGTGATAGACATGGTAGGTTCTACAGTAGGTTCTGTTTTAAAAACCAAGGCACATACGAGGACTATTATCAAGCACTAAGGATATTTTTCGAGTGACTGAAATTGGTTTTTTTCTCACTGTTGGTTTTTGCCTCGCTGTGTTGGGTCTTGGCCGTCGATATGCAGCGCTGGCGTTTCTTGGTGCTACGCTTTACATTACTCAAGGGCAAACACTGGAGATTGGCGGCGTCAATATGATGGCAATCAGATTTGTCGAGGTCGCAGCTGCCATTAGGGTATTGTCACGCAGAGAGGCAACTTCAATGCGTTTAACTGCGGTAGATCATCGCCTTCTATTCTTCTTCGTAGCCTACATGGGAATCGTTTTGGCACGCACCGGAACCTTGGACATGTACACGATTGGATTGGCCGTGGACGGAGCGATTACATATTTCACCTTCCGGGCATTAATCCCAACGCCAGAGGACTTCACACATTTCATGAAGGGGATGGTGTTGCTGCTCGTCCCATTCTCCTTACTCATGGTGGTGGAGGCTAACACTGGAAGAAACATCTTTTCCTTCATGGGAGGAGTTCCGGAGACCCCTATATGGCGAGAAGGATACTATCGGTGTCAGGGGAGTTTCCGTCATGCCATCACAGCGGGCACCGTGGGAGCGACATTTTTCCCGCTCTTCGTGGGTTTCTTATTCCAAAAATCGAATAGACGATGGGCCCTTATTGGTGGCGCGGCAAGTCTTGGCATTGTAATAACTTCCCACTCCAGCGGGCCACTTATGACTAGTATTGTCGCGTTGGCAGCGTGGTGTTGCTGGCGTTTTAGATTTCACATGAAATTGATTAGGATGGGCATCCTTGCATCTTTTGTCGGGCTTCACCTTGTAATGAAGGCTCCTGTCTGGTTCATTCTAGATCGAATAAGTGGAGTCATTGGCGGTGATGGCTGGCACCGGGCAAATCTTATTGACAAATTCGTTAAGAACTTCGGAGAATGGTGGTTAGTAGGCATGCCTATGGAAAAAACCGTTAACTGGACTGCCACGGTTACGAAGTTCGGATATGTTGATGTTACTAATTACTACGTCTCAATTGGCATCAATGCTGGACTTGTTTCTTTAGTTTTATTTATTTTGTTACTCATTGCAACTTTCAAAACGATAGGAACAGGATTACAGAGATTGCGAGATAAACAAGGGCGGCTGGATCTTGAGCCAGCTTTGTGGGGAATAGGGTGCGCTGTGTGCGCCCACGCAGTTAACCTTATATCTGTCTCCTATTGGGATCAATCTTATGTGATCTGGTATCTGCATTTGGCCGTGGCAGTGACAATTCCCCAATACTTGTTGGTCCGCTGCCTTCCGGAGGATCGAGCTGGGTAGTCCGATGTCGAAGATTCCACGCCGTCGAATTGGATCAAGCAAGCGATGAAAACACAAGGTCACAATTCAGAGTGTATCGGGTTGATAGCACCCAGAAGGCCTGAGGGCCTATGCAAAGCGAGCAAGATCAAGCCTATCTTGTCGGAGGGAAAACAAGACCTGCTCAATCCCTTGGTTGGGCGGGAAGGTGTCGGCAGCCGAGCAAAGGAGGGCAGGAAGATTGCTCTTCTTGGGGTAACTCGAAACACCGACAACTATGGGGTTCACGTGCTGCTTAGTTCAGCAGTCGAGGTACTATCAACTCTCTACCGCGATGCTGAGATTATTGTTCTGGATTACGGACTAAAGCCGGAATTTTGGAAAGAGAGAATCGGAGGAGAAGAGAAAGAGATCAGGCTTGTGAATCTTAGGTTCAGTTGGAGACTAAATCTTCGAAACAACGTGCTGCGCCTTGTTGCTCTGGCGCTCATATATCGAGCTATTCCTGCCAAGGGTCTCAGGACTTTATTGCTCTATAGGAATCAGTGGTTGCGCGAGATATCTTCAACGGCGATTCATTGCGCCATTTCAGGAGGAGATAGCTTCAGCGACATTTATGGGTTGAGACGGTTCCTATACATAGCGCTTCCTCAGATTCTAGTGCTGTTAATGAATCGACCTCTTCTATTGATGCCGCAAACGTACGGCCCGTTTAGGGGAAAGTTTGGAATTATGATTGCACGTTGGATTTGGCGCCGAGCTCAAGCCGTATTCTCGCGCGATAAAAATGGAGAGAGTCTGGTTGAGTCTCTGAAAAATGGAATCGAAGCGAAAGTGGAATTTGTGCCCGATTTAGGCTTTTGCATGGCTCCGGAACCCTTGGGCCTAAATATTCTAAAGGAAATAGAGAATTACCGTCGGCAAGGTTCGATTGTTGGCCTTAATCCCAGTGGCCTTCTTTACATGGGAGGATATACTAGGAATAATGAGTTTCAGCTTCGGGAATCTTTCTCGACTCTGCTAGAAGCCCTAATTGATCAAATTGTCCAGGAATTGGATGCGCAAGTGCTTTTAGTGCCGCACGTTTGCGGAGGCCCCTTTAGTCAAGAAGATGAAACTAAGTTGTGTAAACGGCTACAAGAAGAGTCTGCCAGCCGTCATAGGAGGCGTGTCCATTACTTAGATTATCATCTCAACCATCGCCAGATGAAATCCCTCATAAGCCATTGCGATCTGTTCATCGGTGCGCGCATGCATGCATGCATAAGTGCTGTCTCACAGGGTGTACCAACCGTATGCCTTGCGTATAGTCCAAAATTCCAGGGCGTAATGAAACCATTTACTTCGGGCGTGAAAATAGCGGACCTGCGATTATTGACGATTCCAGAAGTTCTGGCAATTGTTGAAGGGGCTTTCAGGGCGCGTGAGCAAATGCGCAAGCAACTACTTGTAAAGATAAGCGGTATCCAAGATATGGTGTATTCCATATTAAAGAAGAGAATGACGGAAATTTTTGCCGATAAAAACGAATTGTAAATGATAAAACCTTTACCCTGATCCTGGAGCTATACGAATAATACCGAAGATTTCTTTTATCTTGGTTGACATTAGGATAACTCGTGCTTGGTATAATTATGCCGAATGGCTTGTCCAGTGAAAGCGCAATATAATTCGCCAGCGACGTGGTTGCTATCAAGTATCTTCTATTGCTTCGTATTTGTCTGATCCTTAGCGGTTGGGTTGCTCAATTACCACCAACTCATCTTCTGCCATTTCAATATGGTATTGACAAGCACCTTAAAGCGGAAGACCACTTTTTTTTGACATTTTATACATACAATCACTTTTTTCCATTGAGCTAGCATGCACAAAAGAGTAAAAAGCCATAAGGACCACCGTTGCCCTCCACGAAAAAAAAGAGCTCTAAATATCTCCATAGGCTCATCCACGCTGCGCTATCAAGGTTATCTTCAGAGCACCTCATATCTGCTTTATTGGCTACGTATTATTCGGATCCTAATTCCACAAAAAACCTTTATTTAACTCTTATTCTCAATCCTAACTCCTCTAATACAGATGAGGATTTTAATATAATGAGAGGAAAAACCCTTTCAGGGCTGATAGATTATATAAAACCTGTCTAATACCGGTTCGGCATAAGTGCCGGTGCAATTTGCAATAGCAGGCTTTGCAATCCTATAAGGGTTGTTGCATATTATGGCATGAATGTTGCATGTACTACTTTTTAAGATAGTCACATACCAAGGAGGAAATTAGATGTTAAATCTTATGGCTATATTTAATTATTCAAAACCTGTGTCTTGGCTGTGGAAATTCCAAGGTTTGAGAGTGGTACTACTTTTTTTTATCTGCTTTTATTTTTGGATATTTAACTTGCATATTGTTTTGGCTGCCGATTGGTACCTTGACGCATCTGCCACAGGTGCAAACAATGGAACATCTTGGGCCGATGCTTGGACCCATCCCTCCAAGATAATTCAAGACAAACTACAGCCGGGGGACACCTTGTGGGTTCAGGGCGGCAACTACGAGGAAGGCTTGATATTCATTAACTTAACAGGAGTAGCTGTGCGCATTGCTACCAATGCAGCAAACCAAGCAATATTTAAATTCCTTCATGTTTACAATTGCCAAAATTTTATAATTGACGCGTTTTCCAACGGCAAACAAATGTTCAAATTCAATAGCCGGGAGCCTACACTTAATCACGCTGTCAATTTGCGGAGAAGCATGTACATTACGGTGCGTGGGTTATACGTCGATCGCGAGTTAGAGTATACCACTGATATGGCTCAACAGCATGGAATTAGAGTATGGGATGGTTGCGGGCGAGTGACCATTGATTCTTGTGTGATAAAGAACACAACTGGAGATGGAATTAACATGACCCAAGGGGATTATACAGGGATTAATGAGAACGATTACGACTGGTTTCTGATCACGAACTGCACAATTATGAACGTTGGTGACGATGGAATTCAGACAGCTAACCATCACGTCACCGTTTCCAATTGCTATATAGATAAGAATGGATTCTCGACCTATTTCGGAGGGCATCCAGATGGCTTCCAACTTAACCCCGATGGATATAAAATTAAAATTTTCAACAATACTTTTCGGGGATTCAACCAAAATATTTTCATCGAGTATGCTCTCCGCGACATATTTATTTACAACAATCTCTTGATTGGGGGGAACATAAGTGGAACTGATCGTGGAATTAACCATTCAGTAAGGGATACTTTTTCCGGGATCTTTCTCATAGCCAATAATTTGATGTATAATTTTCTGACTTACTTTGCCTGGAACGGTGGACTTCCAGCCTCGGCTATTATTGGCAACAACATTTTTCTTAATTGTAGGTTATTGGTATCTCCAGTTACCCAATCATTTCTAAATCCTACAAACATATATTGGGATCTTCCTGATGTTCAATATTATGACACGTTGGGCAATCCCGTTAACACCCCCATAGATCGATATGCTGGTAGTTCTGTATACACGGACCCCAAGATTGTCTCCTTAGTTACATTTAGGTTACAAGCTACCTCTCCGTGCATAGGGGCTGGAAAGAACCTCAACAGTTATTTTCTACATGATCGTGCCGGCATTGTGAGGGGGGCGGTATGGGATATTGGCCCATATGAGTATGGTTCTGGCATCGCAGCTCCGCAGAACTTGCGTATTATCCCTTAATCTGCTAATCATCTGTAGTTGAGATAGTTAAGGTTTACGGTTAATTTGCTTGATGCTTACCATCATAGAATATGGCTGATGATTATGAGCGTCTTTGGTTGCAGTTGATATATTGGCAGTCGCGTGAGAAGTTATAATTCCTATGACTCTTTGGATAAACAGAGGCTTTTTGTTTTAGGGGAGAAAGGTGTTCTGTGTGAAAGAGCCACACAACATTTTAAAACAAGGCTAGTAGCTTGTCCATAAATTACAATGGCCTCGATGATTTAATACATAATCATTCCTAAGATAAAGCACAAAACTTGAATTTGCAGTTGGAACCCCGATTCGCTATGGTTGATCCACCCGAAGCGTCGAAAAAGAGCTTCCCGTGGCAAATACGTTAATTGGGGGAGTGGCCCATCAATCGGAAATTTGTTTACCTTTGAGAGACCATCTTTTGTATCTCTATTACTTTTTCCTATTTATCAGTAACTGATGGAAGGTTTTTATTCTCGAACTTTATTAAAGGGAAGCGCGTTGCTATTTGCGGGACAGGTGGGCGATTATGGCTTGTCATTTGTGCGGAACTTGATATTGGCGCGATTGCTTACCAAAGCAGACTTTGGTCTGGCGGCGGCGCTTTCAGTGGCCGTTTCTCTTTTGGAGTTTGTAAGCCGAATGTCTTTGGGTAAGCAGATAGTGCAGGCGAACGACGGCGACCTTCCAGAGTTCCAGATGACAGCCCATTCCTTTCAAGTCTCGGTGGGGATTGTGTCTGCTTTGTTGATTATCCTGAGTGCATACCCGATGGCTTTGGCTTTCGGAGTTTCCGGGTTGACGTGGGCATTCGCTATAATTGCCGTAGTCCCACTGGCAAGGGGTGCCATGCATTTAGATGTGATCCGAATGCAAAGGAATTTTCGTTACGGTCCAGGTGTTGTTGTGCAGCTAATTCCGCAGTTTCTTGCTACATTGGCAGCCTGGCCACTTGCTGTTTGGCTAGGGGATTTTCGGGCAGTTCTGTGGATCATGTTGGGAAAGGAAGTTACCACATTGGCTATGTCTCATGCTATGGCGGAACGGCCCTACCGATGGAAATGGAGTAGTAACTACGCAAAAGGTATGGTCAAATTCGGTTGGCCTCTGGTTTTGACCGGTTTGGTGATGTTCGCCTCACAGCAGGGTGATCAGATGCTGGTGGGAGCGGTTCTTTCATTGGAAGAACTTGCCTCCTATTCGATCGCTTTTAGCCTATGTTCCATTCCCTTCGTGGTCTTTGGAAACGTTGCAACAGCTTTGATTCTCCCCTTGCTTGCGAAGTATCAAGATAATTTAGAGGAATTCACTCGTCACTATCGACTTTGTCT
>FWPU01011238.1_pt1 | contig 12681 bp, 10 predicted proteins | sample 2228361 | NCBI WGS metagenome assembly FWPU01 (sample SAMEA103939777, study PRJEB20133) | metagenome | reverse complement strand
CCACTCAACCGCCACGCCCTTCACGTTCGTTCAGGGCGTGCCACTCAACCGCCACGCCCTTCGCTTACGCTCGGGGCGTGCCACTCAACTGCCACGCCCTTCACGTTCGTTCAGGGCGTGCCACTCAACCGCCACGCCCTTCGCTTACGCTCGGGGCGTGCCATCCGACGCAGGGCGTACCATCCAACGTAGCCCCCGGGGGGCCCATGCCCTGAACCCTCCAAGCTGCCGCGGCTGCATTACGGGGTACCGGCGCGATAAGCCCGATGCCCCCGACTGCGAAGGCGGTAGAAGAAGCCGCTGTCTTTCCGGGCAGGCGTCAGCCCGTAGTCCAGAAGGGTAAGTGTCGATCGTCGCACCAGCCGGCCGGCCGCGTCAAACTCTTCCGCCGTATGGCAAACGACGCCGCCGGGAATGTCGGGCGAGGTCACCGCCTTGGTCACCGTCTTGCCTTTGAGGTGCGTGGTGGTCACCAGAATCTCGGCAGCCGGGGTCCGTAGAGGAAGCTGATTGCACCGCACATTGAGGGCCACGACGCGCATTTCGGTTTCGGCGGCCAGGGTCTTGCCATCGGGGTCCCAGGTCCGCATATGCCGGCGAAGCACGTAAGGGGGTACGGACTCGGAGTACCACGTCTTGATGATGCTGCGGCCCTTGGGGCTGGCGATCTCCACCTGTACGATCTTGCAAGGGATTTTGCGACCTCCGATCTGGAGTTCGCCATCGGCCAGCGAGGAAACCGTGGCCTTCTCGCCCGGTCCTTCGCCGTGCAACCCCTGCTTGCTCAAGGTGGGGGCGACCTCAAACCGTTTGCCGGAGACCTCCAGCACGGCCTCGACGCGCAGCACCAGCGTGCCATCCCCCTCGGCCTTCTGGAGCGTGGTGGTCGTGTACGAGGTTGTCACGCCGGTGAGTTGGCCCTGCTCGTCGAAGGTCTCGGTGACCACCCGCGCCAGCTTCCAAGCCCCCGGCCGAAACCGACCCCACGGATGCAACTCCGGCGGCACCCCGGAGGCGTGCGCAGCCGCCACCATTTGGGCCGGAATGGTCCATGCGGCCAAGCTCAGGACAAGGCAGAAGAAGGCTCGCACGCAAACTCTCTCAACCGACCAGCCAATCCAACAGAACGGCTTCGCCGCTCTCCCATTGCATCGCTCGGTACCCGGCACGGCAATCGTTGGGGCATGCCTAGGGACCTAAGCGAGGCAGGTTCGCGGCATGGCAACCTCGTTCGATGGCAGGCCCGGCAAGGTACACGGTCAGCGTTAATCCCTGTAATCCCCGGCCCCGAACGTGCCCAGTATTCCAATTGCTTCTCGGGGTTTGCCGCAATTGCTCCCCCGCCTCCAGGGCCATCCTTTACTGCCCGGCCAGTTGGCGCTCTCCTCCGCTGATACTTTTGCCGGAGAAGTCTAAGCCTCAACCCGCTCAAAGCGGCCTGCCCAACGCGCCCAACCGAGTGTTATCCATCAGCGAAGGGGGCCACGTCCATAGGCATCCCTCGATGGTGGGGCGTCAGGGCTGGTTTCGGTGTGATGGCGAAGACCAAGCGCCCCGGGGTCGGAGCCCTCGGGCAACACGCCTGAGGCCGGGTGTGGCGCGGACCTGGTTTCGGCCGGCCCCCGGCACCAATCGCTACCGGCCATCAGTGGGCCATTATACATCGGAATCGGAAGGGTCGCACCCAGCCCCCAATCGCGGTAATGCGGAAGACGGCTTCCATTCGTTCTGGGCCAAGTGCGGGCTGCAAGGCGGTGAACGTCGCTGGCATTGCCCTTGTGGCGTCGGCGTTTCAACTCGCTTCAGGTGCGGCCTGCAAGGGTGCCTTGACATGGGTAACACGTTTTTCCATCATCGGCCTGGTAGGCCGGAGCAAGCAACCGCAAGCGGAAAATGGCGGATAACCAAATCAGGCAGGCTGGGCCGGGCGGCGCAGCGACTTGCTGGCCTGCGAGATCCGGTGCCTTGATAAAATGCATACCGGCCGGCGGCCACACGGGTTTGGGCCAGGTTCGCTCCTGCAAGTCCGCTGCGTGGCCGAACTCTGGCGATTGGCCGTGGAATCGGAGAGGAGCTGTCAACCAATAGTCTTTAGCAGGTCAGCAGTTATCGATGCCACCCGCAGCCCGAATCGGCGACCTTCACGTATGCCCGGCGGTCAATCCGGGGCCTGTTCCTCATGTTGGCGGGCCGATCTCGTCTGGCCTCCCCACCGTCTTGATTGGGGGTATGCCGGCGGCCCGTGTGACTGACCTGGCCGTATGCACCGGACCGCCCGACGCCATCGCCAAAGGCTCGGCCACGGTACTGATTGGGGGATTGCCGGCCGCCCGCATCGGCGATAACACGGTCCATGGGGGGATGATTGTCATGGGTTGCGTGACTGTGATGATCGGCGGATGAGGCCCGATGCCTCGGAGGCTGGCCCTCCATCGGCCGACCGGAAGGAATCAAGCACACCCATCAGGTGAACCAGCAAGTACCGCCGTGCCCACCTGGGACCTCGCCGCTTTGAGAGGCAACCGAACTTGCAGACCAAGTGCAAGCCGTGGCGAGGCAGACTTTAGATCCCTCTGTTGGAGTAATTCCCCCTGATAAAGGGATCACGTCGCTCCCCTTGACATGTAGAATCTTGTGAATAGGATGGAGTGATCGAGGAGATATTCCCACCTGGTTTTTTCGGAACAGGGAGCTTGCCCCGTCGGCGTGAGCCTACCCGCCTGGTGCCCCTTCACCAAGGTATACCGGTCCCATGAGCGATCGCTGGTACTACAGGACCGCCGATACGGAAGTTGGGCCCGTGTCGTTTTCCGGTCTCCGCCGAATGGCCTTGGAGGGGCTGATCGGTCGGGAAACCCCGGTGCGTGAAGGCCGTGACGGCCAGTGGACCACCGCGGGCAACGTGCAAAACCTTTTTGCGCCCAAACGGGAACGCATTGTCGGGCGCCCGATTCTGGAGTAAACCCTCCGCGGTTGATTCAACGCGGCTGCGCGGGCCGGGGGCCTGCCAACGGTGCGGTCTGCACGCCGAGACCGGGTTCTGGTCCGCCGGATGCTGCTTGGTCCAGGCGCGCTTGCCTTTTGAGACTGCATCGACCCCGGGAATTGAGGGTGGCATCATTCTCACCCTCGCACGCCCAGGCCGGTCTGCCTCTTGCTTTCCCCTCGGTTCCGAACTAGGCGGTCGGGCGTCCCGGCCCGGAGCGTGGTTGGTTTACTGGAATAGGGGATTTGCCCTATGGATAGGGGGCATCTTCGTCCGACACGACCGGAATTGGCTGATTGTCGGGATGTCGGGATTCGTTGGCGCTGGTCACTCGCACGGCGGGCCGATCCTGATAGGGGCACACGTGCTCGCACACTCCGCATCCGGTGCATTTTTGGGGATCGACCCGGGGTTGCAGGACCGTCTTTTTCTGGCCGTCCCGTCCGAGCACCTCGACCTCCACGGTGTAGATCGCTTTCTCGGGCACCGGGCAGTGCTCTTCGCAGACGATACAGTTGATGCCGTAGGCGTAGGGAAGACAGCGGGTGGTATCGAACGCGGCCAGCCCGATCTTGCGAGCTTGTTTTTCCTGGAGAGATAGCGGTTCGATGGCCTGTGTCGGGCAAACATGGCCACAGCGGTTGCACATATGGTCGCAGTACCCGATCTGGGGGACCAACCGTGGCGTCCAGATGCCCTCCAAGCCGGCCTCGAACAGCGCGGGTTGCAGGCCGCCGGTGGGGCAGACCTTGATGCACATGCCGCAACCGGTGCAGCGGGCGAGGAATTCGGGTTCGCTACGGGCACCCGGTGGGCGGAGCAAGAGCGGGTGATAGGTGCTACCACGGGCGTGGGGGGTGGCCCGGAGGAAGGCGAGGCTCGCCACGCCCCCGGCGGCCGCGGCCAGCATGGCCCGGCGGGAAAGGCCTACGGGCTCGACCGGCGTCTGCCGGCCGAAGGGCCAATGCCACACGAAGCCCAGGCTGCCTCGTGGGCAGGCCGGCGTGCAGTTCAAACAGCCGAAACACTCCGAAGGGTGCCACGTTGCGCCGGGGACCTCGGCGGCAGCGCCGCGGCAATCCACGCCGCACAGGCCGCACTGGTTGCAATCGTCCGGGCGCGTGTGGCGCCGCAACAATGGCCGCCACGCCAGCAGGCCCAACAGGGCTCCCAGGGGGCACAGATAGCGGCACCAGAACCGCGGCCGAACGCGGTTCAGCGCCACCAGCAAGCCGAAAAACACCACGACCAGCCACGCCCCCAAGAAAGCCTGCCTGGGGACTACAAATACGTGGTCGCGGAGGAACTGGTAAGGGACATCGGTCACATGATGGAGCCGGAAGTTGCCCGCGCCCAGGTCGGCATCGAAGATGGCCTTGGAACCTTGTTCGACGGCCCACTGGGTAGCCGGCAACAGCGCGACGGTCGTCGAGCGGTACAGGAGGACCAGGGGATCGAACAGTGTGCCCCAATGGCCGCCGAAAACGGCCATCCCCACAAATGCCGCCAGCAAATAATATTTGGTGCGGTGCCAGGCCGACCATCGATCGCGGGTCGGATCTGGCTTGCGACGCCGGGGTGCCAGAAGCCGGCCGGCAACGGCGTGGACCGTCCCGAACGGACAGACCCAGCCGCAGAACACCCGCCCCAAGACCAGCGTGACGCCCACGGTGACGAGGGCCCACAAGGCGGCCCAAGGCACGCTGTGCGCAGCCAGCCAGGTCAGTACGAGGATCAGCGGGTCGGCCAGGAAAAAGGCGGGGAGCCACCCGGCCGGCGCCTCGCCCGGCACCGGTCGGGTCCAAACGACCAGGAGGATGAACAATAGCAGGAAAGCGGCTTGGCACACCCGGCGGAGCGCGGCCCCGCGGCCACCGCCTCGGGCGCTCATGACACCGCCGTCTCCTGGAGTTTCAGCGAGCGGTACTTGGCGGTCCCCAGCCCCGCTTTCTCGCCCGCGACCACCGAGGGGATCTCTTCGGGCGTGCGGCCCAGCACCTCGGCGCCCCAGGCGTCCAGGGCCACGATGTCGGTGCCGGCGGCTACTGCCAGCGGCATTTCCACATCTTCCAGGCGCCCGCCTTTGGGCCCGTGGGCCTTGAGGATCCGCACTGCGTCAAGCACGCACAAGCGGGGCTTGAGGAAGCGGGTCAGATCGACCAGCGACTCGGCGATCGCCTGATGGAAGGTGTTGCGCTTGTCGATCACGCCCATGTAGTTCTTCATGCACAGCGTGGCGCGGGCCAGCACGTGGTGCTTGGCCACGGGGACGTTGATCACCAGATCGCACTCCAGGATCTCGGGGTACATCGGGATACTCTTGACGCGCTGGCCGTCGATCCGGGTGTTGCGGAAGCGGCTGGGGTCGAGCAGGACCACTTCCGCCCCCAGCGCCCGCACCGCGTCGGCAATGCCGCTGTTTTTGTACGTGGCCGGCGCCTTGTCGCAGGGATGATCGCCGACTTTGACCCGCTTGGCACCCGCCTCGAAGCACATGCGCACGATGGTGGCCACCACGTCGGGGTTGGTGTTGGCGGCCTGTTCCGGGGTGCGGTCCCAGGCGATATTGGGCTTGACCCACACCACGGCCCCCTGGCCGAGGAAGCGTTTCAGGCCGCCTACACCCGCGATGGCCCGCTCGGTTAGTTTGACCGCCGCTTGCTGGATCTCCTGGGGCGAGGCGGGTTTCGGTCCGGCCCATCTGGCGATAGTCATATCGGCGGGGCCCACTTCGGGTTGGGCCCCCGGCGTCCAGAGGGGCGACAGGCCGACGGCGGCCAAGCCCGCGGCCGAACGGACGAGAAACTCGCGTCGAGACTGCATGTGCATCGGTCGCTCTCCCTTGGCCGGCCCGTGCCAGGCGGTACCGGCCGCCAACCTATCCCACGTCGCTCTCAAAAGCCGATTTCACCGCTCTCAAAAGCCGATTTCACCGCTCTCAAAAGCCGATTTCACCGCTCTTAAAAGCCGATTTCACCGCTCTCAAAAGCCGATTTCACCGCAGTATGATAGCCCCAGGCGGCATCGGCTGCAAGCGCTTCCTGGCGGAGCGGCGCCGCGCCGCCCACTGCCCAACGGCTTGCCCTGCGGGCCCCAATGGCCCTACACTGAAAACGCGTCTGGGACCAAACGCCTTTCCTCGTTCCGCGCTGCGGGTATCTGCCATGACAATTCACTGGCCTTGCCTTTCTGCTGCGCTGGTCGCGCTGCTTGCTATGGCGGCAGCCAGCGGTCCAAGCATCTCTGCCGAGTACACGGTCACCGAGACCGACGAAGAGGTCCGGCTGAGCACGCCCCAACTGGAAGCCGCGGTGCGGAAGAAGGGCTATGTCAGCGGCGTGGCGGCCCAGTCGTTCTTGGATAAAAGGACCGGATTCCGCGATCCCGGCTTTGGGCTGGACATCGTCGATTGGATCATGGAACCCGGCAGCGACGAGGCCTACCGCCACCAATTGGACCCGGAACTGGTGTACCACTACGGCAATTTGTATCACGGCAACATCCCTAAGCGCTCGATCGAAGGCCCGCAGATTTGCACCCGTGCCGGCCAGCTCCATCCCGAGGTGGTTCGCGGCCCCGATTTCGTGGCCGTCCGCCAGAAGTTCCAGTACCGGACCGCCGCCCCGGGACGGAAGCGGGGGTCGGTTTGGACGCAGGTGTTGGTGTTTCCTGTGGGCAAGCGGTATTTCCTCTCGATGGACCGGATCGATACCGTCAATTCCAGCCAGGCCATGTTCCTGCGGGTTGACATGCCCGGCCATCTGCGGCACCAGCGCGGCGATACCTTCTCGCAGATTTATCTGAGTTACCACGGATGCATTCCGGCCAGGGAGTTCTTTCAGGATTTCCCGCCAGACGCCAAGTTCCATTACACGCGCGGCCGGGACAGACTGCCCGAGCGGTTCATCCGGGCTTATCAGCTCCGGGATGCGAAGACGGGGCGCGTGGGTCCGTGGCTGGCGGGCATGACGCTCGACCCCGCGGTGGTCAGCGAGGCCTGGTGCCACCAGCGGGGCTACGTGTGCATGATCGAGGAGTTTGGCGGCCGGCCGATCCAGCCGGGCCAGTTCTTCAGCGCCGCATTCATCGTGGGCTATTTCGACTCGATCGAGGAGATGCACCAGGTGTACGACGCCCACAAGGGGCACACCGCGTTGGAAGTGAGCGCTACGGGATGGCGTCTCAAATAAGCCTTGTGGCCGGCTGGAGCGCGGCCGGTCCCATGAGACCAGCGGGCAAGGGTCGGGTGCCTCCGCCCGCAGCCGGACCCATTGGGGCTACGCGGTGGGCGGCGATCGGCCTGGCGATGTGCCTCCGCCCGGGCCAAACCGATAGGTGCCCGCCGCCAGGTCCACCTCAAGTCCCATGACCGCTGCCGGGGGCAGGCCGAGGCCTTTCACCTGGCCAGCAGGCTGACGGCGTGCACCGTCTGGGTGCGGTGCTCCACTTCCGGCGGAAGCGAGCCTTTGAACCAGGCCTTGGCCCGGTAGGTGAAATCGCACGAGGTGGGCAGAAACAGCAAGGGGGCCAGCCGTGCCGCAGCGGCTCCGCGTGAGGGTGGGGCACTGTGGGGGTTCTCGTGGCAGCCCGCGCAGGAGCGGTTCTCGCCAGGCCGGGTGTAAATCCATGTCAACTGGTTCCCCACCACGCGGCGATCGCTATCGAGCACCTGGAAATGCATGAGCCGGTCTGCGGGGGTTTCGATGTAGAACGACCCATCGGGTGCCAGGGGGGCGATCCCCAGCACCCGGCCCAAGGTCCCGCCGTGGTTCCGCCAGACCACGTCAGAACCGGTGTGCGTTTGATGGCGGCCGACGACCGGCACGCCTTCGACCAGGCGGATGAGCCGGCCGCGGGCCTTCACCTCCGGCTCTTGGGTATGGAAGACCGAGGCGCAGAGGAAGCGGCCGGTGTAGGCCCCCCGCCTCGTGCGGGATGGGAGGACCGGCGGCGGCCGGCGCGGGGCTAAGGGCCGCGGCTCATACTCGGCGGTCGTGGGGTCGTTGTACACCAGTTCCAGCCGACCGCTGCCCGGGTAAAACCGGTACAGGCCCAGGTCCACCCGGTGCCGGTCGGCGGTCTTCAGCGTGCTGGCACAAAGGATCGATCCATCAGCCAGGGGACAGGGGGTGGTGCTGGCCCGCTCCTTGAAATCCGACAGCAGGATCCATTCGGTATCGCGGCGCGAGCCGAGGAGGGTCAACCCCGCCTGCGTGGCAGCCACAATATGCCGGCCATCGGGCATGGGCTGCGGCTGCGTGATCCGCAGCACGCGGTGGGTCAAGGGAGCTTCCTGGAGGTCGTCGGGGGCCGCCATGCCGTGGTCCAGGTTGCGCCAAAAGGCCCGCCGCTCCGGGCCATACAGCACCATGTCCTGCGTCCCGTCGGGATGCACGGCGTGCACCGTCAGCTCGGTCTTGTTGCGCGAGTAGAACACCTCCAGGCGGCTGAAGACGATGCGGCCATCTGGCAACAAGGCGGGCTCGTTGTCGCGCCCGATATTGGTGGCGATGGGGTGAATGTCGCTGCCGTCGGCGTTCATCACGTAAAGGGGCGTGCAAGGGTAGCCGTGATATTCGTCCCGGATGCCGCCGCGGCTGGAGGCGAACACGATGCGGCCATCGGCGAGAAACGCCGGCCCCACGTCGTGATAGGGACCGTGCGTCAATTGCCGCAGGCCGGTCCCGTCGGCCCCGATGATCCAGACGTGCCACCACAGGCTATCCGCCTCGCGGCGCGTGAAGACCACCTGGCGGCCGTCCCACGATACCTCCGGCTCGCCCACGTAGCCGTTGGCAAAGCGCGTCAAAGGAACGATGCGGCCGTCGGGCCGCACCGGCCGCAGAATCCACAGGTTGCTCCCCGGCCGATAGCTAGGGCCCTCGTCGGTCACCACGTAGGTCTGGCGCCAATAGTCGGCTTGCACCGGTTCCACGGTCTGCCAGGTGTTGGGCATATTGTTGTCGCCGCGGACAAACACCAGGGCGTCGAAATCGGCGGGGAAGAAAAAGCTGGCCGGCTCCCGAGCCCCGCGGGGCGACTTGCCGGCGGTGCCGGCACCCGGGGGGGTTGCCCGATCGCCCTGGGCCGGCGCATTGGCAGCCGCCGGGTGCGGCTCGATCGCGATCCCCAGGACCCACAAGGCGTCGCGCGCAACGTGCCGCACACTGAGAAACGAGTGCTCCAGGGCGGCCACACGCAGCGCGGCCAGGGCCTGGGGGCTGCCAATCTCGCCCAGTGCCTGGGCGGCCGCGTGCCGTACCTCTAAAACGTTCCGGGGATCGTCGAGAATCTGCACCAGAAGCGGAACTTGCGAGTCGGCTTTCAGCTTGCCAAGCGCCCGGATCACCGCCTCGCGCCACCGCGGGCAGGGATCGTTGAACTCCTCCTCTTTGAACTGCCGGGCGTAACCGTACTCGGCCTCGGTTTTCGACCGGGCGAGCACGCGGGCCAACGGTTCGATGGCCCGCGCATCGCCCAGCCAGCCGACCGCCTTGGCCGCGTACAAACGCACCCAACCATCCGGGTGCTCCAAAAGGGCCAGCAATCTGGCCAGATCGTCCGGGTGGGTCGCCAGCGCCGGCAGCCAGGTGGCCATGCGGGCAGGCGGATAAGTGGGCCACGCCGGATCGCCCTCCCTTCGACCAAACCGTCGCGGCTGCCCCAACGCTTGCATCGCGTGTTCCAAGGCGCTACGGCGCAGGCCGGCCGCCTCGATCAAATGCCGCGTCAGGTGGTGATAGCCCTCCGGCTCGTACAGCACGAAGCTGTCGTAATCGCTGGGTAAATTGGCAAGGATCTGCGGTGCCAGCCGAGCCAGCGCCTGGCGATCCTCAGGCCGATCCAATGGCAGCCGGCAAAGAGCGTACGCGATGGCCCAAGGGGTCTCCAGCATCCGGTCTTCCGAGGGAAAGCTCATGCGATCGTCGGCGGGCACCTCGGGTGGATCTTTTCCGTCCAGGCCCCGGGCATATCGGGCATACGCCGCAAGCAGCGCGGGCACGGCCCGCCGATCGCCAACGTCGCCCAGGGCATCGGCCGCCATGCGGGCCCACATCGGCTCGTCCAAAAGCTTCACCAGGTAATCGAAGGCCTCGGGGGTCCGCAGCCGGCCGAGCGAGCGGATGGCGGCCCGCACCGCAGGCCGATCGCGCTGGGCGGCCGAGGGCACGGGGCCCAAAAACTCCAGAAGCGCCTCTGCGGCCCGTACCCCGCCCAGCACCCCCAACGCCCGGGCCCCACGCTCCTGGCGCCAGGCCAACTCCAGGGGCGAAGCCGGCTGCTGGGTTCCCGGCCCAAAGACTTCAATCTCCCAGAACGTCGTGGGATAAAGTGGCCGCTCTGAACCGAAACTGGTGATCCGCACAAACCGCGCCGGGCGCGGCGGCAAGTCGATCCCCAACTCCGGCGGCGTGGTCCCCCGCCGACGAACCACCACCTCGAACTGGTTGCCATCGGTGCTCAAAGCCAGCTCGAAGTCGGTCATGCAGTATCCCGCCCCGTACTGATGGACCACCACGCGCGCAATCGGGTGCACCCGGTGCAGGTCGAGCTGGCACCACTGCGGGAAAGGGACGTTCTTGGTCTGCCAATATGCGGGGCCAAGCCGGCCGTCCACCAACACCTCCAGGGGTCCGCGGTACGTGCTGGAGGCCGTAAGCCGCGCCCCGGCGGCCAGGTTCCTGGGGCCCTCGAGAAGGTCAAACACCTCCTTCGGGGCGTCGCCGGCCGGCACCCGGGCCCACCACTCGTGCCAGACCTGCGCTTGGGCGCGGCGCACGGCCGGTTCGGCCAGGCCATCGCAGGCAAACTCCATGCCCGTCAGATTCGTCAGTGCCACATAGGCCGACTGCCGAACCGTCCACGCCGGGTCCTCTAGCGCCGCCAACAGGGGTTCGATCGCCCGTCGGCCCCCGCACCAGGCAAGCGCCAAGGCCGCCTGGGTGCGGACTTCCGCGGCTTCGTCAGCCAATCGGGCGATCAAGGCGTTTTCCGCCTCGTACGCTCGAAGCATTCCGAGTGCCTCGGCCGCCCGGGCCCGCACGGCAATTCTGGAATCGTCCAAGGCCAGTAGCTTCTCGTGGACCTGCCGGGCATAAGGCCCCGGAGGCACATCGGCCGCCCACGTCGCGCCAACACCCCAGGCGCCGGCCAGCATTCCGATAAATAGCGTACCTCGCCACATGGACTAACCCATTGAACTGCCCGCGTTGATCCCCCTTTGCCTAAAGCGTGCGGGGGGCGTCTCGTTCGGCGACGCTTGCGCACCACGCCGCGACATTATATGGCAGCGGCGGCATCGGCCCAAACTATAAGCGGCGGCCTGCCGAGCGAGTAGACTGCCTGGGTGATTGCCCCTTTTTGACGGGCGAAGTGCCGCGGATAGGTCGGCCGGTCCGGCGGGTTTGGAGTGCAGCAAAGGCCGCTCTTCAATACCAACCGCAAGCAACCGGGCGCGATGATCCCTTAACGGTGGTGTTGCAGCCCGCGCTCGACGCAGGCGGTTGGGGTCTGATTGCAGCCTGTACCAGTGGGCCGGGTGGCGTGGGCATTGCGGCCTGAAGGAGCTCGGCACGCCGTGACGCTGGGAAACGGCCCGATTGGATCGTGCAGGGGGCAAACGCTCTGCGCAAAACCGCACTTCTATTCGCTCGTGCGCAGCAGGTTCGGCTTCATCCGGGTCTTTCTGTGAATTGCAAACCCGCTGGTGCACCAATTCGCAGTAGACGGCGTACACCGAATTGGGGGTATAAGCTGTGCAATGCATGATGCATAATGGGTTCCATGAACGACTCAATCGAGGGCCTGGAACCCATCCCCCCCTTTGCCCGCGGTGCCTTGCGCCACGAGGTCATGCGCCGGCTGTTGCGGGCGATCTTCGCAGGGACTTTGCCGGCTGGCACTCGTTTGATGGTCCTCAAGCTGGCCAACCTGTTCGGCATCAGTTCGACCCCGGTGCGCGAGGCCCTGGTCGAGCTGGATGCCATCGGAATGGTCGAGTTCGTGCATAATCGGGGGGCGGTGGTGGCGCCGTTCGGGCCGAAAGAACTGACCGACATCTACCAGATCCGCCGTATCCTGGAGGCCGAAGCCACCCGCTCCGCCGCCGGGCGGATCCCGGGCCAGTCCCTGGAAGAATTGCGCGCCCAGACCGCGGCCCTTGCGACCGGTGCGGAGAGTCCCGAATGGCTGGCTAGCGCCGTAACCACCGACCGCCGCCTGCACGAGCTGATTGCCTCGTGGTGCCCCAACAGTCGGCTCACGCGAGAGATCCGACGCTACGACGTGCTGGTACAGACCGTGCGGGATTTGATCGGGGCGGACGAGGCTGCCCAGCGGCGCGCCATCGACGAGCATTTGGCTATCCTGGAGGCCCTCCTGGACGGCAAGGGGGAGGAGGCGGCCGCGGCCATGGGGCGCCACATCGACAGCGCGGCCCGCTCGGCCGTGACGGCCCTCTTCCCAGGCCGGTCGGCCTGAGACGCGCGGCTTGGTGTGCTGCGCGATGCACGCGGCCGGCTACCACTAGCGCAGTGACGTTGGGTGGGTGCTCTGCACCCACGCCTAACCCTTTGTGCTATGTCGAGTAGCCTAACCCTTTGTGCTATGTCGAGATAGGGGTAGGAAGCGCCGGTTGCCCGGCGCCCCCTCCCTCCGAACCGGACAGGCGGGTCTCCCGCATCCGGCTCTCCGGT
>FWPU01011237.1_pt1 | contig 12682 bp, 13 predicted proteins | sample 2228361 | NCBI WGS metagenome assembly FWPU01 (sample SAMEA103939777, study PRJEB20133) | metagenome | reverse complement strand
GTCATGTCCATACACTACTTCTGGCGCAGTTCCTCCTTTTTTGCAAATCTTTACACCTCTGCTCGCAACTGCTTTGTCAAAAGTCCAATTTCAAGGAGGAGCCTCAAATTCCCATGGGCTGGGGCGTTTGGCGGCGCAAAATGTCATGGAATCCGACACCGCTGTCGGATATGCGACAGGGCCGCCCCATGGGTGGGGCCGGGAAAGGAGGACTCGTCTGTCCGTAGCAAATGGGAAATCGGTAGGGCAAATCCTACACTGGGGGAGGAGGTCCACCCAGAGGAGAGGGGCGAATCTTTCCGGGATCCTTTATTTCTGGGCCGGCCTATGGTAAAGATGCTGGTGCTGGCGAGTGGGGTGCAGTCCAGCCAGCAGCGTTCCAGGCAGATGGCGGTCCTCAGGAAGAGGGCTTTTGCAATGGGAGCCCACAGGGAAGTCAACCATGGGAAAACGGAAATGGCAGCGGCAGTACCGGTGCAACCTGTCGCGCCCACAAGACGATTGGACCATCTGGGCGCCGTGGTGGGCCATGGTCGGCGCGTTTTTGCTGGCATACATCGTGGCTGAGGCCGAGCTGAGCCGCTATCCACACCCCCTCCATTGGCTCGCAGCGCTTGGGGGGGCGCGGCAGGATATCTGGGAGGGGTATTGTTCCGCCTCTGGAAAACGACCCCTTGAGGCTGGCCCTGGGTGAGCAGCCTGGTCCTTGTCAAGTCCATGATTCGGAAGGAGATGGGAAACCATGAATCCAGTCATCGTTCAATTGGGGCCTTTCGCCCTGCATTGGTATGGTGTGTTCATTGTGGGCGGTGCCGTGATCGCGGCCTGGATTGCCAGCCGTTATGCCGCGCAGGCTGGCGAGCACCCTGATCACATCTGGAACCTGCTGGCGTGGACGCTGGTCTTTGGCATCATCGGTGCCCGGCTCTACCATGTTTTCAGCTCCCCCGCGGCGGGAGGAGGGTGGGCCTACTACCGGGCGAACCCGATCGAGGCGATCAACTTCTGGAACGGGGGGGTCGGGGATTGGGTATCTACGGCGGCTTAATCGGTGGCACTGTGGCTGTGGTTTTCTATACCTGGTGGCACAAGCTGGACTGGTTGAAATATCTGGACTTCATCGCCCCCAATGTCCTGTTGGCCCAGGCCATTGGCCGCATGGGCAATTTTGTCAATCAGGAGCTCTACGGCCCCCCTACCGATCTTCCCTGGGCCTTTCATATCAATCCTCGTTACCCTTGCATGGTGTCGGAGAATTTGCCCGCTGGCGTACAGATATGTGGCAGTTCGAATCTGACCCAGGAGACGCTGGCCTGGTATGCAGCCAATGGCTTCCACCCCACTTTTTTCTACGAGGCGGGCTGGAATTTGCTCATGTTCGGGCTGGTCACCTGGATTCTTTGGCGTTTTGGGCATCGATTGCGCCGGGGTGATGCCGTTTTGCTCTACCTGATCGCCTATCCCCTGGGCCGCTTTTGGGTCGAAATGTTCCGCCCCGATGCCTGGACGCTCGGTGCCTTGGCCACCGCCCAGTGGCTCGCCATGGTCGGGATAACCCTGGGCATGGGCGGATTGCTTTGGCGACACTGGCGGTGGCGGGCCGGCCAGCATCCCCAAGAAACCTTGGCCTACCTGAGGAGTTGAGCTCACACCAACAGGCAGAGACACCCCAGAGACACCAAGGTGCAACGGTAGAGCAGAAATTCCCGGTATGTCTGGCGGTCTGGTAAATCCCGGCAGATATTCGCCGATCGTGGCAACCGCCGGTAACGCGCCCAGAGGGCGCCCGGAATTTCTGCCGTGGTATTGACGCCGGCATGTACTGGTGTGAGGTTGGTGATCTACGGCATTGACTGAAATCCTTTTCGGGAGAGACTGATGGCAGGTACACGGCGGCTTAAATCTTCCGGTCGGCCGGCACGGCAAAAGACAGCCACCCGACGACGGCACGATGCCGATCGGATCGTCATGGGTGGAGCGGCTTTGCTGGTGGCCCTGGCCATTCTGGCCATTTACGTGAACGTGCGCAGTTCCCGGCCCGTGGGTCCGGAGAAAGAGGTTCCCTCCTTGGGCAATACCCACCTGGCGCCTGGGACCCTGTCGCCCATCCAATATAACAGCACGCCGCCTACCTCTGGCCCCCACTACGGAGGACTGGTCTCCTGGGGCATTTACCGGACACCCCAGCGCTATGAACAGCTCATCCATAACCTGGAGGACGGTGGCGTGATCATCTACTACCAGTGTGGGGAAGAAGGGTGCCCAGAGCTGGTTGACCAGCTGGAGGCCCTGGTGAAGGAGCATCTGGATCTGCAACAACGGGTCGTGTTGCTCCCCAACGATCCCACCTGGACGGACGGTGGCCCGATTCCGCTGCACCAGGATATGGGCAGTCGCATCGCCCTCACAGCCTGGCAGCGCATCGACAAATTCGACGAATTTGATGCCGGGCGCATCCGCCAGTTTATCGCACGCTATCAAGGGATTGATCGTCATCAGTAAAATCAGGGTATAGTTCAAGACCGTCGGTGCAGGATGTAGGGACAGGGGCCCAGAGGGCTCCCCGCCCTGCCCGGGGTGGGCGGGCGCAGCAAGCAGCGCCCCTACAGCAGCATCCGATGGACAAACTCCGACGATTGTGGACTATACCCGTAGAATCACGGGCGTTATCGAACCGCGGAGATGTTCCTGGTCTCAGGGAGCGGGGAGATTTGTCCATGGGAACATGACTCGCTCGCCGCGGTCCGCTCCACCATGGGTCAGTCAACCAGGTTGTGAAGCAGAAGGGACGCCTATGCAGATCGAACAGATATGGAAGCCAATGGCCTGGCGGGCGTGGCTGGCCACGCGCCGACGTCCTCGGACGGTGCACCCGGGTAGCCGTTTTTGGGAGGTGGATGCCGTACGCGGCCTGGCCGTCGTCATGATGGTGATCTACCATCTGATGTACGACCTCTACTACTTCCAGATCACCGATGCCATCTTTACGGTGCCCTTTTGGTTTTACTTTCAGCGCACCACGGCCAGCACCTTCATCCTCCTGGTGGGGATTTCCCTGGCGATCCTTTACCAGCGGACCCAGGCCAGGGGGGAGCCAGGTCGAGTCCTCTGGCGGCAAAATTTGCGACGAGGCGTGCGCATCTTCGGCTGGGGGATGGTGGTCACAGCTGTCACCTGGTTTGTCTTGGGCCCGCGGCTGGCGATCAAGTTTGGGGTGCTCCACTTCATCGGCGTCTCCATCGTGATGTCCACCCCGTTCCTGCGCTTTCGCTGGCTCAACCTGGGGCTGGGCGTGCTGCTGATCCTGGCCGGCAAGGCCCTGCAGCGCAGGGCCTTCGACTGGCCCTGGCTGGTCTGGCTTGGCTTCGAACCGGCGAACCACGTCTACGTGGACTACTTCCCGGTCATCCCCTGGTTTGGCGTCGTGCTCATCGGTCTCTTTTTGGGTAACCTGCTCTACCATGGCAAGGCCCGGCGCTTCCGCCTGCCCAACCTGTCCGACTGGCCGCCGGTGCGCGGGCTGGAATGGCTGGGGCTGCGCTCGCTGACCATCTACCTGCTGCACCAGCCGGTGCTTTTTGCCATCCTTCTACCGTTGCTACGGCTGCTGGAGATGGTTCGGTAGGGGGGTGTCCGGTTGTCCAGTTGAATGGGAGAAGTTCGACTTCTGCCAGAGGTTGAACTTCCCACCCACCAGTTACCGGTGGATGGGCCAGTAGGATGGTAGGCATCGTCTGTTGTACAGGGGGAAGTGGAAGCAACATCGAGTAATCCAGTAAACCCCTGGCCGTCGTTTTCTAGGATGGAACCGATGACTCCACTGCAAAAAGGGGGAGGGCATGGCAGCGATCGCGGAGAACGCGGCGTTTTCAAGGAGAAACGCTCCACTCAGTTGGGGCAAGAAGGGAGGTCAGAGATGCAGACTTACAAAATTGTGCAAACAACCCAACTCAGAGGGCTTTGTGATGGGCATGCGAGGCGCGGGATGGATCTGCAACTGAGCGTGTCAGGGGCCGCTGAGACATCCCAGGCTGAGGCGACTCCTGCGCCGAGCTCGGCAGGTGCGGACGAAGAGAACGGCAGCTATGGTGGCTACCGCTATTATATATTATATGAGCGCTGTCAGGTAGATAACTGTTCTACTCCTTGTGGGCCACCATCAGCTTGAAAATGCCGCCCCTGCCCAGATCTTCCACCCGATCCAGATGCAGGCCGCTGGCACGGACATTTTCCACGGTACGTCGATTGATATTGGCGCCCATGACCCGCACCACCAGGGGATTGAGCAGGTCCATCAATGTCCCCAGGACCGGGTTGGCCGCGCGCACATGTTCCAGCAAGAGGAGCTGACCGCCCGGTTTGAGCACTCGACGTATTTCCTGGAGGCCCAGGATTGGGTCCGGCACCGAACAAAAGACGAAGGTGGCTACCACGTCGTCAAAGGAATCGTTGGGATAGTTCAGCGCCTGGACGTCCCCAGTTGCAGGTCTACTTTCACCCCCAGGGCGTGGGCCCGGCGCTGGGCCCGCTTGAACATGCCGGGGGTGAGATCGATGGCTGTGACTTCTGTGCCTGGTGGATAGAAAGGCATGTTTTTCCCCGTGCCCACGCCCACCTCCAGGATGTGGGGGCCCCTGGTAAGGGACCAGAGCCGTTCTCTCCACCCCTGGTAGCGTCTTTCAGCCAAAGCCTCCATCCAGTCGTAGAGGGGAGCGATCCGTTGATACCGGGCCCGGGTTTGCTCCGTCGCGGCGGCATTCACCATGGTCGTTCTTCTCCTTGGGGTCACGAGGTTGTCCCGCACTGAAGTGCGGGACAAGGGATGACTGGAGTCTAAACCAGTCTGCCGGGATTTACCAGGTGGTTTCTACCTCTTGGACGTAGGGCAAGACCTCTACCGGGCTCATGCGATGGATGCAGGCTACGTCCATATCAGTGGCTCAGTGGCTCCTGCTCAGGTGCTCCTGCGGCTGTTTTTCCTGGGAGTGGGTCGTCCCAACCCCAGATGCGCGGGTGAACCAGCCGCTCTCCGTCAGGTACCTGCCCATCATCCGGTGGGTCAGCGCGGGCCTGGCGCAGATCTGCCCAGCCAGCGCCAGCAGCCATTCGGGTGCGCGCCACCAATGTCTGCAGGGTCCGCAGGTGAGCCTGGAAGCGCCCGTTACCGCGTACCTGTAACCGGTACAGTGCCTCCGCCTCCTGTCGGGTGAGGGAGCCGGCCAGCATGCCGGCAATGGCGCGGCCGCAGTGAATGCCGTGAAAGATGGCTGTGCGGATGCCCTCGCCGCTCAGGGGCAGGCAGTGGCCGGCGGCGTCGCCCACCCGGAAGACACCATTCACCACCGGCGCCCGCGGCGCGATCACCAGAACCCCACCGTGGGTGTCGCCAGGGGAGAGGTGGTAGCGGGACAGAAAGTGGGCCAGCACAGGCCGTAGCTGTAGACTTTTGTCGAAGCTGCCGACGCCAAAGCGGGTCGTCTGGCCACAGGGGAAGATCCAGGCATAGCCGTTGGCCACCAGGGCTTTCTCCACGTAGAAGTGGAGCCCCGGTGCATCCCAGGTGATGGGCAGTTCGGTCTCCAGGCCGTAGCCCCGGGGGGCTTGCGTTGGGGTGTCTGCGCCCGGCTGTGATCGCCATCCCGAGGTATCTACCACGAATGAGGCCTGTACCCGGCCCCGCCTCGTGGCGGCGAAATCTGCTCCCATCGCACCATTTCGGCCGTCTGAGCAGGTAGGGCGTCCGGCCACCAGGGGCTTTTCAAACGGTTCTACCGAACATGCTTGCTCATGGTCACACATCGGTCACACTCCTTCATGCCATGGACGTCGATTGGCCCGGTCCTCGCTACGCCAGGATCCGGGCGGAATAGTGATGGGCGTCATCACTGGCGGCAGCCACGGCTGCTGGAAAGACGTCGGGAGAAACCTGTGCCGGATCGTAGCGCACCCGGGCCAGGCCTGGCGCCAGGGCCACTTCCACCGTCAGAACCCCTTCCAGCCGCAGCAAACTGTCGTAGACACGCATGGCGCAGACCGGACAACCCATGCCCTGCACCAGGAGCAAGGTCGTCTGGGCCTGGGCCAGGGCGGCCGGGTCTACATTCTTTTCCACTGGAAACCATCGAAACCAGATATGCTGCGGGTGATCGGGCCCAGAGAACGGCATACGTACTTTCCCTCACGCCGAGTCGATGCCTTACCTGTGCCCCAGGGTAGCCCCAGACGCCCCCCGGTGGGAGCGCAGAGCGGCCTATTGGGTCCAGGCGAAATTGCCTGTCAAGGCATGAAGTCGGCCTTTTCTTGGGGATGCGGCGGACTGTTGATTGGGACCGGGAAGTCCCGGTTGACCCATCTGGCTATGCTTTGACGACCACCTTGCCCCGCAGCATGCCCATCTGGCATTGGAAGGGGATCTCCCCGGGTTCCTCCGGCGTGAACTCGATGGTCACGGTCTTCCCCTTTGGGAGCTTGGCCGACTTGTTGATTTTGTCGAAGACGACCATTTCGCTGCACAGGGCCGACTCCTGGCGGTTGAAGAGCAGGCGCACGGGTTTGCCCCGTTTGACCACGATGACATCGGGATCGTAGCCGCCCTTGACGGTGATGGGCACTTCCTGCACACCGGCCACCTCGGCCACCTGCACGCCCTCCTCGCGGTAGAGCCAGAAATACCAGACGATCCAGGCGATGAGCGCCAGGCCGGCGATGTTGACGAAAAGCGTTGTGATGTCCATGAGAAACTCCTATTTCTATCCAGTCTATGTTCGGTCGTGGTGCGTGGTGCGTATACTGGTTCACGCACCACGCACCACGTTACGCTGCAAAACTCCTGGCCTTGAAGAAGCGCAGCCGGTTGGCGTTGGTGACCACGGTCACGCTGGAGGCTGCCATGGCGGCCCCGGCGATGATGGGCGAGAGCAGGATGCCGAAGAAGGGGTAGAGCACGCCGGCAGCCACCGGGATCCCCAGGGTGTTGTAGATGAACGCTCCAAAGAGGCTCTGTTTGGCGTTGCGCATGGTGGCCCGGCTGATTTCGATGGCGTAGGCCACCCCCTTGAGGCTGCCGCCGATCAGGGTGATGTCCGCGGCCTCGATGGCCACGTCCGTGCCGGTGCCGATGGCAAAGCCCACGTCGGCCTCTACCAGGGCCGGGGCGTCGTTGATGCCGTCGCCCACCATGCCCACTTTGCAGTTTCCGCCCTTCAGCAGGTGTACCTGCATGGCCTTGTCCTCGGGCAACACCTCGGCCAGCACCCGGTCGATGCCCACCTGGCGGGCGATGGCCCGGGCCGTGCGCCCGTTGTCGCCGGTCAGCATCACCGCCTCCAGCCCCATCTCCTGCATCACCCGGATGGCCTCGATGGAGTCCTCTTTGATGGTGTCGGCCACGGCCACCACACCGGCGGCCTGACCGTCCACGGCCACGACCATGGCCGTCTTGCCTTCCTCCTGCAGCCGGGTCACCTCTGCATCCACCAGGGAGGTGTACACCTTGTAGCGTTGCATCAGCTTGGCGTTGCCCACCAGCACCTGACGGCCCTCCACCACGGCCTCCACGCCGTGACCGGGGATGGCCTCGAATTCGGTCGGTTCGACCAGCTCGATGTTGCGGCCGCGCGCCCCATCCACAATGGCCTGGGCCAGGGGATGCTCGCTGGGCCGGTCGGCGCTGGCGGCCAGGCGCAGCAGCGTCGCCTCGTCGAAACCCTTGGCCGGCACGGCATCGGTCAGTTCCGGCTTGCCCTTGGTGATGGTGCCGGTCTTGTCCAGCACGATCACCTTGAGCTGGGAGGCCATCTGCAGGGCCTCGCCGTTGCGGATGAGCACGCCATGTTCGGCGGCCTTGCCGACACCGGCCACCAGGCTCAGGGGCACGGCCATGCCGATGGCGCAGGGGCAGGCGATGATCAGCACGGTCACCGCGGTGACCACGGCAAAGGCCAGCACAGGGCTGGGCCCGAAGTTGAACCAGACCAGGAAGGTGAGGATGGAAATGATCATCACTGTGGGCACAAAGTAGCCGGAGATCACATCCACCAGGCGGGCGATGGGCGCCTTGCTGCCCATGGCGTCCTGGACCATCTTGACGATCTGGGCCAGGGCCGTGTCCTTGCCCACCTTGGTGGCCCGGAACTTGAAGCTGCCCGTGGTGTTGACCGTGGCGCCGATCACTTCGTCGCCCGGCCCTTTGTCCACCGGCAGGCTTTCGCCGGTGACCATGGACTCGTCAATGGCCGAACGGCCCTCCACGATCTCGCCGTCCACCGGGATTTTCTCGCCGGGGCGCACCACCACGATGTCGCCCACCAGCACCTCTTCCACGGGGATCTCCACCTCCTGGCCGTTGCGGATGACCCGGGCGGTCTTGGCCTGCAGGTCCATCAACTTGCGGATGGCCTGGCTGGTCTGGCCTTTCGCCCGCACCTCCAGGGCCTGGCCCAACACCACCAGGGCCGTCACCACGGCGGTCACGTCGTAGAAGGGCGTGGCCGTCCCCTCTGGAAAGAGGCTGGGAAAGAAGAGGGCTACGGTTGAGTAGATCCAGGCCGCGCTGGTGCCCAGGGCGATCAGCGTGTTCATGTCCGCTGTGTGATGCTTAAAGGCCGTCCAGCCCCCGGTGAAGAACTGTCGCTCGGAGTAGGCCATCACCGGGATGGTGGCGATGCCCGACAGGACGAAGAGCCACCAGACCAGGCTTTCCGATGCGTTCTTTACAAAGAGATTGGGAAGGTAGAGCCAGGGCAGCTCCGGATAGGCCACCAGCATCACCGGGATGCTAATGGCGGCGGCGAACCAGAACTTGCGCATCAGGTTCCGGTATTCCCGCTGATGGGCCGTGGTCTCCTCGTCTACGCTTTCCTCCTGCTCCACCGGTCGAGCCGCCTGGTAGCCGGTGGATTCGATGGCCTGTTTGATGGCGACGAATTCCACCTGGCCGGCGATGTAGCGGATGTGGGCTGAATCGGTGCCCGGGTTGACCGTGGCTTCCAGCACGCCGGGGACCTGGTACAGGGCCTCCTCGATAAAGCGGACGCAGGAAGCACAGTGCAGTCCAGGTGTGATGCGCACGTGCATCTCGGCTGCCCCCACGTCGTAGCCCGCCTGCTTGATAGCGCCGACAAGGGTTCCCACGTCCACTTGCTCTGGGTGGTAGGCCACATGGGCTTTGCCCAGGGAGAAATTGACATGGGCCTTCTCGACCCCTGGAACCGACTGCAAGGTGCGCTCGACCGTCACCACACAGGACGAGCAGGTCATCCCGGCCACAGGCAGATCCAATTCCAGGGGGCCTGCCAGCTCTGGATTGAAGCCGGTTGTGGCCGAGTGAGGCATGACTGTCTCCACTTGCCCACCATGTTCCCGGTCGAACTGCTCCGCGCAACGGTCCGAGCAGAGGTATGTCGTTACCCCATCCACGGTGCGGGTTTGGGCTGCGTCGGCCGGGTTGATCTCCATACCGCAGACCGGATCGGTCACGGTCTGTCTGGCATGGACTTCACCACTGATTTCTTTCACGATTTCGCCTCCTCAAGACATTTGGGCAAAAAGCGCCGTCAACTCTTCACGTAGCTGTTGGTGTGCCTTGGCACTCTGCGCCGTCTCTACAGTCTGCAGGCAGTGGTCCAGGTGGCTGGCCAACAACAGCAGGCTGATTTGCCTGATGGCCCCCTGGATTGCCTGCATCTGCTGCAGGATGGCCATGCAGGGCTGATCTTCGTCTACCATGTGAGCTACCCCCCGGATGTGGCCTTCGACGCTGCGGAGCCGGCGTGTCACTTCAGTACGGGTTTGGACGTCCATGGCGTCATGTTCCTTTCTCCACGCTGTTACTATAGGATATCCCTCCCCATAGGGGGGAGGGGTGTCTGGCCTGTGATCCATAGGCAAAATGGCGCGGTCCAGCTTCGCAAGACCATCTCCTGTAGTTCCTTCTCCGCCGGCCGGCTGCCTCGCGCGCCAGGAAGTGTGCCTTCTGGTTCCATCTCGAATAGGCGTACCGGCTCCAGATGGTTCTGGCCGGCCGTGTGGCCCCCGTTGGCCAAGGTCGCGCAACGGCCAATGGAAGACTCAGATAGGGGGCTCCGGTTTGTGGAGGATAAGTAAGGCCAGCGGGGCCAGGGGACCGTTGAAGTGTTCGGCCGCGATCAGCCCTGGGAAGCGCCGCTACTCCTCCTCGTTCAGGAGGCGAGCGCTGAAAAAGTGCCCTATCCATGCCAACAGGCGAATGCGCCAGGCATCCCCCGCGATTTCGGTGATCAGGATCATGTGGCCGCCTAGACGCAGTCGCGTCCAGGCTTTGGCCACCATCGCTTCCGGCTCCGGCAGATGTTCGAAGGCCCAGGTAGAGACGATGAGGTCAAAGGTACCTTCGGGCCAGGGATCGACCAGCAGATCCAATTGTTGGAACTCAACGTGAGCCAGATGGCCGAACTTGGCCCGGGCCTGGGCCAGCATGTCGGGGGAGCGATCGACCCCGCTGTAGGCGCCGAAGGGCAGCCCCAGGGCCAGCAAGCGCTCCAGGTTGGCGCTGGTGCCACAACCCAGGTCCGGGACACGTCCGCCTGGAGGCAGATGGGGGGCCAGTGCCCGGTCCAGGGCGAGGTGGGCGTCGGGGTAGAGCCAGTCCCGCCAGAGGGGGGCTGCGGCGTCGTAGCGGCTGGCGACGGCGCGGTAGAGGGCTGGTACTTCCACCGGTGCTCTAGCCAGTACGGCCAGGCCGCGGCCGATTTCGGCCATACCGGCGGCCCGTAACAGCCAGTTGGGCCAGGCGGCCAGCCATGCCATAGTTCGACGATAGGCCTTTGGGGCTGGAGGGAGTCCAACCAGCGCTTCGAGCGCCCTTGCCATGGCGCCAAGTTCACGGCCGAGGGTAACTACATCGAGGGCCCGGCTCCCCGCTCGCTGGACCAGTTCGTGGTCGAAATCGTGCAGGATGGAGTCGTGGTGGACACGACCCAAGAGACAGAAGACGCCATTGTTCCACCTGCCGTTCGGGGGACCCCCTGGGCCTTGTCTGCCCAAGTTGTGGTGGACACCGGGCGCCGCATCCTGGGTAAGCCTGCCGCCAAGTCGCCGGCACGGCGAGCAGGGTGACAGCCCCTGCCCATAGGGGTGGTTGCCTCCTGCAGGGACTGTCACCTCTGGGACAGGGTGCGTACCCCATTTGGGGGCAACAGCAGCCACAGCATGAACGTCGCCGCCTGTTGTCCCCCAAATGGGACACACCCGCTGGGACATCCGTCAAACCCATGGATGGATAGACGGTCCTCTATTCGACCACCTGGATCACGCCAATCAACCCGCCTGGCTCCACACCGTCATTCGTGACATGGTGTAGGACATGGCAGTGGAAAATCCACGTGCCCACGTTGTCGGCGGTGAACTCAATGTCGATGATCTCGCCAGGGTTGACAGGCACGGTGTTGCGCGTGAGCTGCTGGGCAGGGGGCAGGGGCACGCCGTCGTAGCCCACAATACGGAAATTCATGCCGTGCAGGTGCATGGGATGGGTGAACTGGCCGATGGCAGCCAGGCGGATGCGCACGGTCTCGCCCTTCTTCACCACGATTGGCTACGTGTCCGGATAGGCTTTGCCGTTGATGGTGAAGTAGTTGGGCTCGCTGCCCGCCATGGGCATGGCCGGGTAGGTCTCCCCATCAGGCCCCACCCGCCATTCCGACAACATCCACATCACGTCCACGTCGGGCCCCGCGGCCTGAGAACGCGCCGGGTCGACGATGAACGGGGCGTAAAGCCCCGCCATGATCTGGAGGTCGGTGTCCACGTGGGAGTGGTACATGAAGCTGCCCGCCGGCGGCGCCGTGAACTCATAGGTGAAGGTCTCGCCGGGCTGGACAGGCTCCTGGGTGAAGGGGGGCACGCCGTCCATGGCATTGGGTAGAGGAATGCCATGCCAGTGGATGCTGGTGGCGGCGGGCAGTTCGTTCTTCAAGACGACGCGTACCCGATCGCCCTCGGTAACCCGGATCATCGGACCGGGGACGGTGCCGTTGTAGCTCCAGGCGGTCACCACCACGGACCCATCGCCGCCCAGGATGGGCCAGCGTACGGGCCTGGCCGTGAGTTCAAAGACTTTGACGCCGTCTTCTTTCCGGTAGGCCAATGGCTGGCCACCCACGGTCTCGCTGCCGTCTGGCACTCCTGCCGATGGGATAGGCCTCGACCCATGGCCCATTTCATCCATCGTGTCCATGGCATCCATCTCGCCCATTTCGTCTGTGGGGGGCGTGCTTCCCATTTGCCCCATGTCATGTCCGCCGTCGCTGGCCCTGGGGTCGGCCTCCGTTTTACTGCTTCCGAGGGGAGCAGTGGGCGTGACTGCGGTTTTGGCCGCCAGGGCCTGGGGGGAAGAAAGTCTCCCCGTCCCGTAAACACCGACCACCAACATGACTGCCAGCAGTGCCACAACCAGTTTGTTCCATTGCCGCTGATTCTGTTTCAACATACGTTTTGGGGTCCCTTTCTATCTCTGAACATGGATCACGGATGGGCCCCAGGAGATGTAGCCGCCAACCTGAAGGAAGATCCCCCCGTCAGGCATGTCTGCATCCCCTGTGGGCAGATATGCCATACCCGCCTGCGGCATGATTGCCGCACATAACTGGGATGAGTGTAGGGTAGCCCAGGTATGCTGGATAGCGCCGTTGGCCCGGTCGGGCAG
>FWPU01011236.1_pt1 | contig 12683 bp, 9 predicted proteins | sample 2228361 | NCBI WGS metagenome assembly FWPU01 (sample SAMEA103939777, study PRJEB20133) | metagenome | reverse complement strand
TCCTCGATGCGCGACTTCACCACGTCACCGATGCTCACCAGGCCGGCGAGCTCGCCGTCCTGCAGCACGGGCACGTGGCGGATCCGCCGCTGCGTCATCTCCCGCGCGAGCTTGTCCACGCTGTCACGCCGGGTGCAGGTGTGCACCTCTCTGGTCATGATGTCGGCGACGCGCAGGCCGGTGACGTCGCTGTGGCGCTCGCCCAGCGCCCGAGTGATGTCTCGCTCCGAGACGATGCCAGCGAGCTCGCCGGCATCGCCGCACACCACCAGCGCACCGATGCGGTGGCGGGCCAGTACTTCAGCGGCCTCCACGACGCTCGCCCCAGGGGTGATCGTGGCCACCCAGGACCCCTTGCTCCGCACGATCGCGTCGACGTTCATGGCGCCCCCAATCGGGCTCCCGGTTGCCGTTGCCTCCAGCCTAGGTGCCGCATCGGGCTCTGCGGTGCCGCGCGGCTCCCAGGAGTGGCAGCATTGGCGTCCTCACCCGAGCCTGGGGGGCGACTTCGATGGCTGACGAGGAAGCGCAACGGCAAGTCGGCGGCGGGCGGTACGCCGCCGAGATCCGGTGGACGACCCACGGTGTGGCACACATCTCGGCGGCTGATCCGGGCAGCCTCGGATTCGGTCAGGGGTGGGCTTGTGCCCGCGACAACCTCGCGACGATCGCCGACCAGATCGTCAAGGTGCGCAGCGAGCGGGCCCGGTTCCACGGCCCCGGTCGCGACGGCGCCCACCTCGCCAGCGATTTCGGGTACCTCGCCCTCGGCGTGGTGGACCGGGCCCCCGACCTGCGCGCTGCCCAGCCGCCCGAGATCGCCGAGCTCGTCGAGGGCTACGTCGCCGGCTACAACGCCTGGGTCGCCGAGGCCACCGGCACCGGTGCGCTCCCAAGGTGGTGCCGGGACGCGGAGTGGATCCGGCCGATCTCCGTCCTCGACTACTACGCCTATCTCGGCGATGTCGCGCTGATGGCCAGTGGGCGCAACCTCGCGCCGTTGATCGGCCGGGCCGAAGCTCCCGGCCCCGACGGGCCGGTGCCACCGTCGCCACTGGACGCGCTGGTCTCGCCGGCCGGGGCCAGCAACGGGTGGGCCGTCGGTGGCGACGTCACCGCCTCGGGTCACGGCATGGTGCTCGCCAACCCGCACTTTCCCTGGTACGGGGAGGCGCGCTTTTGGGAGTGCCACCTGACCATCCCGGGCGAGCTCGACGTCTACGGCGTGTCCCTTCTCGGCACGCCCGGCGTGCAGATGGGATTCAACGAAGGCGTGGCCTGGTCGCACACGTTCTCGTGCGGGCACCGGTTCACGCTCTACCGGCTCGACCTGACGCCCGGCGACCCGACTCGCTACCGCTATGGCGACGAGGTGCGGGACTGCGTGCCGGAGACGTACACGGTCGAGGTGCGGGCCGACGACGGGTCGCTCGATCTGGTGGAGCGCACACTCTGGTCGAGCCACTACGGGCCCATGGTGAACTTGCCGCTGCTCGGTTGGGGTCTGGAGGTCGGGTTCACCTACCGCGACGCGAACCTCGACAACACCGGCTTCCTCCGCCAGTTCCTCGGCATGGATCGCGCCCGTGATCTCGACGAGTTCCGTGCGGTGTTCCGCGAGGTGCAGGGCATTCCCTGGGTCAACACGCTGGCGGCTGATCGCTCGGGCCGGGTCTGGTACTGCGACGCGTCGGCGACCCCCCGCCTGAGCGCCGGCGCACGCGAGCGCTTCCTCGCCCGGGTGCGCGACGATTTCGTGGCGGCCCTGCTCTACGAGAACCGGGTCGCGCTCCTCGACGGGAGCGACCCCGACGACGAGTGGCTCGTCGTTGACGGGGCCCGCTCACCCGGGCTGGAGCCGGCAGCCGGTCTTCCCGAAGTCGAGCGGCGCGACTTCGTCGTCAACGCCAACGACTCGCATTGGCTGCCCCACCCCGACGTGCGGCTCGAAGGGTTCTCGCCCATGCACGGGCGGGAGGCGACACCGAGGAGCCTTCGGACGCGCCAGAACCTTCGGCGGGCCGCGGCGCTGGCGCAGCGAGGCGGGGTCACCCTCGATGATCTCCTCGCCGCGGTGTTCGACAACGCCAGCCTCAGCGCGGAGCTCCTCGTCGACGAGGTCGTCGTGCGCTGCCGGGCCGCAGGCAAGGTGACCGTCGAAGGCCACGAGGCCGATCTCGGGCACGCCGCTGACATCCTCGAAGGCTGGGACCGGTGCTTCTCGCTGGCGTCGCGGGGTGCGGCGCTGTGGCGGGAGTTCATGGCGGGCTTCCCGGCGAGCGCGTGGCTCGACGCCGGTCCGTTGTTCGCCGAGCCGTTCTCACCCGCTGACCCGCTCGGCACACCGCGGGGGCTCGCGCCGCACGCCAACGGGGCCGGCGACGACCCCGTCGTTCACGCGATGGGTCATGCGGTGCGGGTGCTCGACGGCGCCGGTGTCCCGCTGGACGCGCCGCTCGGTGACATCCAGTGGGCCAGCCGGGGCGACCGCCGCATCCCGGTCCACGGTGGGGGAGAGGGTGACGGGGTGCTCAACGTGCTCGCCCCGTGGGGTGCGCTACCCGCCGCCTCGCTCGAACCGGCCCCGATCCCGCCCCTCGCTCTTCCTGGCCGGTCCCGTACCGGGCTTGGTCCCGGTGGGTACCTCGTCACCTACGGCACCAGCTTCCTCATGGCGGTCGAGCTGACTGCGGAGGGGCCTCGTGGCGTCGGGTTGCTCGCGTACGGCCAGTCCGGCGATCCGGATTCTCCCCACCACGCCGACGGTACCGAGGCCTACGCCGCCCAGCAGACCCGACCGCTGCTGTTCCGCGACGCGGAGATCGAAGCCGACCCCGCTCTGGAGCGCCGGTCGCTGCGGGGCGGCTGAGCTGCGGCGCGTCGCCGGGGTGCGGCCTGCCCCGAACTAGAGTGACGAGCCTCGCGGGTGTAGCTCAATGGCTAGAGCCCCAGCCTTCCAAGCTGGTGATGCGGGTTCGATTCCCGTCACCCGCTCCATCGCCTGGAGCGACGACCGTGGCCCTGACGACCGACCGGAGGCATTGCTTGGCGCTCGCCTGGGTCGCGGAGGCATTGCCTGGCGTCAACTCGGTCGCGGAGGCATTGGCTGGCAATTGCGGCTGATCTTGCCTCTGCGACGCCGGTGGCGACAGGTATTGCCTGCGCTGCCGCCGCACTTGCTGCACGCTTTCGCCATGCGCCGAGCCTTTCCCTTGTTCCGCCGCGCCTCACGGTCGGGTGTGCCGATGGTAACCCCACGTTGCCCGCCCGGAATGGGCCTTTGCGCAGATTGAACGGTGACCGGGTGACCGGGTGACCGGATTGCCAGGTGGCCGGGTGGCCGGGTCGTCGGGTCCCCGGGGACCCACCAGGTGGGCGACTACCGTTGACCGAGCCAACTCGCCGGAGTCGTCGAGTGCCCATCACCCGAGCCAGACCGAACCGCCGATCGGACCTGCCGGCCGGCGGAGCGGCCGTCGAGATCATCGAACCGAGCCAACCACCGTTCGCGCGCACGGCCGGAGATGCGGTGCGGGCGGCCGAAGCCACCGTCGCGTTCGTGGCTGCCGTCATCATCGCCGCGGTGTTCCGCGGCGGTCTGAGCGGAGCCGAGAGCGACGTGGTCAACCTCGCCGACCGCGTCCCGGAGACCCTCAAGACGATCCTGATCGCCCTCGGGCAGGTCGTTGGCGTCGTCGGACCGATGGCCGTGGTCGTGGCGCTTGTCGTGATCGCGCGGATGCGGATGGTGCTCATGGTGGCGTTGGCGGTGCTCTCTGGCGGCTTGGCCATGTACGGGGTGAGCTCGCTGTTGTCGATCGAGGTCGTGCTGCCCGGCCAGCTCGGTGAGTTGCGGGCCGTCGCGTACCCGGGAGCCCGGTTCATCGCCGGGGCTGCGGCCGTGCTCACCGTGCTGTCACCGTTCCTCGATCGGCCTTGGCGCCGGTTCGGGGCCACGCTCATCGCCCTCGCGGTCTTTACCCGGATCACCTCCGGGGCTGACTCGCCCTATGACGTGGCGGTCGCGGTCGTGCTCGGCTACCTCCTCGGTGCGCTCATCCTCTTGGTCTTCGGTTCCCCCAATCGGCGCCCGACCGGTCCTGCGATCGTCACGGCGCTGCGGGGCGCGGGCCTCGATCCGGTCAAGCTCGAGTTCCTCGCTCCCGGCGTCCGCGGCTCGACCACCTACTGTGCTGAGGAGCGAGACGGCGGCCGCCGCTTCGTGAAGGTGTTCCCCCGTGACCGCGCCGAGGCCGACCGCCTCGTCCAGCTCTACCGCCGCCTGCGGTTGCGGGATGCCGTGAACGAGCAGCCGTTCGCCACGCTGCGCCGGTCGGTTGAGCACGAAGCGCTCGTGGCGCTGTTCGCAGCTGACCGCGGCGTGCCGACTCCGGCGCTGGTGGGTCTGGCTGAGGTCGAGCCGGGGGGCATGCTGCTTGCCTTCGAGTACCTCGGCAATGGCAGCCTCGAAGGTCAGGGAGCCGCGCTCGACGACGGTACGTTGCGCGCGCTGTGGCGGCTGGCGGCGCAGCTTCGCGCCGCCCGGCTGGCGCATCGCGACCTCCGGCTCGCCCATGTCATTCGAGGTGACGACGGTCAGCCCCAGCTCGTGGACTTCGGCTACGGAGAGATCGCCGCCACGGACATCCAGTTGCGCACCGACGTGGCCGAACTGCTGTGCTCCACCGCCATCGAGGTCGGCGCGAGCCGGGCGGTGACGGCCGCGGTGGAGGTCCTGGGGGCCGAGGCGCTAGGCGAGTCGCTCCCTCTGCTCCAACCGCTCGCGTTGCACACTTCGACCCGCAAAGCCCTCGCCGATCGCGAGGGCCTCCTCGAGGAACTGCGCGCCGAGGTGCAGCACGCCACGGGGATCGAGGAGGTCGAGTACGAGGAGCTTGCCCGGGTCCGGCCCCGCACCATCGTCGGCCTCGCCGTGTTCGCCCTGGCGTTGTACGCACTCCTGCCCCGACTGGCCGAGGTGTCCGACATCGGTCAGACGCTCGCCGATGCCCAGTGGCAGTGGCTCGTGCCCCTGCTGCTCGCCCAGGGCATCACCTACGTCGGCGCGGGGATCGCCATGGCCGGGTCGGTGCCCGACCGTGTACCGCTCCTGCCAATGATGCGTGCCCAGGTTGCAGCGGCGTTCGCGGATGTCCTGGCCCCGGCGTCGGTGGGAGGGATGACGCTCAATACCCGCTTCCTGCAGCGCCAGGGTGTCGACTCGGGGGTCGCGGTGGCGGGCGTCGGTCTCAACGCGCTCGGCGGGTTGGTGGCCCACGTGATGCTCCACGGCGTGTTCCTGCTGTGGGCCGGGTCGTTCAGCCAGGTCGAGGTGGAGGTCGGGGGCGGAGCGGAGGGCGATTCGCCATCTGCCGCCATCTTCGTGATCGTCGCGGTGGGCATCGTCGCGGTCGCCGGTCTGCTCCTGCTGCTCCCGCCGGTCCGGCGGATGGTCGCCAGACGGGTGGTGCCGCTGCTCACCGAAGCCAAGGCGGGCGTGGTCGAGCTGGCTCGGCGTCCCCGCAAGATCGCCATGTTGATCGGCGGCTCCGCGATCGTGACGCTCGGTTTCCTGGGGGCGCTGCTCTGCTCGATCGAAGCGTTCGGTGGTGACGTGCCGGCGGCCCGGATCGGCGTCGCCTACCTGATCGCTTCGTCGGTGGCGATCGTCGCGCCGACCCCGGGCGGGCTCGGTGCAGTGGAGGCTGCGCTCATCGCCGCGCTCGGCGGGCTCGGCATGAGCTCGGGGGAGGCGGTGTCGTCGGTCTTCCTCTTCCGTGGTGTCACGTTCTGGCTCCCGGTCGTTCCCGGTTGGCTCACCTTCCACCTCATGCAGCGCAAGGGCGAGATCTGAACCTGAGCCGAGCGTGTCGCCGGGACCGCCACCCCTGACCTGAGATCCGGCCGCTCCCGTCGGGGAGGCGGGATTCGAACCCGCGACCTCCTGCTCCCAAAGCAGGCGCGCTAACCAAGCTGCGCCACTCCCCGCGGCGCGTGCCGCGTTCACCCAAAGGGGCGGGGCACCGCGCAGTCGACGATCGTAGCGGTCGGGGCTGCCGGTCCTGACAGGGTTCCCGGTGGCTCGACCGCGAAGCCCGGGACCTTAGTGATCTCGGACCTCCATGACCCCGGACCTCAGAGGCAGGTGGACTTCCTCCACGCCGTAAGGTTGTCGCCCACCTTCTTCAGCTGATCCTTCTCGGTCTGGTTGAGACCGCCGGGAGTTGCAGCCTTCTTCGTGAGGGCGAGCTGGGTGTCGATGTCCGATGCGAGCTGCGGCAGGGCCTTCTTGGCGTTGGCCGCAACGTCGTCGGCCTTCTTTTCGACCTCGGCTCGCTTCTGCGGTGAGGCGAAGGCGACGGCGCTGAGGGCGAGCGAGTACTTCTCGTAGGCGATGCAGTCCGGCTGGTGCTTGATGGTGGTCCGTGGCTTGGGCGCGGTGGTGGTCGTGGGCTTGCCTGGCTTGGTGTTGCCGGTGTTGGCGTTGCCCCCGGACGGTGTGGTGGCGGCCGGCCCGCTCGCACCGGAGGCCTTCTCGTCCTTGGCCTTCGCGCCACAGGCCGCACCGGCCACGGCCACGGCCAGAGCGAACAGCACGAGCAGCGATTGACGACGCAAGATCAGTCTCCCACGAATCGGTCCGGCACCGGGCCCGGGCAACCTACCATTGCCGCTCCCTGCGTGACCATTCCGGCCGTAGCCGTCCGGTGATCGGTGTGCGGTACCGTGCGCCACTCGTGCTCCCGGGACGCCGCGAACCTCTCCGTCGTGTCGAACCACCCCGCAGTATGGTGTCGCACGCGAGGCCCGGCGTGCCGCTGGGCGCCGGTGATGGCCGGTGATGAAGGAGACGGGCGTGGGTGATCACCCGAACATCGAGAGGTACCGGAGGGCGATGCAGGCGCTCGACGACGACGATCTCGAGTCCGTCGTTGCGCTGGTGGCGCCGGACGTGTTGTACGTGTTCCACGGTCACAACTCGCTGAGCGGCGAGTACCGCGGCATCGCCGGCCTCCGGGAAGTGGTGCAGCGCCAGAAGCAGCTGACGGAGGGGACCGCTCGGTTCGAGCCGGAGGCGGTGGTCGGCGACGATGACGTCGTGATGGCGTTCGGCTGCTTCCGTGCCACACGCAACGGGCACACGCTCGAGTCCGATCACGTCCACTACTTTCGTTTCGTCGGCGGGATGCTCGCCGAGGGCCACGACATCCCGGCCGATCAGGAGCTGGTCAACGAGTTCTGGTCCTGACGCCACCGTCGGTTCGGGGCTCCGAAAGGCCGCCGGTAGACTGCCCGTCCTGTGAGATCGACGGTCGAGCCCCTCGAGGGCAACAAGGTCAAGGTCAGCGTCGAGGTCGACGAGGCGGAGTTCGAGAAGGCACTGGACGCGGCGTTCCGCAAGATCGCTCGCGAGGTCCGGATCCCCGGCTTCCGGCCGGGCAAGGCGCCCCGGAAGGTGCTCGAGGCTCGCCTGGGACCCGGGGTGGCTCGCAGCCAGGCGCTCCAGGACTCGGTGCCGGAGTACTACCTGAGCGCGGTCAAAGAGCATCACGTCGACGTGATCGCGCCGCCGGAGATCGACATCACCACGGGCGAGGAGTCGGGTCCGGTCGCGTTCGACGCGGTTGTCGAGGTCCGGCCCAAGGTCGTGATCGGGGGCTACCGGTCGCTGAAGGTCACCATCCCGTCGCCGGTACCGACCGACGCCGAGATCGACGAGCAGATCGAGCGGCTGCGCCAGCGGTTCGCCGATCTCGAGACCGTCGACCGGCCCGCGACCGACGGCGATTCAGTCACCATCGACATCAAGGGCACCCAGGGCGGCAAGGGGGTCGACGGCCTCACCGCCGACGACTACCTCTACGAGATCGGTTCGGGCTTCCCGGTGGCCGAGATCGACGCGAACCTCCGGGGGGTCAAACCGGGTGACATCCTCGAGTTCGACGCCGAGCACCCCGACCCCGACGAGAACGAGGGACTGCACTTCCGGATCCTCGTGAAGGAGGTGAAGGTCAAGGTCCTGCCGGAGCTCGATGACGACTTCGCCGCCGAGGCCTCGGAGTTCGAGACGATGGCCGAGCTGCGCGACGACCTCGAACGCCGGATGTCCAACGTCAAGAAGATCCGAGCGCAGATCGCGTTGCGGGAAAAGGTGAGCGAGGCCCTCGCGGGGCTGGTCGAGGACGACCCGCCCGAGGCGCTCGTCACCTCGGAGCTCAACAACCGGTTCCAGGACTTCGCCCTGCGACTCCGGGCCCAGGGCATGGACGTGCAGCAGTACCTGAGTGTCACGGGCAGGAACGAGGACGAGGTCGTCGAGGAGCTGCGGGCAGCGGCGGAGCTCGCGGTCAAGGTCGACCTGGCGCTGCGAGCCGTCGCCGACGCCGAGGCCATCGAGGTCGGCGACGACGAGCTGGAAGAGGAGTACGAGGCGGTCGCGCAGCGGCTGGATCTGAAGCCGGCCGAGGTTCGCCGCCGCTTCGAGCGCAGTGACCAGGTCGAGGCGGTACGCTCCGACCTGAGGAACCGCAAGGCGTTCGAATGGCTCTGTGACCAGGTGGAGATCGTCGACGAGGACGGCAACGTCATCGCCCGGGCGAGCCTCGAGATCCACTCCGACACCCCATCAGAGTTCGGTGGCAGCGACGAGGAGGTCGGCGACGTTGCGGTCGGCGACGTGCCCGCCGCCGACGTCACCGGCGAGAGCGAAACCGAGGACCAAGAGTGATTCCCGAGATCTTCAACGCCTACGTTCCCCAGGTCTGGCACGAGGACAGCCGGGGAGCCCGGGGCTACGACCTTTTCTCCCGCCTCCTGAAAGAGAACATCATCTTCGTCGGCACCCCCATCACCGACGAGATCGCCAACCTCATCTGTGCGCAGCTCCTCTATCTGGAGAGCGAGAACCCCGACAAGCAGATCAACCTGTACATCAACTCGCCCGGCGGCAGCATCACGGCGCTGTTCGCCATCTACGACACGATGCAGTACGTCAAGGCTGACGTGTCCACCATCTGCTTCGGTCAGGCCGCGTCGGCGGCGGCCGTGCTCCTGGCAGCGGGCACGCGGGGCAAGCGCCTCGCGTTGCCGCACGCCCGCATCCTCCTGCACCAACCCTACAGCGAAGCCTACGGCCAGGCCACCGACATCGAGCTGGCCGCCAACGAGATCCTGCGGATGCGGACCCTGCTCGAGGAGATCCTCGCCCACCACACGGGCCAGGACATCGACAAGATCCACCAGGACACCGACCGCGACTTTGTAATGTCGTCAGAGCAGGCCCAGGAGTACGGCATCATCGACGAGGTCATCACCTACCGCTCCCAAGCCGAGAGCGGCAGCGCGATCTCGGCGATACGGTAGGGCTCGACAGCCGGCGCGGAAGCGATTCAGACGCACCCTCGGGGGAACACGACGTGGCGAAGTTCGGAGACGGTGGCGAGTTGCTCAAGTGCTCGTTCTGCGGGAAGTCGCAGAAGCAGGTCAAGAAGCTGATCGCGGGTCCAGGCGTCTACATCTGCGACGAGTGCATCGATCTGTGCAACGAGATCATCGAGGAGGAGCTGGCCGAGTCGTCGGACCTGCGCTTCGACGAGCTCCCCAAGCCCCGTGAGATCTACGAGTTCCTGAACGACTACATCATCGGGCAGGAGCACGCCAAGAAGATCCTGTCGGTCGCCGTCTACAACCACTACAAGCGGGTGCAGTTCGGCGCGAACCACTCCGACGAGGTCGAGCTGGCCAAATCCAACATCTTGCTCATCGGTCCCACCGGCTGCGGCAAGACCCTCCTGGCCCAGACCCTCGCCCGCATGCTCAACGTCCCGTTCGCCATCGCGGACGCCACCGCGCTCACGGAGGCGGGCTATGTCGGCGAGGACGTCGAGAACATCCTGCTGAAGCTCATCCAGGCCGCCGACTACGACGTCAAGAAGGCCGAGACGGGCATCATCTACATCGACGAGATCGACAAGATCGCCCGCAAGAGCGAGAACCCGTCGATCACCCGTGACGTCTCGGGCGAGGGTGTGCAGCAAGCGCTGCTCAAGATCCTCGAGGGGACGACGGCCTCGGTGCCGCCCCAGGGGGGTCGCAAGCATCCCCACCAGGAGTTCATCCAGATCGACACGACGAACATCCTGTTCATCTGCGGGGGCGCGTTCGCCGGCATCGAAAAGATCATCGAGAACCGGCGGGGGTCGAGCGGCATCGGTTTCGGCGTCGACATCCGCAAGGTGGGTGAGAAGGACCTGGGCGAGATCTACAGCCACGTCCTTCCCGAGGACCTTCTGAAGTTCGGCTTGATCCCCGAGTTCATCGGCCGCCTCCCGGTCATTGGTGCCGTCTCCAACCTCGACCGGGAAGCGCTCATCCGGATCCTCGTCGAGCCGAAGAACGCGCTCGTCAAGCAGTACAAGAAGTTCTTCGAATACGAGAGCTCCGAGCTGGAGTTCACCGACGACGCGCTCGCGGCCGTCGCCGACCAGGCGCTGCTGCGGGGAACGGGAGCACGTGGCCTGCGGGCCATCCTCGAAGAGGTCCTCCTCAACGTGATGTACGAGCTGCCCAGCCGCGATGACATCGCCAAGGTCGTCATCGATGCCGAGGTCGTCCTCGAGAAGGTGAACCCCACGCTCGTCCCCCGTTCGTCCCGCAAGTCGCCGTCGGGCGAGAGCCAGTCCCGGCCCCGCCGCGCCGCAAGCTGACGGCTCCGCGCCCCCGTGGATCACGCGAGCGCTCTCGCGTACCTCGATCGGCACATCAACCGCGAGGCGTCACCAGGTATCGCTGCGGGCCGGGTTGAGGGTCTGAGCCTCGAGCCGATGCAGCGCCTCATGCACGTGCTCGGCGACCCGCAGACGCAGTATCCGGTCATCCACCTCACCGGCACCAACGGCAAGGGATCGGTCGGCGAGATGATCACCCTCCTGCTCGAGGAGCACGGCTTGTCGGTCGGGACCTATTCGAGCCCCCACCTCCAGCGGGTCAACGAGCGCCTGCGCTGGACCGGCGACCGGCTGCTCGACGTCGACGGTGGCGGTGGGGTGTTCGGCCGCAGGTCTGGCCGGCCGGGTGGGGCGATCACCGACGAGGAGCTCGGCCGGGTGGTGGGGGCGGTGGCCGAGGCCGAGGCGCTGGCCGGTGTCCGCCCGTCGTACTTCGAGATCCTGACCGCGTCCGCGCTGGTGTGGTTCGCTGAGCTTCCCGTCGACGTGGCGGTCATCGAGGTCGGCTTGCTCGGACGGTATGACGCGACGAACGTGGTCGACGGCGACGTCGCGGTCGTCACCAACATCGGCCCTGACCACACGGACTTCGCCGGCGACTGGCGGGTGGCGATCGCTGAGGAGAAGGTCGGCATCGTGAAGCCGGAGTCGTTCCTCGTGCTCGGCGAGCCCGACCCCGAGCTGCGCCCCATCTTCGAGCGGGCTGCAGGAGAACGGCTCTGGGTGCGGGGCGAGGACTTCGACGTCGTTGCCGATCGGGGGGCCGTGGGCGGCCGCCTGCTCGATCTGCGCACGCCGGGACAGGTGATCACCGACGTGTTCGTACCGGTGCACGGGGAGCACCAGAGCGACAACGCGGCCCTCGCCGTCGCCGCGGTCGAGGCGTTTTTCGCTCGGCCACTCGACGTCGACGTGGTGAGGGCCGCGTTTGCCCGGCTCCACCTTCCGGCCCGGTTCGAGATCGTCCGGCGCTCCCCCCTCGTGATCCTCGACGCGGCGCACAATCCCGGCGGCGCCGCTGCGGTGCGCCGCACCCTCGACGAGGAGTTCGACATCGAGGGGCGGTTGATCCTCGTGGTCGGCCTTCTGCAGGGCCGTGATCCCGGCGCCATGCTTGAAGAGCTCGGGGCCCGGCGAGCCGACCTCGTGGTGTGTTGCACACCCGATTCGCCCCGTGCGCTCCCGGCCGAGGCGCTGGCCGGAGTCTGCCGCTCGCTCGGGCTGGCGGTGGAGGTCTGGCCGGACGTCGCCGCGGCGGTGGACCGGGCTGAGGAGGAGGCGGACGACCGCGACGTGGTGCTCGTCACCGGATCGGTCTATGTCGCCGGCGCCGCCCGCGGCGCCCTGGGCCTGCCGCCGCCGGGATCCTGATCCCGCTGACCCGCTGATTGGGGCGCGGTACGGTCCGCCGCCTACCCTTCGTGCCCGTATGGATCGCACCTTGGTCATCTGCAAGCCCGACGCCGTTGAGCGGGGACTCGTCGGCGAGATCGTGTCCCGCTTCGAGCGGCGTGGCCTGAAGCTCGTGGCGATGGAGTTGCGCCAGGTCGATGAGGCCGTCGCCGCGAAGCACTACGAGGAGCACAAGGACAAGCCGTTCTACGGGGAGCTCATCGAGTTCATCACCCGGTCGCCGGTGGTGGTGATGGTGGTGGAGGGGCCCGAGGACACCTGGAAGGTCGTGCGCACGATGATGGGCGCGACCAACCCGCGGGAGGCGGCACCGGGAACGATCCGGGGGGATCTCGGCATCCAGTTTACCGAGAACCTGGTGCACGGCTCGGACTCCTTCGAGTCGGCGGAGCGGGAGATCGGGATCTGGTTTCCGGGGGTCCCCGCCAAGCGATGACGCCTCGGCCGGCACGGTTGTGGGCCCTCACCTGGGGTGTTGCGTTTTCGTTACGTCGAACTAAGGTGGGTCCCCAGCGCAGGTCGGGCAACGAGGCCTAGCCTTCA
>FWPU01011232.1_pt1 | contig 12687 bp, 14 predicted proteins | sample 2228361 | NCBI WGS metagenome assembly FWPU01 (sample SAMEA103939777, study PRJEB20133) | metagenome | reverse complement strand
TGTACTTTGGCAACGGGGACATGTTTTCATGCCCTTATTTTACCTGTAACCAGTTTCTTATCCACTCCCAAACTGGGCCGGGGACTTGTGCCCCGGCTTTCTGCCTGCTCCCTGTTGCGATAGGCATGTCATTGATCTGGCTGCGGCACGACCAAACGCTTGCCCTCAATCCGCGCCACCAGTTCTTCAAAAGTGTAGTCCGCAGGTTCGGGCCCCTCATAGTGGTAGAGCCCGTCGTCGCCATATTTGAGATAAGAGATGTTGGGAGCAGTCATAAACATGATGGCAGGCCGAGTGCCTCCCCCCCGCCAGGCCAACTCTCCTTGCCTGACGAACATAATGGCCCGATCGCCGACCTGCAGATCATGCTCTACGTCGTCGCTACTGGCAGCGTCAAGAGGGCTTGCGCCCAGCACAGTTAAGGTGGTGGTCTCGCCAAGCCCGAGGGTATCAACGATGGTGCGGATGACCTGTACCTCTACGTAGTGCAGCGGGAGGGGACAATTGCCTAGCGGTTCGCAAGGGTAATACTCTCCGCTGTCCCGATTCCAACGCGTAGGGGAGAATCCAACAACCGTTCCTACAAAGATCGCATCCGCCTGAGCGATCATCTCGTCCTGGCTCAAGAACAGGTATGTGGTTTCAAAGGCCCAGGGTTCCGGGGGGCGTGCAGAACTGCGCGGCGCAAATAACTCAACTGCCGCGATGGCCACGCCTGCCGTGATCCCAAGAGCCGCAATGACCAGTGCCCATTTCTTCATTGTCAGCACTCCAATCCCGGCCTTGGTGGACGGGTCACGGTGGGTACAGGGCCGAGACTCCGTTTTTGTCGTCATCTTCAAGGGTGCGTGGCGTGATTGTTCCCACCACTTCACACTGCCAGACCTGTGTATAGTATAACGGAGGTGAAGCAACCGTGCAGGCACTCCCCACGCCGGGAGGGGGGACACACACCACCGCTGCCTGAAGACAAAGCAAGCGGTTAGCCATCGGCGATCAGCAAGAAGAAGCAAGGCCGGAGGCACAGGTCTCCGGCCTTTGCTGATCTAAGGGCCTGCTTCATCGCATCTGGTTACAGGTTCATTACACTTCCCTCTGGGGAAGGCTTCGCGGCTCTCGGATGTTTTATAATGATGCGTGAGCTGTCCGCTTTGAGGAGGGACGGAGTTGACCGAGCCGCGCACCAAAACCATGCCCAACGAGACGTCCGACGACTACGAAGCTTTTGAGATGTCACCTCACGTCGCGCCACAACACACTGAACTACACTATCACATTGTGCCCCAAGAGGATGCCCGCCGTGGGGATGGGAGCACTGTGTGGCGTGTCATTCTGGCGCCGGTGGGTATCTCCGCTGAACCTCTGGCCCTAGAGGTGCACGGCGATGTGGTGATCGGCTCGGATGAGAATGATGAGAGCGGCGTGGACGTCAACCTCTCAGGCTGGCAGGGGTATCAGCACGGTGTGAGCCGCCGCCACCTTATGCTGCGCCCCAGCCGCAACAAGTTGTTCCTTATGGACCTGCGCAGCACCAACGGGACGCAGATCAACGGGTTGCCGTTGGGCGTGGGCTGGGCCTACGCCCTGCAGGATGGCGATCTGGTGAGCTTAGGGCGGTTGCACCTGCGCATCCACATCGCCGCGCGTCCTGTCTCCTCGTAGATTTCCTCGCCGCTTGCGCTTGCCCCTGCCTCCTTCCGCTCCTATAATCTAAATGTGATTTGACGGTGCCGAGGAGGACCGCTCCACTGGTCCCCCGCTCGTTTCATCTTAACGTCACCGCTTGGTTTTTGCCGTCCTTAAGGAGAGTGCGCTGCCATGATCAGCAAATCCCTCAACGATGCGCTAAACGCCGAAATAGGGCTGGAGCTCTTCGCACACCATCAGTACGTGGCGATGGCTGTGTACTTCGCCTCGCGCAGCCTGGATAGGCTGGCCGATTTCTTCTACAGACAGGCGGAGGAAGAGAAGGAACACGGGCTTAAGATCATCAACTACCTTGTGGAAGTGGGCGGTACGGTGGTCATCCCCGCCGTTCCCCAGCCCAAGCAGGATTTCACCTCCGCTGAGGAGTTGGCGCAGGCGTTTCTGGATCAAGAGAAACACGTCACCGAGCAGTTCCGCAAGATGGATGCGCAGGCCCTGCAGGAGGGCGATTACATCACCCATGAGTTCCTGCAGTGGTTCCACGCCGAGCAGCGTGAGGAGATGGCCACTGCTGCCAAACTGCTGGACCTCATCCGCCTGGCGCAGGGCAACCTGCTGCTGGTTGAGGCGGCAATGGGGAGCCTCTTTGAAGCGCAGGCCGGCGGTGCGGATTAAAGCACTGCGGGTTTATCTTGGCGCCACAGAGGGCACAGAGACGCACAGGGTGTGCGGTCGTTGTGTCCCCCGTGAGGAGAAATACCCATCGCTTTGGATTTCAAGAGGCATTCTCACAGCATACCCGCATGACAGAAGGGAGGATCAGACGTGAAAGGCAACGACCGGATGATCGCGGTGCTCAACCAGCTGCTGGCTGATGAGCTCACCGCTATCAACCAGTACATGGTGCACTCTGAAATGTGCGCCAATTGGGGCTACGAGAAGCTGCACGAGGCAATTGAGCATCAGGCCATGGACGAAATGCACCACGCCGAGTGGCTTATCCGCCGCATCATCTTTCTGGAAGGCACGCCCATCGTCTCGCAGCTGAACCCCATGAAGATTGGCCAGACGGTGGAACAGATGATCGCCTACGATTACGAGGCCGAGCTGGGGGCCGTGCGCGCCTACAATGAGGCTATCCGCCTGGCGCATGAGGTGGACGATCAGGGCACGGTGGACCTGCTGACCGAAATCCTGAAGATGGAGGAAGGGCACGTAGATTGGGCCGAGATGCAGCAGGCGCAGATTGAGCAGATGGGCCTGCAGAACTACCTCAACAACCAGACGGATGGCGCCACTGCAGACTAGGCCACCGGGCTTTAAACCCCGAAAGCCACCGAGAGCACAAAGGGGCGACCCCTTCGGTCGCCCCTTTGCTTCTGTGCTTTGGGCGCTAGGGGATGCTTCCCTCGTAGATGCCCATGATGGTATCCAAGAACTTGACGGCCTCATCCCAGGGGCGCTGGAAGCTGTTGCGTCCGATGATGGAGCCGAAGCCGCCGCCGTCGCGGATGGCGCGGATCTCATCAAAGACCGCTGCGTCGTCTTTGGCCGGGCCGCCGGAGTTGATCACGATGCGCTTGCCGTTGAAGGCCGACTGGATGATGTAGCGCACGCGGTCAGCCAGCATGTCAATGGGGATGTTGTGCTTCTGGATGAGCTCCGCCGACTTCTTATCCCAGATGTGGGCGCTGGGCAGCTTGACCTTGATGATGTGCGCCCCTAGCTGTGCCGCCAGATGCGCTGCATAGGCCACCACATCCAACGCCGTCTCGTCCTCCGATTTCATGGAGCCACCGCGGGGATACGACCACAGCACCACCAGCAGGCCGTTCTCCTTTGCCTCCTCAGCAATGGCGCGGAATTGCTCGTACTGTAGGCGGCGGTCCTTGGTACCGGGGTAGATGGTGTAGCCAATGCCCACGCAGCCCAGGCGCAGGGCGTCCTTCACCGAAGCGGTCTGCCCGCCCAGTGGGTCCACCTCATCCTGCAGGATGTCGTGGCTGTTGAGCTTGAGGATGAGCGGCACCTTGCCAGCGTACTGAGCCGCCCCGGCCTCCAGAAAGCCCAGCGGTGCGGCGTAGGCGCTGCAGCCTGTCTCCACCGCCAGCCGGAAGTGATAGAGGGGGTCATAGGCAGCGGGGTTAGGCGCAAAGCTGCGCGTGGGGCCGTGCTCAAATCCCTGGTCAACGGGCAGGATAACCAGCTTGCCCGTGCCGCCCAACCGACCGTGCATGAGGACACGGTACAGGTTGGTCAGCACGCCGGGGTTTTGCCCCTCATACCAGCTCATGATTTCCTCAACCGTGCGAGTTGGTGCAGCAACTTTGTTTACCATAAGGGTATCCTCCATCCCTCTTGCAGTTCAGCGGGGTTGCGATCAAAGCAAGTATACCCCACCCCTTCGGCAGAGGGAAGGACATTCGGCCTGCGCACAGCGAGCAATGTCACAATCTAGAACTTCACCCCCACTGTGCTTGCGGTGGGGGTGAAGTCAGGGATGGCCTCAGGGTGCCGTGCCCACCAGCTCCACGGCGTCAATCTCGCACCAATCATCAGCGGCGCTCTGATCCAGATAGAGGATCACCGCCTGCACGGGGAAATCAATCCCGCTCACCTCAACAGAGAAGACACGGGGGCATATCTCCACCACGCTGGCCGCCCCCTCGTACACAACGTGGGAGTTGCCGTTAAGGTCTACCACCTCCACGCGATACACTGCGCCCGGATTGTACGACTCCACAATGTTGATCTGGGTGGGGATGACGGGCGTGAGGTAATTGAGCTGCAGCCACTCCATAGAGCCACCGCTGCTGCTGGCCCAGGCGTTGGGATCATCGCCACAGGCTGCCACATCTGGCGCACCCGTAGCACGTGTGGCGCTCCACGAATCGCTGCTGTACTCCGTGCTGGCGAAGGCGGTGAAGGCCCATTGACGTACCTCCGTGCCGCTGGGCTGGGCGCCTGCTTCCATCACGTTGACGGTGATGGTGTAGGAGCCTTCATCCCAGGTGTCCACGCGGACGGTGTAGAGGCCGTCTGCGGGCAGCGTGTAGACAATCCAGGGGTTGTATTCGCGGGTGTCGTCCTCCTCAGTAAGCACCTGACCGTTGGGATCGAGCAGCTTGGCGCGGGTGTCGGTCCCTTCGGCCCCGCCGTTGATGACGATCTCCACGGTGCGCCCAGCCTGACCCTCAAAGAGCCAGTTGTGGGCCTCAAAGAGGTCGCTGAAAGTCGCTGAACCCGTCTCGCCAAAATTAAGGCGCTGCACGAGCGTTGTCTCATAGCCATCATCAGCGGTGAAGACGGGTAGGCTGGGGTCAACGCGCTCCCCGCTGGGGGGCGGAGCTTGCTCCAGGGTTGGCACGACGACAGGGCCTTGCTGCGTGAGCTGCGCCTCCAACGTGGGCAACCCTTGTCCAATCTCAGTGGCTGCTGCCTCAAGGGTGGCCTGTGCACCGGTCAAGGTGCTCAGCGGGCCGCAGGTGCAGGCCAGCGCGGCCAGCACCAGTACCCCTATCCCTACCATACCTGACGTCGGACGTGATGCAAACATTGTTCCTCCCATCCTGCAATGATCTGAAACAGTGCCCGAAACAAAGGGCGGAGTTGCCCTTCTCCACCCCCATCCCTACCGTACCACGATGCTGTACTCCCCCGGCACGAACATATTTACACGGGCGGTGTACACGCCGCTCAGTGGCAGGGTCAAGGCAATCTCCGCACTGAGGCCGCCTTCTGCCGTATTGTCGTTCTCAGCGATGACGTTGCCCTGCGGGTCAATCAGCCGCAAGCGGGGATCGCTGCCTCCTACGGCGTTGACGCGGATGGTCACCTGCTGCCCGGCCACTCCCTCAAAGAGCCAATTGTGCGCCGAGTAGAGGTCCTGCAGGGATGCTGTGCGCGTCTCACCGAGGGCGAGGTGGGCGATGAGCGTCGTCTGCAGGCCGTCGCCGCCGTCATAGACGGATGGCTGCAGCGTGCCGATCTGTGTCATGATGGCGGCAGCGGTGGCCGCTGCGGCGGTTTCCATGGCGATCGCGGTGGGGCCGAAGCGCGTCGCGGCCTCGGCGATCTGGGTGGCCTCTGCCGCGACCGTAGGGCCGAGCTGGGTGAGCTGCGCTTCCAGCGTCGGATAGTACTCCCCCACCGTGCCGCCAAGGGCGCCCAGCGTGCCACCTGCAGCGCCTAGCGTGGCTTGCACATTGGTCAGGCGGCTCAGGGGGCCGCAGGTGCAGGCCAGCGCGGCCAGCAGCAACACAGCGGTGATGGCTGCAAGCACTCTACCCCTACGCTGCATAGGCTGCTCCTTTTCCGCCGGCTACTGCAACGTGATCTGGTAATCGCCGGTGGTGTAGACGTCAATGCGGATGGTGTACGTCCCGCTGGTGGGCAGTGTGGCGATGATGAGCGAGTTCCAGCCGCCGCCGCTGTCATCATCCTCGGCGATGACGTTGCCGCTGGGGTCAATCAGCTTGATGCGCGGGTCGGTCTCCCCCACACCGATGGCGGTGATGGTCACCGTCTGCCCGTTGGTGCCGTTGAAGACCCAGTTGTGCGCCTCAAAGATGCTATCTAGCCTGCCGCTGACACTGCCGCCTACAGCGATGGAGCCGCCGCCGGTCGTATCCAACCCATCTCCGCCATCAAAGGTGTTGGGAGCGCCACCTCCGCCTGAGCCGGGCAAGAGGTTGCCCAACGGCCCGCAGGTGCAGGCGAGCGCGGCCAGTGCCAACACCGCCACGGCGATACCCATGAAACGCGCGCGATGATCTGCCAACATCTCTCTTCTCCTCTGTGGTTGGTCTACTGTCAATTGCTGCCCACTGTGGGCGCGCTACACTTGTGCATTGTAGTGATTTCTGCAAAAAGGGCTAGTGGCCGCGCTGTGACTTGAGAGAGGTGCTGACTATGGCTGTCTTACCGCTCCCGCCTGAACTTGACCGTGCTGCGCTGGAGGACGTGCTGCACACCCTGCACGCAGGCTCAGATTACGCACGCGGCGTGCTGGACCTGCTGCGCCTGCTGGGATTGATCAGCGGGCGCGATGCCCCCGCCGATGAGGTGGCAGCGATGTTCATGGAAAGCCTGCGCGCCCATCTGCTGGACGGCGTGGTGGTAGGCCTGCGTTGGGGCGATCTGGAGGCGCAGGGGGTGCGCGGAGTGGACATCCTGCGCACTGTTGAAGCGGCGCGGGCGGTGGCAGTAGCCTCTCCTACGCCTGCCCGCAACGTGCGCGTGGTACAGGCGGTGATCAAAGCGCGGCGCGGCGGCGAAGACTTCTACCTTATGCAGTACGATGCCCATGCCGGTTGTTATCAACCCCTCGGCGGGAAGCAAGAGGCGGGCGATGCCGACTCCGCCACTGCCCTGCGCCGCGAGCTCATGGAGGAGCTGGGGCTGGCGGCTCCCCCCGGCCCCGACCGCTGTACGCTTACCCTCATCCGTGCCGCCTGGCAGAAGACGGCACTCAGCGCCACCTACGGCGTCCTCACCCGTTACACGATGGACTTCTACGCCGTAAGCGAGGTGCGCTTTCCGCTCACCCCTGGCGAGGGGACACGCTGGCTCTCGCGAGCGGAGATCGCCGCCCGTTGCGCCGCTGATGGGCGGGCTATCACACCCATCTATGAAGAAGCATTGGGGCTGGATGCGCTGGATGCCCTGCCCCCCTCCATTGAGGGCGCAGGCGCCGCTTAGCCGGTGCCTACGCCCCAGAGGATAACGGTGCGGTCATACGAGCCGGAGGCGAGCCTGCGCCCGTCCGGGCTGAAGGCCACGCTGGTCACCAGCCCAGTGTGCTCCTTCAATGTGCGCAGGCGCTCGCCCCTCGCCGCATCCCAGAGGATGATGGTGCGGTCCGACGAGCCGGAGGCCAGCATGCGCCCGTCGGGGCTGAAGGCCACGCTGTTCACCGACCTAGTGTGAACCCTCCGTGTGTGCAGGGGCTGCACGCCTCTTGCCCATTCCCTTGATATAGACACGCATCTATTCTCCAACCCATCAGGGTCATCCGTGATGTCTGGGTAAGCCATCTGCAGGGCGCGCCACTCGCGGCAGACATCCAACTGCGTCAGCGGGTCCTTGGCCAGCAGGATGATCTGCCGGTACAGGCGCTCGTACTCCTTGCGGCGGGCCTGCGCTTCCAGCTGCTGGTGTGAGTCTTTGCGCAGTTTGGACACGATTTCGTGGCGGAAGTCTGGCGGCAGGAGGTTAAGCAGGCGCAAGGCAGCCTCGTGGTCACCTCGCCTGCGGGCCTCAATGGCCTGCGCAAGGACTTCCTCCGGCTCCGGCGGTGGGGTAGGGGCCAGCGCGGGAGGGGGTGGAGGAGGTTGGGGAGAGGGGCGTGGCTTTCTCGGCTTCTTGGGGATGCTGCGCTCCAGCGTCGTCAGGTCGCTGAGCAGGTCAGCCAGTGCGTCCTCAAAGCGGCGTGTGGCGAAGTCTGCATACTGCACCTTAGCCAGCCGGTCCGGCAGTTCTATGTTCTCTTGCAGGCGCAGGGGCACAATCAGCTTGCCGAGGCGGCAGGCCTCCTCATACTCATCCAGACAATACTTAGAAACGAGGGACTCGGAGGAAAGTACGTAAACAAAAGCATCGCACCAGGCGATTTTCTCCAAGATCATCTGCCACCAGTCCGCACCGGCATGCAGGCGGTCATCGTACCACACCTTATGGGCGCGGCCTAGCCGCCACGCCAGATTCTGCACAAACGGCCAATCCACATGTGCGTAGCTGATGAACAGGCGCATGGCCGCTTAACTCCTCCGCCGCTGGGTCTCACCCTCCACCCTTTTTGGCAAGGGCATGGCACGCCGTAGCCGCAGCAAAGGTGAGTTTTGGGACCTTACCGTTTATGTTATGTTTTTTATGATAGCACAATTTCTAGTCACAACAGAAGCAGAGGGGGAAAGAAAGGGGGTTGGCTTGCCGCACACTTATGCTACAATGCAGGCAACAGGGAACGTGTCAACCCTGCGCACCTTGTAAGGGAGGGATGAGCCATGCGCCTGCCTCGCAGCGCCCTTGTCCTTATCGCCGTTGTGATCGCCCTCCTTGTGGGGATGGCCTCCGCTGTGCGCGTCTCCGCCGCACAGGATGCCTTTTGTGCCGCCGATCCGCTGGCCGCCGGTTGCGGCGATGGCATCTGCGACCCCTACATGGGGGAGAACGCCCAAACCTGCCCGCAGGATTGCGCCACACCTAGCCCGCCGCCTCCTGCCACCGCTATCCCGCCGCCCGCCGGTGCACCCACCAGCACAGCGACCTTTACCTCTACGCCCACCAGCACGGTGACCTTCACCTCCACGCCTACCACCACTGGCACGCCACCGCCTTCACCCACGCTCGGCGGCCCGCCCACCGAGACGCCCCCACCGCCCTCCCTCGCCACCCCCACTCCCTCTGCTGAGGGCGGCGCGGTGGGCCAATGCCGCTACGAACGCTACGAGGCTATGCCCTACCTGTGGCGCGTGGGTTACGATCAGTTTGCCCCACAGAGCTACAAGTTCCCCACCCGTCTGGATGAGCGCGAGGTGCTCATCTGCGATGTGCCGCCCGCTTTCCGCCTCTGCCTGCCCATTCTGGAAGGGGTGATGCGCGCTGCCCAGGGCCGTGAGGAGTGGGTGGTGCTGGTGGATTGCGGCGACAGCGAGACATGCCGCGTGGTTGAAGGAGCGCAACTGAGCGACGATCAATTCTGCTTTGACATCACGCCGGAAGACCGCATCACCTGTGCCTCCGGCTGTGCGTTGGGCATCCGCCCGCGCGGCATCTTTGCCCGCCTGCTGGGGCCTGAAGTGGCTTCTTCGCCGGCGCTCATCCCGCTCTGCGGCTTGTTGGCCCTGCTGGGGTTGCTCATCCTGCTGCTCTTCATCCTGCTCTTGGTGCGCCGTCGCCGCACCGAGCAGGAAGAGCCCGCCGAGGGTGATCTCTGGCAGGGGCAAAGTAGTGGAGGATGACGACGCGACCTCTCTTCTCGCAGGAGTCATCCACGCCCGATGGGGTGCAGGCTCTGCAACACCCCGACCGCGCTGTACGTTGTGCGGCGGCTTATCGTTTGGGCCGCAGCGGCGATCCCTCCGCTGTTTCGGCGCTGATCGCTGCTCTGCGCGATCCGGATGCGGGGGTACGCCGCGCCGCTGCTGAGGCGCTGGGTTATCTCGGCGATCCGCGCGCTATCCCCGCCCTTTGTGAGGCGCTCTCCGCGGTGGATGTGTACCTGCGGCAGGCGGCGGAGCGAGCGCTGCTGCGCATTGAGTACCTCTCGCGCCTGCCGCCCTCTGCGCCTGCGCCGCCACCTCCACCTGTGCCCGTGCTGCGGGTGCCCATCCCTGTTGCAGAGGAAGCAGCGCTACCCTCGCCCCTCGTGCGCGGTGCCCTCACGCTGTTTGCGGCGCTTGCCTTGCTGGCCGTGTTGGCGCTTACGGCGGGCTGGCTGTGGAACCGCCCGCTGGGGCCTCACCTCACGGCACAGGCGGCTGAGTTGCTTCCCCTCCCCGCCGCTGAAGCGCTCCCCACGCCGCAGGCCGAGCGATCCGCTGCCGCGCCGCTGTGCGGTGGCCCCCCGGTGATGCGCATTTTGGTCGTCGGGCTGGATGCAACAGACCCCACTTATAGTGGCTTCGGTGGCTTTGCCGATGTGATCCGCATCGCCCGTGTGGACTTCACCACGCCCGCTGTCACGGTGCTGGCCATCCCCCGCGACCTGTGGGTGCCGATCCCGGGCATGGAGCGGCACGGCGTGGAAGCCAATCGCCTTAAGACGGCCTATCCCTATGGCAACCGCTACGGCTTCCCCGGCGGGGGTGTGGGTCTCTTGATGGCCACGCTGGCCACCAACTTCGGTGTGGAAGCAGATCGTTACGTGGTGATGGACAAAGAAGCCTTCCGCAACAGCATTGACGCCATCGGCGGGGTGGATATCTACCTCTCTGCCCCGATCGGGGGGACGCAGCCGGGTGAGCCTTACTTTGGGGCGGGCTGGCATCATTTAGATGGGCACGCCGCACTGGCCTTCGCCAGTCTGCGCCCTGACAACACCAGCGACCTCTACCGCATCCAGCGTCAGGACTTGCTTATTGAGGCCGTCCGTGCCAAACTGCTCAGCCCACAGACTCTGCCCCTCCTGCCACGCCTGATTGGCGAACTGCGCGGTTCGGTGAGTACCGACCTCAGTGCGGCAGAAATCAACCGCCTTATCTGCTTAAGCCGCGTGTTGGGTGAGGAGAACCTACACACCATGACGCTTGACCCCGCGCTGATGACCCCCGTGGTGGATGAGTACGGCTACGAGCGCCTGCTGCCCGATGCAGAGGCCATCGCCCGTTTTGTGGCTGCTTTTAACGCGGGTGAGGTTCCCGAGAATGAGGCGGGGCGATCACCTTAAGCGCCCGATGCAGTACCCGAATTTCCACAGGGGTTTGCCCAACAATATCCCCATCGCAGGTGATGGGTTGGGGTGGGTCGGCGTGCAGCACAAGATGCTGGGTGCGCCAGCGCGGCAACGGTGCGGCTAAATCCTCCAATCCGGCGGCGGTAGCGGCCAACGCCAGCACAGTCTGGATATCGCTGGCGGGGAAAAGCACCACATCCAAGATGCCATCGCTGATGTCTGTTCCGGGCAACGCTGTGACGCCGCTGATGCCGAAACTGGCCGTGTTGGAAACGAGACAGGCCACCCCTTCACCGCGCGCATCTGTGCCGTTAAAGGAAAGGCGATAGGCAGCGGGCTGGGGGTCTATCATCTCGCGCAGGCCGACGATGAGGTAGGCAGCGTAGCCCAGCCGCTCCTTCATCTCACGGTCGGCTTCGCGCATGGTGTTGGCAATGATGCCGGTGGCAGTGGCCACTAGGAACGGCTCATCGGCTGCCATACCCACGTCCACCGAGCGCACGGTGTGTGGCCCCACGATAAGGTGTGCTGCCCATCGCAAATTGCGTGGGATGCCCAGCTCGGTGGCGAAGACGTTGCCCGTGCCGCCGGGCAAGATCGCCAGTGGGACGTCGCTGCCAATGAGGGCGCCTGCCACCTCGCGCAGGGTACCATCGCCGCCGTAGGCTGCCACGACATCAACCCCTGCCTCCCGCGCCGCCCGGGCGATCTCGGTGGCGTGGCCGGGCCAGCGCGTCATCTGCATATCCCACTCTACGCCGGCCTTGGAGAAGGTGTCATAAAGCGCGCGCAGGTAAAGGTTGCCGCGCCCCGCTGCTGGGTTGACAATGACCTGCACCCGCTTCACCATACGCTGCTGTACCCCTCCCTGTGGTGCGTCTTAATTGATGATTTGATTATGCGGCCTCGGGGCGCTTTGTCAAACAAGGGGTGCATTGTGGCGAAACTTGACAAACGCCCTCGCGCTCGCTATAGTCATTATGCGCTGCGGGGTGGAGCAGTGGCAGCTCGTCGGGCTCATAACCCGAAGGTCGCCGGTTCGAGTCCGGCCCCCGCGACTGGCTCAAAAAGAGGAGCGCCTGAGAAAGGCCCCTCTTTTTTTATTTCTCTTCTTCTATATATATTATAAAGCGTGATGGAAGGGGCTGAGGGATGAGTGAGGCTTCCTCAATATCCGCAATCCTGCAGATGCGCTCCTTGTGGTTTCTCCTATAATCTCGGGTGTAGATGAACTTTCAGCGCCAAAGTGTGACGTTAGGTGTCACAGCTATATGCTATGTTGGCGGTGGGTGTGCAATCCTCTGGCTGGGAAAGAGGAGGGACATGCTGAACTATACCGGACATCCACTCATAGATACAGGAGTGGCCGCGCTGACGGTCATGGCGGGGCGGGGCAACCCCGCTGAGCTCACCATAGAGGACCTGCAGCGTGTGGCGGATGAGCTGCGCGACCTCTATGTGGAGCAGGACCCTGTCACCGGCTGGTATCGGCAAGGGCCGCTGAAGGGAGACCTCGTTTGGATATATCCCAATTCAGGGTTTGTCAACCCCTCTTTTGGGGGGGAGTGGATAAGAAACTGGTTACAGGTAAAATAAGGGCATGAAAACATGTCCCCGTTGCCAAAGTACAGAGCGACAGGTGAAAG